>Ga0315339_1000280_pt1 | contig 74147 bp, 68 predicted proteins | sample ASW17metaG_FD_204514 | JGI IMG/M metagenome (GOLD analysis project Ga0315339, IMG submission 204514) | Ammonia-oxidizing marine archaeal communities from Pacific Ocean, United States - ASW #17 | ecosystem: Environmental > Aquatic > Marine > Oceanic | place: USA: California | collected 2016-12-05 | reverse complement strand
CGCTTGTCTTTCCCGCCGGGCGCGCCAAGCGCGTCGACGGAGGCTACCGTCTTTCGGGCCGCTGGCCGTTCGGTAGTGGCATTAACCATGCAGATTGGAATTTTTGCGCCGCGACGGAAGAAGACGGCACGCTTAGTATCTTTTTAGTGCCAAAATCCGACTACACGATCATCGACACCTGGCGGGCCGCGGGCCTGCGCGGGACAGGAAGCCACCACGTTACGGTAGACGATATGTTCGTGCCCGACCATCGTAGGCTGCGCGCCGAAGACACGCGCCACGGCGCCAGCCCGGGAAATTCGGTTAACACGGGCGCGGTCTATCGGCTACCGTTGTTCTCGATGTTTTATACCTGGGTCGGTGCCACTTTGCTCGGTATTGCCGAGGCGGCGGTCGAGGATTATATGGCGGCGACCCGAAACAGACTAGCCAACTATAGCGGCCAACGCGTCGCCGACTACGGCACTGTTCAAGTGAACCTCGCCGAGGCAATGAGTTCAGTCGAAGCTGCGCGTCGGCTCTATTTGCAGAATTGCGATGACGCCATGGTCATCGCCAAAGACGGCGGTTTGCCGACGCAGGAGCAGCGCGCACGCTACCGAGCTGAAGGCGCGTTCGCCGCAAATCTCTGCTGCCGGGCGGTGGACTTAGTTTTCACCTCAAGCGGTGGCGGCGGTCTCTATGACGACAATTCGCTGTCGCGCGCGTTCCGCGATATCCATGCCGGCCGCGCTCATATCACACAGAGCTGGGAACCCAACGCGACCACTCTTGGACGCGTTGCGCTCGGGCTGGAAAGCGACAATCCGTTATTGTGACTCGTTTGGAGCTGTCTTCACCCGTCTTGTGACGAGGAACAGGCCGGCGAGCATGAGTACCAGCGCCGCCCAAATCCAGACACTGTGACGCTCGCCGAGGATCAACACCGCCCAGCCAATGCCTGCCAGCGGCGAGATATAATTGTAGCTGGCGAAGAACACCGGCCCAGCGAGATGGATAATCTCTAACAGAAGATACCAGAAAATAACGTTCGCCAGTGTGACACCGATCAAGGCCAGAGCGCCGTCATCGAGGCCGTTGTCGAAAAACCACCAGCTATCCGTCGCTGCCATCAACAATAGCAGAAGCAAGGAAGCACCGAGCAATAGGCCGGCGGCGAGAGAAAGCGAATTCGACTGTGGCGGGCGCATGATCGCTACCAGCGTGTTGGCGAAGCCGTATAGGAGAGGCGCGACCAGGGCGAAAAGCATCCAGCCGACCATGCCCGGTTCGGGCAGGCCGGCTTCCGGCAGAATGACCAAAAGCACGGCACTAAGTCCGATGCAGAGCCCGAGAAAGCGCAACGTGTTGAAACGGTCGATACGAAACGCCAGCGCGAAGCCGAACGTGAGGGCCGGTACCAGGGCCTGGCCGAGGCTAATCACACCGGCTGGCAAACGGGCGGCAACATAATTAAGCGCCAAAAAAGGAAGCACGAATTCGAACAATGCGGCGACGCCGTAAAGCTTTAGGTGTGGCCAGCTCAGCTGTACTCGGTTAGCAGTGGCAAAGCAGAGGACCAACAGTATGAGACCGGCGCCGAGACTTTGCCAAAACACATAGGCGACGGTGGGAACTCCGGCAGTTGCGGCGATATTGTTGAAGGAAAAGCTGAGTCCCCAGATGATGCCGCAGGCGAACAGCATGGCTGTCGGTACGAGCGGCACACGCGCCAAGCCGGTGGTGAGCGAGCGCCAGTTCTCCATCTGCTTCATCCAACTCACTTTAACCGAATTCCTTAGCAGCGGAGTATAGTGCATAGGACCGGCAAATTCCTCTCCAATTAGCGCATCGGCCTGCTGCTGGTTCCAGCGCGACCGATCGGGGGAACAGTTTAAAATCGGGATCGAATTCGCGCCTCCACAGGGAGTGGCGTTTATAGAGCTCGACTTCCAGAACCCCGGTATGATTTTTTTCCATTGGGCAGGAAGGTATGGCCGATCAAGCCCGGATTGTGGAACAGCAGGGAGTAAACCTCATTCTATGCTTTAAGTACGGTCTTCCAGTTGGTGCGCTCCCCGCATTTGTAGATCTACAAATAGGCCAATTCCTCGAACGGGCCATCATCGAGCCACTCGGCCGCCTCGCCGAGATAATCGCCCAAGGGTTCATCTGGATAGGAAGTCTTGCGGCGGCATCGCTGCGGCGCCTATAGTTGTGCTGTTCTGCACATTTTTGCGTCGGCAGATGGAGAATGAACGTGCCCAACAGTACGACCGAGCATATCCTCATCCCCTCATCGGATGTCTCACCCAACAACGGCGCGCTGCCCTTGATCCTTTATAGAGCGGCGGTTGAGTTCGGCGACCGCGAGCCGGAAGCCGTGCTCGAGGAAATCTTCTGGGGCAATGCGTGGGCTGATGGTTTCCGGGACGGCACGTTCCCGTTTCACCACTATCATTCAGCCGCTCATGAAGTGGTCGGTATCGCACGCGGCACGGCGGTACTTCAGTTCGGCGGACCGGACGGGCCGCATATCGATGTCGCCGCCGGCGACGCCTGCGTTATCCCAGCCGGCGTCGTCCATCGCCGTATCGACGATGCGCCCGGCTATTCCGTGGTCGGCGCCTATCCGCACCACCAGTTACCAGATTGCTGCGTGCTAAGCCAAGCCGACGCTGAGGCCGCCGGGGTCCATCCCGATGCTGCCGAACTAGAAGTAAAGGTTATCGGGGAAGCACAGCTCGCGGCGGTAAAAACCAGAATCGCCGCCACCGTCTTGCCTATCACCGATCCGGTATCGGGATCCAGCGGCCCGATCACCGAACTCTGGCTTGGGCGCTAAGAGCTCTACCGCACGTCGCCACATCCGCGTGGTGATCTCCATGCAAGTCAGGTCCCTATTATGGGAATAGTTAATTAATAAAATGGGGTACTATACTATGAAGCTTAGAGGAAAAGTTGCAATCGTAACAGGTGGGTCGAGAGGAATGGGCGCGTGCATTGCCACTCGATTTGGGGCCGAGGGAGCCAGCGTTGCGGTTGTATCAAAAAATAATTTAGATAATGCTCAGTTGGTTGTTGACCAAATAAGAGCTGCAGGCGGTATTGCGCAATCTTTTTGTGCAGATGTTTCAGATACAGCAAGCTGTATTTCGCTGGCAAGTGAAGTAAATTCAGAATTCAATACTATTGATATTTTAGTTAATAATGCTGGTATTTATATGCCATTGCCAATCGAAGAAACAACAGAGTTGGATTGGGATGAGCAGTTAAATACTAATCTTAAGGGATGTTTTTTTATGATTAAATCTGTACTCCCCATTCTAAAAAATAAAAAAATGGGCAAAATCATAAATATTGCATCAAGCTTCGGATTGGTCGGGGCAGAAAATGCAAGTGCCTATTGTGCGTCTAAAGGTGGTCTCATTAATCTTACTAGGGCACTTTGTTTAGAGCTGGCTCCTCATAATATTAATATTAATTCATTGGCACCTGGAGGAGCAAAGACTGATATGAATTTAGAGCAAAGACAAATACCTGGTTTTAAAAATAAAATTGATAATATGACACCATCAGGATCTTATTTTATGGATCCAGATGGTCTTTCGGGCGCAGCGGTATTTTTAGCGTCTGCAGACTCAGATTCAGTACATGGTGCTTCCATTGCTGTAGATGGTGGATGGACCGCTGGCTGATCTTAATTGTTGATCGCGAAGGCGAGGTGCTCGAGGTATTCGTCACGAAACACAGGAATCGCAAGGCCGTGCTTCAGTTTCCGGAGCGTGCGATGAAGCGGACTGCTAAAGGTAATTATCACAGACTGCCTCCAGTCGTATCAGTCAACGATGAATGAGATCGGTAATACCGTTGACCAGGAATAGTGCTAAATCCTATATAAGCTCACCTCTACCCAATCTTCAGTCCACAATCATTTCAACCAGGAACGCCGCCTTCAAAGCCACCAAAATTTCAAAGTCATCCGATCGGTCGCCCTTGACAAATGGTGCCAAATTGCCGCCTGAATTCGGCGCGATCTGGGTTTTCATGATATTCATATTTTACTCTGACACCGCCGTGTTGGTCACTCGCCAAAGCGCAGGACTATGAGAAGGAATCAACATCGGCTAGATCGCCAGAGCCTAAGTCCATTGTTCACTGGATCAATGAAAATGGCCGCTTAATCGCAGCATTTTGAAAATACTTTGAGAGGGTAGAAAAATTACCTCTCTAAGGCTTAAATGGGAATGGTTTGACTCGGATTTAAATTTGGCTGCGGCTAATCTTGCGCCGAAGACCATGTAACCCTCTGCCAATCACATCTCTCATACCCATTTTTCTCCAATGCTATCAACGCTAGTGGCATGACTCCTTACTCCGGCATTCCCTTAATATCCACCGGCGGATAGTAATAACCATCCCCGAGAGCCTCTACCCGGGCCCAGAATTCGGCGCTATTGTTAAGGCCCGTTTCGTTCTTTTCAGCGGCCTGACGCCAGATGTTCCACGATTCCGGATGTAGGCGCGACGCCTCGCCGAAATGCACGCTGGCCTCGGCTGCGCGACCGTGGCGCAGTAGATACTGTCCGAGACGGAAATAGCAATGGGCCTGAGCGCTATTCCGGCTCGGCAACGAGGTGTGGGCCTTGGCCTGGTCAGCGTCATAAATATGACCGCACGCCGCGCCGTAGCGCACCCAATCCGCGACCGCGCTAAAATAGGTCGCCTGCGCCTTAACGATGGCGGTCACTTCGTCTTCCGGTATGGTCCAGGTTTCCAAATCCATCGCGCGGAAGCCTTCATAGGCACCGGCATTTTCCGCCGGGCGCACGATCTTACCAGCCTCATCAATCCACACAGCCTGCGGCACATTAACCATATTATAGAGCTCCGCCACCCGGTGGGCGCGATCGATCAGGGCCGGGTAATCCGGCGTTACCGCTTCGATCCACGGCCGCGCCGCGTCCGCCTCGCTGTCCATCGCAATTGCTATAACCGTAAAGCCTTGGTCTTTCAAAGTGTCGTAAAGTTTTTGCCACACGGACAAATCATCACGACAGCCTCACCAGGACGCCCATGTCGTCAGTAGAACCTTGTTACCGCGATAGTCTGAGAGGCTGTGCGCTTCGCCAGCCAAATCCGGCAGGGTGAAATCCGGCGCATCGAGCGAGAGCAGGCTGGCCGCCCGGTTATCTGCGCTCTCGCCGAGCGTCCAGATATCGCCATCAGCACTGGTGGCCGACGGCATGTCCATATGATCCCAGAAGGCGGCAAGATTGACCTTCCCATCGGCGGCGAAATTAGCTCCCCTGCCGGCCGGTATCGGAACGCAGATATCACCCCGGCACAGCCCCTCGGGACGCAGTGCCCAGCCAGTGGCCGCCGCCGCCTGGTCCGGCTCGAGCCAAAGGCCATCACCCGGCCCGTCGCGCACCTCGAACTCACCCAATTGTGAAAGTATCACCGTCATGTTTCATCCCTCACCTATTAATCTCCGTATGATGGTAGCGCGAAACCGGGCAGCTATGGGATATAAAACTTATCTTATTAATTTCTGTTTGTTCGACTGCCGTGCCAGGGGCATACCCCCGCCAGGCCAATAAGATTGGCCAGACAAAACAGGGAGTATCCATGAATAATTTATAAGGAAGCACCGGCCTTCTACAGCGGGTTTCCAAGATTGCCCGATAACAAAATATCGCTGTTGATTTCATCGATAGCAGAAAGCCCGGATAGCCCCATGGCAAGATCTAGCTCACGGCGAAAAATATCAAACACATGAGTAACACCGGCCTCACCGCCCACCGCCAGACCCCAAAATTGCGGCCTTCCTATCAGGCAGCAATCAGCGCCGAGCGCCAAGGCTTTGATAATATGGGATCCACGGCGGATACCGCCATCAAGCAGCACCGAGGCGCGGCCATCGACCGCTTCGGCAACACCCGGCAAAGCATCCAGTGTCGCTGCCGCGCCATCCATCTGACGTCCGCCATGATTTGAGACAATCACTCCATCAACGCCATTAGCCACAGCCTCTATCGCATCCACAGGATGGAGGATGCCCTTGAGAATGAGCGGCCCCTGCCACACGCCTCGCAGCCACTCGATATCGCGCCAGGTCGAGCCGGGATCGGCCAGGGTCACCATGCGCTCGGCCAGAGCTGTTAAATCCTCGCCGTCGCCGGGGCGCTTATAATTGCCGAATGTAATCTTGGGGATCGAACTTCGCATGCGTATCAACCAGGGTAGCCTAAAGGCCATGCGCACCACTTCACCAGCGGAAAGGCGCGGCGGGATGAGAAAGCCGTTGCGCACATCCCGCTCCCGGTTGCCAACCAATTGTGTATCGATCGTTACCACCAAGGCATTATAACCGGCCGCCGCCGAGCGCTCAGCAATTTCGCGGGTAAATTCGCGGTCTTTATATATATATGTCTGCATCCAGCGCGGCGCGGCGCCGGTAGCTGCCAGTTCCTCGAGGGTACAAACCGAACCATGGCTCAAGCAATAGGCCGTACCCGCCGCCGCCGCCGCGCGCGCTGATGCCGCCTCTCCATCTGGCCAGAGCAGCCCGGCCAGGCCGGTTGGCCCAACCATCAACGGCAGCGATAGTTTTTGCCCCATTAGTGTCATAGAAAGATCACGGCTGGCGGCGCCTTCCAGCGGGCGCGGTAACAGGGACACGGCGTCAAACGCACTTTCATTGCGCCGCAGCGTCACCTCATCACCAGCGCCGCCATCGACAAAATCAAAAATCGCGCGCGGCAACACGCGCCGGGCTTCATCACGCAGTGCGGCGACATTAATGGCGCGGCGTTGCCAAGCGGAAATCCGCCCGCTCACCATAAATCGCCCAGAGGCATTCCAGAAAACCCTTCCGCCAAATACTTATTCGTCCGATTCTAAGTTAGTTCGACCATTTGACAGCCCCAAACGAGATAGGAAACTTTTAATTCTCCCGAACAGCCTTAATACATTAATGAAAATCAGGCCAAATCATTATTTGGCCGCGTGGCTAAATTTTTAGCCCAAATACCGAGGTAGAAAATAGAGGTTAGAGAAGTTCGCGGCACCGGATGTGTAAGGCTATATCTTTCATCTGCTCATCCGCCCGCAGCGGTGAAATGCGACTAGTAACCTCCATTTTTCGCACCTACCCACTATAAAATATTTTCTTTAGTTATCCGTAATTGTGATTTCTTGTGATCCTTGCCAAAGGGTCTTATTCCCTAGTACCGGTAAGTCTTCAATGCCGGATGTAAGGCTAATAAAGTGATTCCCTGCAAGCGGGCCCATTTTTGAAGTAAAATTTACGCCCCCATACGCGATTAATATTTCTGTCTCGCTGATACCCCCAGGGTATAGAATTACCTGGCCAAGTGCCGGGTAACTTGTGTGGTTTTCATAGCCTATACCAAAATCTTTGTCTCCTAGTGGAATCCACATTCCCTCGCCACTCCAGCGCACGTGAATTAACTTCCCTGTAAATGGCATCACAGAACGAAATGCGGCTACAGTGGCTGGCGCATTTTTTTCGAATTGAGCACCAAACTCGAAGTTTCCGGCTTTAATTTTTATTTCTGACATAACGAAGATCCTATAATTATTAGCAGAAAACTATTCGGAGTAATTGGAGGCTAATTGATAACCATTTTAGTTACTATATAAATATCTACCATAATATTTGTCGAAAATAAATCGCGAAATACTATTTTCGTAAGTTTCAAAGCCATGCTTACGAACGCGTTTATATAATATTGTCCCAATCGGCTAAGCTAGAGCAGTTCTTTATAATTTTAAACTGAGCAGGCAGCGGCCACTGCTGAGCCGAGCTAAGCGGTGTCCCACATCATTATATTAAGGAGGGCTGTATCTGAAGATGATTTTCGTGGATTGCATATAGTTTTTATATTGAAGAGTCCTTTTTTTAGGAGGAGCGGCACAAGTCAAGCCCAAGCCCTGCTCCTCGGTCCGTGTGCCTTCTTAGCTGGACGGAAACATCTAGCGAGCAAAATATTTGACCAAAACCTGGGGCCGCGAAAGACCGCCTCAGGAAACCACAGGGAGCCGCCATGGTGCCTCCGCAATCGGCTACTAAAACCGCCGAAATACCATTACGCGAATCTGATAGTATTGTCTTTCCAGACAGGGCTTATGTGGGGGAAGTTAAGAATTGCATCTTTTCCATCCATGACTTGAAGAACCCTCGGAGGAGTTAAGGGAAGCTGATGGACAGGCTGCCCGGTAGCATTCGCAACGGCGCAAGCAACTGCAGCGCCAACGTTGAGAATTGGAATTTCGCCAGCTCCCTTCGCACCAAGTGGGCCGCAGGATGGTGCGCCTTCGTGTAACACAAATTCGATTGGCAGTACGTCCAGGGCTGTTGGTATACGATAGGTTTCAAAACCTTCCTGATCGAACGCCCCGTTCTCATTAATCGTAATTTCTTCCTGCAGGGCATAGCCCAAACCCTGCACAACTCCACCCTGTATCTGCCCATGGATGGCGCGCGGATTGAGCGCGCGGCCCACATCCTGAACAACCCTGTAGGAAAGAATTTCGACGTGGCCGGTTTCCGGATCGACGGCCAGTTCACAATCATGGACAGCATGAACCGGCATATCGATTGCATCAATAAAGTGCCCAGCAGCACAACCAGGCTTTGCTAGAATACCCGGATTGGTGAATGATCCTGACCCTGAAACCGGCCCAAAGTCTGCTTCTGCTTGCGCAACGACAGCTTGGATTGTCATGCCCGAACCCGATTTACCTCTTATTTCGATACGGCCTTTAGACAGAAAAAGATTATCGGCTTTGGTTTGTAGAAGTTGGCTGGCGGTGGCAATAATTTTTTTGCGAACTTCTGCACAGGCGGCCTCGCTGGCGGCACCAATAGAAACTGTTGTTCTGCCACCTCCAACACCCAAATCGCGGCCTGACGCATCGGTATCTGCCGTTTTGACGATGACGTCATCGGGATGAATACCAAGATTTGCAGCAACGATCTGCGGTAGTGCCTGTACCATCGTGCCCTGACCAATTTCTACACCAGATGTCACCAATGTCGCGCTACCATCAGAATTCAAATTTATGGTTGCCGACGACGAACCGACAAAAATGAACCAGGTCCCAACCGTTGTTGAGCGCCCATACAGTCGACCATCTGGCAAGGTCTTATTTTCATGCGTACCATAATTTTCGATTGCCGTGTCGAGCATTGGTTTGAGAACATCTCCTTTAAAGACCTGACCGGTTGCTCCAATATCGCCGTTCCCTATAACGGTCTTCCGGCGAAATTCGATTGGGTCCATACCGATAACTTTACAGATTTCGTCTGTATGCTGCTCGAGAGCAAAGGTGTTATACACGCCGTTACAGGCCCTGAATGCGCCATTGGGCGGCGTATTTGTATAAACAACAAGGCTTGAAAGTTTGACCGAACCAAGCTTGTAATTTCCACCAAGGGTATGGGCCGTCATGGTCGACAAGAACACTTGTTCGCCACCATACGCGCCGGCGTCCATCAGCACAGTAGCCTCTCGGCCAACAATTTCACCATCTGCCGTCACAGCTGAGCGAATTCTAATTTCAGCATTTTCCCGACATAAGCAGGTCATCTGCTCCTCTTGACGGGTGTTTGCAATGGACACTGACTTGCCCGTCATTCGAGCAAGAACTGCAGCATATGGTTCAAGTGAGCAGTCAAACTTCAAGCCAAATCCACCACCGACAGCTGGGACGGTTACACGAACATGACTGTCCGGCACTCCCAGAACTTTAGCCACAACATGCCGCACAGTCCAGGGCACCTGCGTGGAGGTTTGAATATGAAATCGACCGTCGACATATGAGGCTAGTGCCACGCGTGGCTCGAAGGAAACATGGCTCTGACGACCGACAGAATAACAACCTTCTACAATAGCGACGTCACTTCGGGAAAATGCTTCATCCGTATCGCCACGGACGACTGTTGCCTCCCAGGCAATGTTGCCTTGTCTTTCAGCACCCTCAAAAATAATTTCGTAGTCAGCCCAATCTGGGTGAACAAGCGCGGCGTCACCCGCAAACGCTTCCCTCATGGTTAGAACAGCACCTTGCTCTTCAAGCACCAAACCGATCGCTTTCGCTGCCTCACGTGCCTGAGCAAGGGTCGTAGCGGCAACCGCTGCGATTGGTTCGCCGTGATAGCGAATAACGTCTTTGGCAAAGATCGGTGTATCTGCGATTCCCAAACCATGAAGCCCTGGCGCATCATCATAGGTCGCTATCGCTTTCACACCCGGCATCATGCGTGCCACTGAAAGATCTATTTTTTTGATCTTGGCACTCGGAATTTCCGCGCGTAGCAAGACAGCATGCAGGTCCCCGCTTCCGACTGCGTCGATCGTATACTTGGTGCGACCAAGAAGTTTGTCCCGCGCATCGCGACGTGGCAAGTTCATGACAGCATTATTTAGATTCAGATGTCTTTTCATCAGGCCACTTCACCATTCATCTGAATAGACAACAGGGCGTCGACGATGCGCTCATAGCCGGTGCACCGACAGATATTACCGCTCATAACCGCCCTTACATCTGCTCGTGTAGGGTTGGGGTTGGACTCAAGGAACGATGTAAATGTCATGACTATCCCAGGGAAACACATACCGCATTGCACAACATCATGGTCCTCGAGAGCCTGCTGAATAGGATTCAATTTTTCGATTGATCCAACACCTTCAATTGTGGTGATTTCCGTGCCTTCCAGCACACCAACCGGTTTCAGGCAGGATGCAACTAGCTCCCCATTAATGTGAACTGCGCAAGCACCGCAGAAGCCCTCACAACACACCGACTTACTCCCGGTCAATCGGAACGTTTCGCGCAGCACCTCCAAGAGTGATGCTCTGGGATCTCCGTGATATTCAAGATATTCACTGTTAATTTTTAGTTGGATAGTCATTCTTGCGCCCTTAATTAACCGTCAGGTCCGCTAGTGCGTCAGATGCCAGACGAGGTAAAATCCGCAATCTATACCAACCAGGAGCATCTGGACCATCACGACCAGTAAATTCTTTTACTTGGTCAATGGCCAATTCTTTGATTTTTACTTTAGACACCACCTCTCCCCGCAGGGCATCTTCCAAACCCGTCCAACGCCTGGGTTGGTTTTCAACGGATGCAACAGCAATTCGCGGGTCAGCAATGCGCCCATCCCCGCCAATAGAGAGCCGCATACTTAAATTAGCGACCGGATATTCGCCAGCCTTGCGCATCAACAGCCGTTGATGTGTCGAGCGGAATGATCCTCTAGGTAGCCTGATCCTTGTCACCAATTCATTATTGGGTCTTACCAATCTGGTTTCGATGTAATTCTCAATCGGGATTTCTGTTTTTGCGCCCGGGGACTGAACATTAATAGTTGCGTCACACACCATCAGCGCAGGAACTAAGTCAGGTGACATGAAGTTAGTGCTGCAGAGATTGCCTCCAATAGTGGCCATGTTTCTAACTGATGGATTAGCCGACTTTTCCGCGGCAACCCGTATAGCTTTAAGATCAGCCATATCACTCAACTCGATTGCAAGTTGTCTATGCGAGACCATGGCCCCCACCACAAGCTCTTCGGGTGCTGCCTCGATCCCTTTAAGCTCTTCAATAGCATGCAGAGAAACAAACAATTGAGCGGGTGCCTCTTGTCTGATTGGAGCCCGCATGACCCACGTTCCACCAGCAACAGGAATGGCGCTCAAACCCGTATTGGCAAGAGCAGCCAATGCCTCATCAAGGCTCTGGGCAATAATTAACTGTTTCCCTGCAGCGTCTGCCATCTAAGTTAAACCTCATTAGCTGGGTTTGTTATTGACTATGCCAATCTGTGTCCCGAATGCGGAATAAACAAGGCCCCTAACTTATTTTAATCACTGTTCGTTTTCACCATTGATATATCGCACGCCTCGGAAATTTTAGTGCGGCCTTGTTATCCCGGCGTTTCGTGTCGAATACCTCGAGCCCTTCGCCTTCGTGATTAACCGTTTGCAAGAAATAATGCGTCTCGCTGTTGGTTCGCACAAACACCTCTTCCAGGTGCTAGCATCAGTTTGAATCCCATTGATGAAGAGCCCACCGCTTTCGAAGCCTAGCAGCGAAAATCGGGCCGAACCGGTTCTAGCGGCGTTCGAATAAGAGATCTTCGACTTGGCGCAGTAATAATGGATAGTAGATATACATCATCACCGTGAGGCGGGTGATCCCGGGTGAACTAATGCGTCTCACTGTTGGTTCGCACAAACACCTCTTCCAGGTGCTAGCATCAGTTTGAATCCCATTGATGAAGAGCCCGCAGCCTTCGAAGCCTAGCAGCGAAAATCGGGCCGAACCGGTTCTAGCGGCGTTCGAATAAGAGATCTTCGACTTGGCGCAGTAATAATGGATAGCAGATATACATCATCACCGTGAGGCGGGTGATCCCGGGTGAACTGTTGAAATAGCGGAAGGGATTTCTCACCAGCCGAGGCTGCTGTTCACCTCTCCCCACATCGAACTCGTTTGGTCTAAAAGTGCGCTGTTGTTGTATAGAGGCTAGGATTTTACGGTGCAGCACCGGGCCGTACCCATTGTTTGTGAAGCCTAACGCACGCGAGAAACTAGACGCACATCTCCTCAGGTAGGACCTTGCCGCCTTCGATGATCAGCTCGTTATCGAGCCAGAGATTGCAGTTCTGCATCGGCAGATCAAGATGGCACGGCGTGTCGTTGTCACCGCCAAATTCGGTATCCGGGCCGAGCGAAAACAGCACATTGCCGTAATGCGCGCGCCCGTCCATTCCAATACCAGGAAGCTCCGGGTTCCAGACGCATTTCTCGTTGAGGCCCCAGCCAATATGGGAAACCGCATAGGCGCGCGGGTCTTCGTACCCATCCATAAATTGGCATAGCTCCGCTGCCTGCTTGTCGCCGTTGATCTCCTTCACCCAACCGTCCTTGATGATAAATTCTGTAGCGTCCTGAATGTAAGACTTGAGTGGGAAGATAATGTCTCCGGGCGCCATCACCACTCGCCCATCGACGCCATTCTCGGCGGCAAGCGAGGCAATAAAGCCGCCCGGCCAATGATCCCAGCGGCCGGGTTTAGTGGTGTAGCCGTACTCAGTAAGCATCGGCTTGCCGCCGAGGCGGTAGGTGACATCGCTACCCGCTTCGTTGGTAAAGCGGAGCGTTTTGGCGGCAGCAAATTTTTGTTCAGCGGCTTCTACGCGGCGGCGCAATTCGGTGCTCGGAAACAGGCGCTCCAAGATCTCCACCGGCTCGACAATCATGAGGATGCGTGTTCCCGCCTTTTGCATTTTGATCTGTTCATGGCTGAATAGCAGCAGCATATGGTCTACCACCATATCCGCATCCATGCATTTCTGAACCGCCTCGGGGTGCAGCGACAAGGGATTTTCGCCGAGATTGGCAATGCGGTGGCTGGCGTCTTGGGCGTCATCGGTGGGAATATTAATGTCGCACGCTTCTGCACCAAGCGCGGAGACGGCGCTTAACGAGGCGGCACGGTATTCGGGCAATAACTCGCCTTCGGAAAGAACGGCGACGGTTTGTCCAGGGCCTATTTCGCAGAGCTCGAAATTGGTGCGAAATAGGGCCGTAAGATCGCTCTCTTGGGTCATATCGATTTTCTCACTCGGCCGCTTGAAAGGACTTAGAATAGCCGCCATCGCGCGCTTCGCCGTGGCTGGCCTTAGCTTCTGCAAGCGCATCGCGGCAATCGTCCTGGCGCTGCGCGCGCGCCGTATCGTCGTTCTGCATCAGGCGATCGAGATAATAGTTTTGCAGGTGGTGGATGGCGCGCTCGAGCTTCACCGTCGGACCCGGCTCGAAGGCGCGTGAGCCGACGCCGTTTTGCAGGGATTCGAGCATCGCCATATCTTCGGTTGCGACCTGTTCGATAAAATCACCATAAATTTTGTTCTTTTCATCAAAGCCCGGTGTGTCAAAATATTCCTCTGGTAATTGGGTGTATATAGTTATCCGCGTGGTTTTTTCGTCAATCGGATGGGCGACCCAGGGCTGAATGAGATCATGGCGGCCGAAGAAATTCATCGTCGGCCGGATCCATGTGGTGCAGGCGAAGAGCTCCCCTACCTTGCCGCGCATCCACGGCATGGTGCCGAACAATGTGACTCCTTTCGGCGCCATGGTGTAGCTTTCATAGGTCGCGTTGTAGCCGTTCTTTTTCAGGTTGAAGCGGAAATTAGAGACCGGAAAATGACCGCCGAAGGATTCCTTATGAATAACGCCGACATGGTACATGTCCATGAGGTTTTCTGGCACGAACTTCCAATTGCACGGCACGTCGACCACGAACTTGTGCGAGAGGCGCGTGTTTTCGGGTTGTAGGAACGCAGCGAAGTCGCGGATATCATCCTCGTCCAGATAGTCACCGAGGTCCTGACAATCAGGGTCGAAGTTGACGAAAATATAGCCGCCCCAATCGTCGATCCTGACCCGCGGCAGGCTGCAACTGCCAGCATCGAAGTTCTTTACTTCCTTGACATGTGGAGCGCCCATCAAATTTCCTTCCAGGTCATAGACCCAGGCATGATAGGGGCAGGTGAATTTAGCGAGATTGCCTTCACCGCTCGCCACTTCGACGCCGCGATGGCGGCAAACGTTGCGAAACGCGTTCATCTCGCCCGAATTGCCGCGGCAGATCAGCAATGGCTCACCGGCAATGCGGGTCGCGGTATAATCTCCGGCATTGGGAAATTCCTCAAGGCGCCCGACGCACAGCCATTCCTTCATAAAGATGGTATTGATTTCGTGCTCGAACAGATCGGGTGAGGTATAGAACCAGCCCGGTAAATGCTGTGATTCGAGCAGCCGGGCCCGAGTTTGTGCGACTTCCGATAGTATATTTTCGTCAACACTAAAACGGTTGGTCAGCATATCGAGCCCCATGTAATATCACCGGAAAGTAATGTATTTAGGTTAACAAGGTTGCAAATAATTTGCTACCTAAACTAAATCACGGTGGCACTCTGAACACTAGGCCTCTATCCTCTGCAACAACGTGCAATAGTATAACGGGAGTACAAACGCCATGAAGGATTATGAGGAAGGCTATTCAATGCCGCTGTCGGCGCCGACGTATACGCCGCCGCCTTTCGAGTCAACTGAACGCAGCCAAATTTTGCTGGTTCTCTATCGAGGCGACCCGGAAGCGGTCGCCTGGGAAGTACCGCAACCGCTGGAACCCTTTGGCGATGGCACGATGCTAGCCTGGGTCGGCGATATGTGCCAGCCCAGCCATACCCTCGACCTCTACCGCGAGTGCTTGACCGCTATCAAGGTTCGCTACGGCGATACAATCGGTTGGTATGTCAATTTTATCTGGGTCGCACATGACATAGCTCTTACATTCGAACGCGAAATCTATGGCTGGCCGGCGCATATATGCGATGACGCGAGGCTTGCCTTCCATGGGAGCCAAATCACCGGCGCCTGCGTGCGCCACGGTGAGCAATTGATGCGCGTCAGTTTCAATGCCACCAGCGTTGCCCATATGGGTCGGACAGAACCGCTGGAAGAAAATTTCGGGACACTTTTAGATGGTAAATTCCTGCAGGTTCGGAAACTTCCTGCGCCTGCCAAGGAGGCAAAGCCGATCAAACAATTGCTCGACATCCCGACGCGCGATTACACGGTGCATGAAATACATAAGGGCAACGCGACTGTAGAGATGGGTCATTCCGGCTTCTACCCGACGCTTTCTGGGCTGGCTCCTAAGGAAACTATAGGCGCCTGGTATGTACGCGCCTCATGGTGGCTCGACTATCCCGTCGTGCTTTGGGACAACCAAAAATGAATCTGACCTAAAAAAACTGTTAATATAGAGAAAATCAGGATTCTTTTCCGCCAGACCAATGTCCCTGCATTCAATAACTACGAGACTATCGGGGACATCCGGAAAGATCTGACAGTGTGCGATTTCAAACTATGGCTGTATCTGCGGCGCAGCAACTGAACTCAAGCCACAACCACTTTAATCCAGAACGCCATCTCAAAAGCCGCGAAGTCTTCAAGCAAACCCGCTCAAAAGCATTGGCTATGTGGCGGCAGTTGATAGCCTAACGGACTTGCTATCAAGAACTTTAGAGACTAGTTCGATTTAGTCTGACAGCGGCAAAATTAATCTTGGATATGGAACGCTCGGGGATGAGCCCAAAAAGATGGATTTATTGAAGTGAGCATTGCAGTCATAGATATCTCTCCACTTCGGAATGGTAGCGACGCCCGTTCAACCGCTCAACAGATTGGCGAAGCCTGTAGCTCGATTGGGTTTTTTTATGTAACAAATCATGGAATCAATAAGGAATTAATTGACCGCGTTTATCATCAATCAGCACTTTTTCATGCATTATCGCAAGGTGAGAAGGAAAGTTACCATATTGCTCTCTCACGCAACCATCGAGGTTATGTTCCTCCTGGTGAAGAGGATTATGGATCGGGCTCAGGAACTGGTCTAAAGGCGTCATTCGACTTGGCAGCTGATTTGTCCGCGGATGACCCTGATTATATACGAGGATACCGGTTCTTAGGACCTAATGTGTGGCCTAACCTACCTAATTTTAAATTCTCTGTTAGCGCGTACTATAAAGCTGTGATGGCACTCGGCCGCGATATACTGAGAGGATTTGCACTTTCTCTCGATCTTGCTCCGGATTATTTCAACGACTGGATCAGAAAGCCGACTTCTAATCTTAGACTTCTTCACTACCCATCAAGTCCCTCAAGTGATTTGGGCATCGGTTCACATACAGATTCAGAGTGCTTCACGATGTTGCACCAAACAAAGCCGGGGCTGCAGGTTATGTCGGTCAATGATCATTGGATAGACGTACCGCCAGTGGCCGGAACGTTTGTGGTCAATGTGGGCGACACCATAGAAACTTGGACAAATGGCCGCTTTCGATCCAGTCCCCATCGTGTGCTCAGCATCAAGGAAGAGCGTTTTTCTCTACCTCTGTTTTTTGCAGCAGATTTCGATTCTTGGATTGAACCTCTGCCGCCGTTTGTGAGTAAGATTCAGCCTCCTGCCTATACAAAATTTAGATCTGGTGATCATATTCTATCTGAATACGCGAAGGGTTTTCGCTACCTTCGTATGCTGCATCAAGAAGGGCGCATCGAGCTTGAAAGCAAACCTGGAAAAGCCAGCATATTCAACCGCGCATAGTAATCAGGATAAAGTGTACAATTAAAAATAACAAATTAATCTTTCGGAAAATATAGACACATTTATTTACACAAATAGAGATGCGTCTTACAAAATAACTGGAGCGCTTTAATGAAACGCATAGCCATTATTGGGGCCGGGCCATCTGGTCTATCACAACTCAGGTCATTTCGTTCTGCTGAAGAAGAAGGGGCCGATATACCGGAGATAGTTTGCTTTGAAAAGCAAAGCACATGGGGAGGTCTCTGGAACTATTCGTGGAGAACTGGAACCGATAACAACGGAGAACCTGTTCATAACAGCATGTACAGATATCTTTGGTCCAATGGCCCGAAAGAATGTTTAGAATTTGGAGACTATAGCTTCGATGAACATTTTAAAAAATCTATTCCATCTTTTCCGCCAAGAGAAGTATTAAAATCATATATATTGGGTAGAGCTGATAATTCAGATCTTTCGCATATGGTTAAATTCAACCATGTTGTGCGCAATATTTCTATATCAAAGGATACTGGAAAATTTAATCTCCGCGTCACAGATATTGAAAATAATACTGACTTAGTAGACATTTTCGATATAGTTATTATTGCAACCGGCCATTTTTCCGTTCCTAATGTACCATACTTTGAAGGAATTGAAAACTTCATGGGTCGGGTAATGCATTCACATGATTTTAGAGATGCAGCAGAATTCAATGGGAAACGACTGTTGATTATTGGATCTAGTTATTCTGCGGAAGATATAGCTCTGCAAAGCATGAAATATGGCGCGAAGGAAGTAATATGTAGTTATAGGTCCGCACCTATGGGATTTAGATGGCCGTCTGGCATTGAAGAATTTCCAATTGTAGAAAGATTTGATAGCACTAAATCTTTTTTTTGTAATGGAAGCAATCGAGAAATTGATGCAGTGATAATGTGCACCGGATATCTTCATCATTTTCCATTTTTGCAGAAAAATCTGAGGCTAAATACCAATAATTTACTTTATCCCGGACAATTGTATAAGGGTATATTTTGGCTAGATAATCCTAATTTAATTTATCTTGGTATGCAAGATCAGTATTATACATTAAATATGTTTGACGCACAGTCATGGTACGCAAGGGATGTACTTCTAGATAGAATTCAACTTCCTTCTAGAGAGAGTATGGAAAAAGATATTAAAAATTGGATGCAGCGAGAAATACACCTTAAAAACCCCACACAAGAAATAGAATATCAAACTAATTACTGTAAAGATTTAGTAGAACTCACAGATTATAAAATAGATTATGATCTTATTTCAAAACAATTTATTAAGTGGGAGAAAGATAAAGATGAAGATATTGTGGCATATCGTGATCGATCATTTATATCTCCAGTGACCGGTACACAAGCGCCAGCACACCATACATCTTGGTGGGATGAAATGGATGATTCTTATGGTTCTTTCATTGGAAAAATATAAAAGTATGTGAAGGTTCGTTAATTTTTTATATTTATAATAATATATTATACTATATTTTAATTAATCTAACTTCCAAGTAGATAAAAATTATAAATATAATATTTTATATTACTATAAAATTTGGGGGAGGGGGAACGCGTCGGAAATTAATATTTATATCATTTTGATAAACTATTCCGATGGGATAGACCAATAGTTATATTGCGCGATAGGCTATAAATAGTGCTAATAGGTCAAGAATGGCCTGTTAGCGCGGGAGTGAAGGCTATGATGTCGATCGGTTATATCGGTTTAGGAAATATGGGTGGCGCGATTGCCAGCCGCCTTGTTGGCAAGTTGCCGCTCAGTGTATTCGACTCTAATGCCGAAATACTCCAAGCCTGGCAACGGGACGGCGTCACCATCGCTAATAACCTGCCGGAGCTTGCGCGCACCAGTGAGATTATTTTTACCTGTCTGCCGACCTCGCAAATTGTCAACGATGTGATCCTTGGTGAAGGCGGTATCGCCCGACATCTGGCGCCGGGAAGTATCATTGTCGACATGACATCAGGCGACCCAGGTGTCACGCGTGGCATAGCAAATGAACTAGGCCAATATAATCTCGAGATTATCGATGCTCCGGTTAGCGGTGGCCCGCGTGGCGCACGCGAAGGAAATTTAGCAATCATGGTGGGTAGCACCGAGGCGCAATTCAAACGCGTAAAAAAAACCCTAGATCTGATCAGCAAAAATGCCGTACATGCCGGGCCGATCGGCAGCGGGCACTCGATCAAGCTCGGAAATAATTTACTTAATTTAATTTGCCGCATGGCAACCTACGAAGTTGTTTCAATGCTAGTGCACGAGGGCGTCGACCCGGCGCAAGCCGTCGATATAATCCAAAAAAGCTCAGGGAGAAATTACGCAACGGAAGTAACGCTGCCTGATAACATTCTATCAGGAAAAATGTTTCAGGGCTTTTCCACCAGCCTAATGGCAAAAGATAGCAGCTTGGCGTTGACGCTCAGTGCGCGCCACAACCTAGACATGGCCCTCGGGAAGGCCGCTAAATTGATTCTCGAGCGAACCATTGCTGAACATGGCGCCGATGCTGACATGAGTGCGGTAGCAAAACTCTACGAAACCGAAACTGGTGCCCGCATTCGGCCCTAAGGCAAAATTAGAAACGCACACCATCAACTCATATGGCTTCTTAAAGTAATGACCACTTAAGGCTGAGTGGGGAACATTAAGTACGGGTCAATTTGAGGAAGATACAGTCGCCAGCCCTTTTTGTTTGCGTCCTTGCCCAAAGCTTTCGCCACCCTTTGACAGAAACTCCTGCTCTCCCGCCGCGTCGATTCTACCGAGCACCTCATTGCGGTGCGGAAAGCGACCGAATTGAGCAACTATATTGCGATGGCGGGTCCAGCCTTCAATCGCAAGTCTAATATAGGGTTGCCATATTTTCTCTGCTGCATGCTCCAGTTCATGAAGCAGGGATAAGCCTCTATCCTGTTGCTGAATTTTCTCAGCATGGTGAAACGGGTGATAGAGCCAGATCCGCTCAACAGGGTGAAGCTCATGATCCAATTTTTGATTAATCGTTTTCTCTACAATCTCAAATGCCATAAAATCACCGATATAGGCTTCCGGCGTATTGCGATAGAGATTTCTAGTGAATTGATCAAGTAATATCACCAGAGCTAAACTGCCAGTCGCTGTAGTGTTCCATTCGTTGAAGGCGCCGGCGCAAGCGCGGGGTACTAGCTCCCCGAACCGGGCGCCAATCTCCTCATCGACTGCCTCCCCTCCACGGTACCACCAATCTTTACGCGCGATAGCGGCCTTGGGTCCATCAAGGCTTGGCCCAAGCCAGAAAGCAACGATGCTGGAGGCTAAATCGCTAGTCAAAGACAATACCAGACATAATTTATTTTTCTGCCTAACGGCTCCCGCCAATCGGAGAGAAAGGCGCCGGAATCAGAATTTTACTTTCCTGCGACACAATTATGGGAATAATATTTTGGATATAGGTGACCCAGCCCGCGTCCTCAAGCAATTTTCTGCGTCTGATGGCGCGATCATCCAGAGATTCATAGCCCCACAAATGGACGATCTGGTTTAGCGGTCCAATATCGGTGAAGAAGTAACCTACCAAATTGCCAAGAATTGGACGCTGTATCTCCAGTCCTTCTTTTTCGTAAGCCTCCAAATATTTCAGATGCTGGCCCGGATGAAGGGTATAGGTACGTTGTTCAACAATCATGACTCTTCTCCCTTGTTAAAATCATCAAATCTATAAGCTGGTTGTGTAATATTAAGTATGAGACGCATAGCCGCTGCACTCGCCGTCGTCGTCGCGCTTCTGTTTAGCTCTGGATCAGCCATGGCGGACGATAAAAGTGAGGCTAACAAGTTGTTCATCAAGGCTATAGCGTTTTCTCTGTCTGCTGAGAACAAAGAGCCTCCTGAAAAAAAGGCGGCCGCTTTAGAAGCGCACCTAGCCAAGCTCAATAAGACTTTTGACGAATACCCATCCACTGAATTAGCAATCAAGCTGACCAGCGGGCAGTATATTGGGAGTACCTCCCTGTAGGAAGTTGAGACGTCTGAGAGAGTACGTATCATGTATTACGAAGGCGGGAACATTTCTCAAAACTATACCAAGCAATTCATGCGGATGTTTAAAATCCTAGAAGCTATATGAAGGGGACAGTTCAATGGCACTAAATCGATATGTTACAGAAATGGGTATGGGAGTTGATGTACATGGCCGTGACTATACTACTGCAGCCAAAAGAGCCGTGTCAGATGCAATCCGACATTCGAGTCTAAATTTCTTTCAGGCCTTGGATAAATCCCCGCAAGATATGCGCATTACCTTGATTATTGGCATACCAAACCCGAGTGCTGTTGATGCCGAGGCCGTTGCAAAGGAGCTGCCATACGGAGAAGTGAATGTTAACGTTGTGGAAGGTGGTCTCGAGGTACCAAACGACGACGGTGTTGATGCATTAGTTATAGCGAATGCGGCAGTCCTAGTTTGCTTTGATGAATGATTTTGTCTGCCCCACCAGCCAAGTATTAACAAATATAGTTTTATACAAATGAGTTAGGACAAATTTTAGGTTAAAATTGGTACACCCGACACAGGTTTTATACCTATAGCACGCATCAGATTCCATTTTGTCATAGTGTTTGAATTGTTTATTTTCTAACTAGAAAACCAAGTACGTCCGCAGATTCTGTCTGAACCGCTTTATTTATATAAAAAATGGCTATGCGGCGCATGGTTAATCGTAAAGCCAATTGAAGGCGCTTATACCTTGCCTAAAGCTTAGTGGTTCCTTACTGGCCTCTGCTGGCTGCCCCTACTCTCAAATTAATAATCTCTGCATCCCGTGCGGGATGATTTGGTAGGAAAGCCATTAGTGATGATGAAGTTGATAAAGTTTTTGACCATCGCATTGGTGGCTGGAATTTCCGTATCGTGCGTTAGAACAAACTTAGACGATTCTGGGTCAGCTCAGCAGGATATCGCGCAAACTTGGGACGCTGCGCGGGTTTTTTTACCATCGGCTGATGGTTCTGTGCGACGTCGACCCATATCTATGGCAATTCTACAAGACCACATGGCGAAGCAGGAGGAATTATTACCAGTCGCAATCCATATGCATGGCTGCTCTGGCTTTTGGCAAGGAACCAACCGGCGAGGTAGCTATCTCGCATCACTTGGCTTTGTTGTAATCGCCCCAAACAGCTTTGCGCGCAACAGTAAGCCACAAAGCTGCGATCCGGTGACGCAACAGGGCGGATTCCATCGCGGCACCCTGGCACTGCGTCACGCGGAAGCCGCCCATGCGATTGCTCGTGTCCGTGCCCTGTCGTGGGTGAACAAAGAGAAGATGGTGCTGATAGGCCACAGCGAAGGTGCTATTGCCACGGCGACGCTTGCGGCGGTTTACACCGTTGGGTTCAAAGCCCGCATAATCGAAGGCTGGGGCTGCAACACCGACTGGCCTGAATATGCGGGGCTAAACAGCTCGCCTAATCAACCTGTGCTGGCCCTCGTCGGTAATCGTGACCCCTGGTTTGGCCATCCTTCGTTACAAGGAAATTGCCGCAAATTCATGAAGAACTCGGCTAGCCGCTCCGTTGTTTATAACGAGTCGCCACTCGATAGAGCCCACAGCTTGCTCGACTATGCGCTCCCGCGCGAGGACCTACGCGACTTTCTGTGCGACTACGTTCATTGCGCGGAAGGGCAACAACCATAGCCGACCAGACGGCTTTGGGCTTCTACTTTAATATCCTTGTGAGTAACCCCTCGCCACCAAAAATAAATCCCGCTAACTCAATATGTCGGCGGGTTTTACTGTTTTTGTGGAAAAAAAATTTAGACAGGGTCGGGAAAATTGCCACTTAAGAGGATGGTTGCGCGCAATGCGGGAAAGGCCTTCAGGGTTATTGGCGCACAAAGACAGTGTGAGGCGCAAACTGTCTATGTAGATACGGCGTATTTGTCAAACATTGTTGACCACGGCTCCGGTGAGGCAACTGATCGCTTGTTGAGGCAAAGCAACAAGCGCGTGCGACCAGTGCCGGCAATCGGCGGCGCGCGGTGCACGATACCGCTGTCCGGTCCAGCGCGATTGCCCTTGAATATAGCTACGTCGTGGACCAGGAGCCGCTCCAAAGGTCCTTTATATGATTTCTGCTCTCGCAATGCCTGCTCAGCGTGGATCGGCTGAACCCACTCAGTCGCGGGACCACGGTATGTCGTTAGCAGGCGTGCTTCCACGTAGTCGCGGTGGAACTTCCAGCACGAATCGTTGCAGACGCGCTCCAGCCGTACGTCAACCAAACCGCTCCGGGTGATCCTAGAAAATGACGAAACGAGAGCGTCGAAGTCCCCGAGCAAAAGGGTCCGCATATCTCCCAGAGGCATGCCACAGTCATCCAAATAAGGCTCCACCGCCGGTCTAAGATCGCTCGGTCGGACCAGAACCCGGATGCTAGGGAAATGCGACGGGTTCATTCGTTCAAGCCAGGTCTGCAAGCATGAGGGTAACGCGCGGCGACAGATCACGAGTTCCATACCAGGGTTTCTGATGGCGGAGAAGCCTGCCATTACGTCGCAAGTCTCGATGCCCGTGCTGAACGTGGTAGACGTTCCAACGAACTCATCTTCCAGTGTAATCAACGGACCAGTCACGACAGCTTGGCCCGCTTCCAGCCCGGAAAAGTTCCGATTTGCTTTCTCCAAGCTTTGGGCCGCAGGGTCTTCCCATGAGCGGTAGCCGTGATGCAGGGGATCAATCCGTCAGAGCTAAATATAGACGCCAAGGCGAGACCTTCCTCGACTTTCTCAACCTTCGTCCGGGCAGCCAAGGCGGTTAGAACGGACGTGTCACGAACCATTGGAGACACTCCTGGGGCGTCCGATCGTCGCGAGAAACTCCCGTCGGGTCTCCAAATCGTCGCTAAAGGAGCCTAGCATTCGGCTTGTGACCATGCTGACCCCCGGCTTGCGTATGCCGCGCGTGGTCATGCACTGGTGCGCTGCCTCGATAACGACACCGACGCCGCGAGGTTTCAGTACGTCATGGATGGTATCCGCGATCTGCGACGTCAGCGTCTCTTGGATTTGCATCCTCTTGGCAAACACCTCGACAAGGCGTGCGAGCTTGGAAATCCCAACTACACGGCCGGCCGGCAAATAACCGATATGCACCATTCCCAGGATGGGAACTATATGGTGCTCGCAGTGCGATTCGAGGCGGATATCACGCAAGACGATCATCTCGTCGTAGACAGCCGTCTCCTCGAAAGTCTTTGAACGTAGTGCAACTGGATCTTTGTTGTATCCGGCGAAGAACTCCTCATAGGTCCGCACTACTCGCTCGGGCGTCCCTACGAGGCCTTCGCGGTCGGGGTCATCGCCCGCCCATTTGATGAGCGTCCGCACTGCCGTTTCCGCTTCTGCTTGGCTGGGTCGTCGGCGCCTATCCGAGTTAGTTGGTAATGATTTTGTAAGGCGGTGAGCAACTATAGCTGTGTCCATGTCAAACCCTTTCCTGCGGCCACCTTCAGGCGACCAAGCATGATTAGCTGTTGTATATGATATATGTTATGTTATAACATTTTTAGGATTAATCGCGATAAGTTCACGGCCATGCCGATCGAGCCGTGACCCTGCGGTGTTAATAATTGCTACGGACAGCGTGCGCCGGATGAATGGAAAGCTGGATTTTCAATGAATAACCGGATTCCTAGGCAGTCGGCAGGTGCTGGCATGATGAAACGTTGGTCGACGCTTCATCTCTTGCTCCTCGGTGCGGCACCGCGTGTGGTTAGTGCAACGGTTGTCATAGCGCTGCTCTGGGTCCTATTCCTTTGGGCAACCTCGACCCTGGGGCCGCTGTGAGCACCGCTATAGCCTTCAAGAACCTCACGCTGGGCTATGACCGTCACCCAGCGGTACATCACCTTCAAGTAGAGATCGACGAGGGAAGCCTGACCGCAATCGTTGGCCCTAACGGCGCGGGCAAGTCGACCCTTTTGAAGGGTGTGATCGGAGCGCTAACGCCGCTTGAAGGTCGGGTGGCATTCGGCGGGCTAAGCCGAGACAATATTGCGTATCTGCCTCAGCAATCGGATATCGACCGGACGTTCCCGATTTCGGTGGTCGATCTCGTTGCTATGGGTCTCTGGCGCGAGATTGGTGCCTTCGGATGGCTCGGACGGGCGCGTCGGGCACGTGTCAATGCCGCGATCGCAGCCGTGGGTCTGACAGGGTTCGAACCGCGGCCCATCGGGTCGCTGTCGGGTGGTCAGATGCAACGGGCTCTCTTTGCCCGGCTCCTCCTGCAGGATGCGCAGCTGGTCCTACTGGACGAACCCTTCACCGCGATCGATAGCCGCACCATGGCCGATCTGATCAACGTGGTTTGCCGTTGGCATGTTGATGGGCGCACCGTTCTGGCTGTGCTACATGACCACGAGATGGTCCGCGCGCATTTTCCCCGGACGCTGATGTTAGCGCGCGAGCTCGTTGCTCATGGGCCAACGGAGCAGGTCCTGACGGCGGAGAACCAGTTTCGCGCGCGCCAGATGTGCGAGGCCTGCGCGGGCCCGCCCCATGTCTGTGGACGGAGTGTCGCATGATCTGGGAATCAGTTGTTCAACCATTTTACGATTTCAGCTTCATGCGCAGGGCGTTGCTCGGCTGCATCGCGATCTCAGTGGGGGCAACGCCAATCGGGGTCTTTCTGATGCTCCGCCGGATGAGCCTGACCGGAGACGCGATGGCGCATGCAATCTTGCCCGGAGCTGCTGTCGGCTATCTTGTGGCAGGCCTATCGCTCGGCGCCATGACTATCGGAGGCCTGATAGCCGGCATAGCAGTTGCCCTACTCTCGGGCTTCGTAACCCGAGTCACCGCCCTGCGCGAAGATACCTCCCTCGCGTCTTTCTACCTGATCTCCCTTGCGCTCGGCGTGTTGATTGTCTCAACTCGCGGCAGCAACGTGGATCTGATGCACGTGCTATTTGGCACGGTTCTGGCGCTCGACGATACAGCGTTGATCTTGCTCTGCTCTATCACCAGCCTGTCGGTGCTAACCCTTGCGACCCTATTCCGGCCCTTGGTCCTTGAATGCGTCGACCCGCAATTCCTGCGCTCAGTCAGCAGGTTAAGCGCGGTAACACATTTCACCTTCCTAGTGCTTGTTGTACTGAACCTGGTCGGTGGGTTCCATGCTCTTGGCACGCTTATGGTGGTCGGTATCATAATCTTGCCCGCCGCGGCCGCCCGCTTTTGGCTTGCCAGCATCGGTGGCCTGATCGTCGCCGCCATATCACTCGCGATGTTGTCCAGCCTGATCGGCCTTTTGCTTTCCTACCATTACAGCCTGCCATCTGGGCCGGCGATAATCCTCGTGGCCGGCCTCGCCTACGGCATGTCGCTACTGTTCGGGCCGTTGGGTGGCCTCGTGTGGCAGGCTCTGTCCCGTCAGCACTTCGAATCTAGAAAGGTAGATCTTCCATGACCAACCGCAGAATACTTCTCAGATGTGTCGCCGCTGTTGTTGCTCTTTCGCTATCCGGACCCGTTGTGTCGCAGGCAACCGAGCCCACGCGCGTGGTTGCCACGTTCTCAATACTCGGTGATATGGCGGAACGCATCGGTGGTAAGCACTTGGCAATCACAACCCTAGTTGGTCCGGGCGGCGACGCGCATGTCTATCAACCGACCCCTGCCGCTGCGCGTGCCGTGAGCGAAGCAGAGGTGCTGATTGTCAACGGACTGGAATTCGAAGGGTGGCTCGACCGATTGATCAATGCCTCTGACTTCAATGGCATGCGAGTCGTGGCGACCGAAGGGGTCGAACCGATCGCGTTCGAAGACGATAAGGACGAGCATACAGAAATTAAGCATCATGACGATCATGGCGATGAGCACGCCGAGGACGAACATCATGATAGCCACGGCGACGAGCACGCCCACCGTCACGACGGCGCCTTTGACCCACATGCCTGGATGAACCTCGGCAACGCAATAATGTATGTAGACAATATCACCGCCGCACTGGCTCAGGCCAATCCAGACAACACCGCCACGTTCTACGAAAACCGCGACGCCTACGTCGCCGAGATCCAATCGCTCGATGCGGAAATCCAAAAGCTCATGTCCGGTCTGCCAGAAAGTCGCCGCACTGTCGTCACCTCACACGATGCCTTCCAGTATTTCGGGCGCAACTATGGACTGACCTTCCTCGCTCCCCAAGGGTTAAGCACCGACTCGGAAGCCTCTGCGCAAGATGTCGCCCGCCTTATAGAGCAGATGCGCGTAGAGAGCATTTCGGCCGTCTTCGTCGAGAACATCGCCGACTCCCGCCTACTGCAGCAAATCGCAAACGAGACCGGTGCAACCATCGGCGGCACACTCTATCCCGGAGCGCTTTCAGGTCCGGACGGCTCCGCGCCCACCTATCTCGACATGATGCGCCATAACGCCACGACGCTAGCGCAGGCGCTTGGATCGTGAGGGATAGCACCGAGTCTGATGAAAAAACTATCCATGAAACTGTTTCAAGTGAGCACTCGTTCTATAGTCTTTGTATGCGCGGGAGAGAGTAGGGGTCTCGCGCTCCAACCTAGCTTTTTCCGTCGGATTGCCATCGCGCGCTTAAGAAGTGGCTCCGCCCCGGTGTAACGGCCTAACTTCTTATAGGTATCGCCTAACTGCCAGAGAAAACCCCAAAGATCAGGATTGTCGGGTCCGAGGAGCCATTCCTAAGTTTCAAGTGCCTGTTTTAGATGCGGCGCTGAGTCCCGGTAGCGTTTAGCATTGTGATATAGGCCACCTAACCACCAAGGCAATTAACCTAGGATGGGGTCTTCAGAAGAAAGAGCGGACTTGGTCTCTTCTAAAACACGTTCAGCAATAGGAATTGCCTCTTCGTCTTTTCCTTGGCCAGATAGGCTGCCCATCTCATCGATTAACGCTCCAAAATCATCTGACTGCGCAAGCACTTGCGTCGGCGAGAGTAGGAGAATCGCGAGGACAACAAACAGTGCGGAGATACGCATACTGCGATGCTAACGCTCGCCGGACCGCGCGTAAATCAGGGTGCCCCCGCAACCACTTTTACTGAATATTTATACGGGCCTTATTATTATAGGGGCTTGAACTAATCCTGCCCCTGCATATCGGCTACAATACCAAATCATGGGCAGCCTTTGCCGGATAGCACATTTTGCTATATATCGACGCCTTCTGGACAATTTGTATTGATCAGCCACCGAGTATGAGCCGTATACTAATTAAGTCCTATGGGGAGGGCAGCAGACATGGCACGAATTGTCCGGTTTTACGAGACGGGCGGGCCGGAAGTATTGCGGCTTGATGAAATTCCGGCGGGCGATCCCGGCCCCGGCGAAATACGTATCAAAATCGAGGCTATAGGCCTAAACCGGGCCGAAATTATGCTGCGCGAAGGTGTATATCATGAACAGCCGGCTTTCCCCTCCCGCATCGGCTATGAGGCCGCCGGCATGGTCGATGCCGTAGGCGCCGGCGTTAACACCCTCCAGGAAGGAGACCGGGTTGCTACGGTCCCTTCCTTCGCGCTATCCCAGACACGCCAAGGAGTCTATGGCGAGAGTGCGCTGGTACCAGCCGAAGTGGCGGTGCCCTATCCCGCGAGTCTGTCACCGGCCCAGGGCGCCGCACTGTGGATGCAATATCTGACCACTTATGGCGCGCTTGTCCATTATGGTGCGCTCGGCAAGGATGATACGGCGCTCATCACGGCAGCAAGTAGCAGCGTTGGTATTGCCGCCATCCAGGTAGCGAAGGCGTGTGGTGCCACGGTGATCGCCACGACCCGGCGCTCGACAAAAATATCCGCTCTTTTGGAGCACGGGGCCGATCATGTTATTGCCACGGAGGAAGAGGATTTGCCTGCGCGGGTGATGGAGATCACTCATGGCGACGGAGCGCGTATCACCCTGGACCCTATCGCCGGCCCCCTGCTGACTAGTCTCTGCGCCGCAGCTGCACATCATGGCACGATCTTTGAATATGGGGCACTCCACCCCGGCAAAACGGATTACCCGCTGATGCCAATGCTTGCCAAATCTCTAACCATCACCGGCTATCAGGTCCTTGAGTTTGTTCAAGACCCAGAACGCTTAAGCGCCGGGCGGGATTATATCTTCGCCGGAATAGATTCGGGCGCCCTCTTGCCGGTAATCGACCGCACGTTCCCCCTTGAGCAGATAGTCGAGGCACACCGCTACATGGAATCCAACACCCAATGCGGCAAAATAGTGGTTACGGTCTAGACACCCGAGACGAACCCGTAATGCGGCCAGATTATGTTCCCGGTCCTGATGTTAATGCTAAGCGATCTTGATAGTGTTGATCGTCCAGAAGGACCCGTTCCCCTTATACAGTGCTTGATAATTTCTATAAATTGCTTAATTAGAAGCAAGAGCGATTAGCATTATGCAAAATACCGCCAATAAATCGAGAGATCCTTTAGCTGCTATTGCCAGCGCGAGAGCGGCTATAGCTGCGCGGACTCCAAAGAGCGCGGCACACTCCAAAAGAGTGGGGAACCTCATCCCGCAAGAGGTCATCAAAACTATCGCACTGCCCCACCCCATCTATATCGATCAGGCCGAAGGCCCCTACCTTTATGATATTGATGGCAACCGATACATCGATATGGCTTGTGGCTTCGGCGCAAATATACTTGGCCACCGTCCAGAGAGCGTAAGAACCGCCGTCACTGCGCAACTTGATAATGGCTGGCAATACGGTGTTCACAATATTGAGCAAGAGGCGGTGGCGCGGCTTGTTGCCGATGCTGCGCCCGCCGTTGAATCGATGGTATTTTTGAATTCTGGAACCGAAGCGACGATGGTCGGCATGCGTGTCGCACGCGCCTTTACGGGGAAAACAAAGGTCGCCATATTCGACGGAAGCTATCATGGCACGCATGATTATGCGCTGCAAAGCGCTGATCCCGGGAGCGCCCGCGACGTTCCTGAAGCCACACCAATTGGGCAAGGCGTGCCGAGCGAGATCCTTTCTGAAACAACGATCATGCTTCCCTATTTGCAGCGGGCAGCATTCGATAAGATCAGAAAGCATCGAGACCAACTCGCGCTCGTCATTGTGCAAGGCGTGCAAAACCGCGCGCCGCATCTTGGCGCAGCCAATTGGCTCAACGAATTGTTCTCCGTGTGCCGTGAAAACGGTGTGCTTACTCTGCTCGATGAAGTGGTAACAGGCTTTCGCATTGCCTATGGCGGATGTCAGGAGAGCTTTGGCCTCAAGCCCGATCTCGTAACATACGGCAAAGGCGTGGGTGGTGGCTTTCCAATTGGGATTACCGGTGGGCGATCGGATGTAATGTCGTTATTTTATGATCGCGCGGGGCCCGAAGGAATCATGGCCGGAGGAACTTTCAACGGCAATCCAACTACGATGGCAGCGGCGGGTGCGGCCGTCGGTGAAATGCGCAAGAAGAAAGATACGCTATATCCACGGCTAAATACTTTGTCCGATCGATTGGCGAGCAACGTCAACAGTTTTTGCCGGTCCGGTAACTTCGCGGCTCAGATCATGAATGCGGGGTCGATCTTTTGCATGCGCCTGTCCGCTCAGACGATCAAGACGTCTCGGGATGGGACGGATGAAAATCAGACCACAATCGATGCGTTTCATCTGCATCTGATGAATGCAGGAATCGTGATGCCTGGAATACGTATGTCAATGCTTTCTGCGGCCCATAACGACGAAACGGTCGCTACGATTGAGCAAGGCATTCAAAAATCTCTCGAAGCATTACGTGAGGATGACCTGGTTTAGGAGTCGTTCGCTAGTGGCCGCGACAAGCAGGTACCATGCGTCCACTAGACAATCTTGACCGTATCAGCGGATTGCCAAAAGTCCGATCAACAGGAATTCGCGTTATATATTGCGCTCAAGTTCAAAAGTTTCATACCGCAACCGCGTCCTCGGATAGAGCCAGACCTATCTTAGAGATTTTGAACCCGGACAAGCGAACTTGGCTAAGTCACTTGGCATGTACGATCAAGATATGGATGGCACCTTAGTTCTGGAGATGGGAGAAGACCCAACGAACGGCGCGCTTGTAATGCGCGCCCAGACACTGTGGCAATTGGGATATCTGGATAAAGCGCTGCAAGATACAGCACCAACTAAGGCTCCCGTGCCGCGTGCTTGACCTTCCGACAACAAGCCCGTGCCCCTTACGCGCGCGCACCACGCGATTTTTAATCGCCCTGAGTGGTAAGGCTCAGGCTATTGAAATTATGGGTTTAGGCTTGTTCGAATTTTTCTTTTTCAAGCCGTTGCTTAGCTTCGGTATTCAGCTTCTTAATTTCTTCAGCCCGTTGGCGGGCGTCCGTATTGCCCAAAGTACCGAGGCGCAAAGCTACAACACCGGGCAGCTTTCCCTCACTAGCGCACTCAGCAGCAGCAGTCATAGTGCCAAAAGCACTGATTTGTCCATCAAGGGCCGTGAACCTGCCATCTTCGTCATAACCACATGAACCCGAGCCGCCGCCAGCGGCGATACCAACAGCAACGGCAGCCGCAACGAGCGGGATAGATAACGCCAGAAATTTCATAAGAACTACCTCCTATATATTATGAATTTGCAATGAAGGTAAACTTACATTTTGGCGAAAATATGACCTTGGAAGCGCAACTAACGCCGCGCCGCCCTCTCAAATGACTTCTTAAAACTTAGCACCACCCTCCTTTGCACCACCTTGGCCATGTCTTCATAAAAGCGCAGCCGCTTCAGTATGCGCGCCAGCGGCTCAAATAAATACACATGACCGCACCTTATCCCGACGCCGGAACCCTATTCCCACGGCCCGTGTGCCGTGATAGCCGAACCGAGATTCTGGCGAACAAACTATTTGACCAAAACCGGGCACAGCCCCTGCTCCAGGAAACATGCCCACTGACCTAGGGCCGTTACCGATCCCTAATTGGATTAACGAAACGGGTGCCAGGGTCCCTGGGCTGTGATGCCCGGTCCGGCATGCACTATCCCTGCTGATTTGGCAGCAATAGCACACGTGATATGGTAGTCTTCCAACATGAGGCAATTAACCATGATCGTGGTATTATCAGGGATGTTGGCCACCCCCGGCAATGCCGCAGAACCAACAACCTTCACGGACACTGTTACTCACGTCCGCGATGGCGATACCATCGAAGTCGGCGAGGTACCGATCCGACTGAACGGCGTGTCTGCACCGGAGTTGGATGAGCCTTTGGGGCCGGATGCTAAAAGTTTTATGCACGACTTGGTCATGGGTTTGCCCGTCCGATGCGAACTCAGTGGCCAGAAGACATATGATCGCTTTGTTGGAATTTGTTACCTGAGAGACAAAGATATAGGCGCCTCAATTATCAAGGCAGGATTGGCACTGGACTGCCCTCGTTACTCAGGCGGACGGTACATACATCATGAGCAAGTGATAGCGAGAAAGCGGATTAAGCTGCCAAAGTACTGCAAGTAATAATTGATTATCACAAAATAATCAGTCGGATCGCCCAACTAGAAACAATCAGCGGGCCTATAGCGCTCATAAAGCCCCAACTCTAATGCCGCGCTAAGCAATTCAGTTCATTGCACAGGCGCTTTGCGGTACTTATTAGTCCGCGCGCCTGGCGGCGCGATCATCCCAGGCCCAACCGACCTGCTCCGTATCTTCGAATACCTGCCAGGATTGGATCAGGCCGCCGGTGATGTGGAAATACCAGAAGGTGTCCTGTTTGATGAAGCGGTCGGTGCGTTTGGCGCGCGAAGTTTCGTTGATCATCACACCCACATGTTTGCCCTCGCCGAACAGCAGCTTCAATGTATGGTCGCGGATTTCGAGATATTCGCCGAACATCGTGAACGCATGGGTGATTGAGGCCTTGCCTTCAAAGCGGCCATTGAACGGTACCTTGGGCGAGCCCGGGGTGATCATCACCGCGTCATCGGCCATAAGGCCAAGCATAGTCTTGCCGTCACCGCCAGCAATGGCGGCGAGGAATTGACGGACAATATCTTTGGGGTCTGAACTGCTCACAGGGCAGCCTCCGAAGTTGACTGTTACAAAGCAGAGATCTTGCCTCAGAATTTACGCGGCTGCAATAGGCGTAATGGGCCGGAATGAGGCGCTCTATAAAGCCAAAAATCGCGGCCGCAGTACCTTCCACTTTTCCATCAAAAATGTAAAAAAATAAACTTGGCATAGGCGCATCATACCCCGCTTCTTCTCACTTTGGCATGTGCCTGAGGCGCGCGTGTTCGGGCTTGTTCAGAGCCTCCTTGCAGGCTACCGTTTTATCTCGCACGGCATTAGGGAGTATAAAATGGCTGGTAGGTTGAACGGCAAGGTGGCGATCATAACCGGCGGCACCAGCGGCATCGGCGCGCGCACGGCAGAGTTGTTTGTGGCTGAAGGTGCGCGTGTGGTGATCGCCGGACGGACGGTGGAAAAGGGCACTGGTCTGGCCGAGGCACTCGGCGAAAATGTTCTTTTTGTGCAGACCGACGTTTCCGAAGAGACACAAATTGAGGCCATGGTGGCGCGAACGGTCGAACATTTCGGCCAGCTTGATGTGCTCTTCAATAATGCCGGCGTCCCCGGCCCCAACGAGCCGATCTCGCATCTTTCCTGGGAAGGTTATCGCACGGCAACGGATGTGTTGGTTGGCGGGGTGTTGATGGGCATGAAGCATGCCTCGCGAGTGATGAAGCGCCAAGGCTCGGGCAGCATCATCAATTGTGCGAGCGTCGCCGGCCATCGCTCCGGCTTTGGCGATCACATATATAGCGCGGCCAAGGCGGCGGTGATTCATGTCACGCGCACGGTGGCGATGGAGCTCGGTGAGCGTGGCATCCGGGTCAATTCAATCTCACCCGGTGCCATTTTGACTCCGATATTCGGCAAGGCCATGGGTATGTCAACCAGCGATGCCGACAGCACAGTGGATAAGCTCAACGACGCATTTAGCACCCATCAGCCAATCCCGCGCGCCGGCCAGCCGGAGGATATTGCCCAAGCGGCGCTCTTTCTTGCCAGCGCCGAAGCGACATTCGTCAACGGCCATGACCTGACCGTCGATGGCGGCCTGATCGGCGGGCGCGGCTGGTCGGAAACCGCCGAAGGCATGCGCCATATAGCCAAGCTGCTGTATGAGGGCTAGAGTAAATCCCAAGAAAGCGGAATCACCTGCAGCATTGCTGTTGGTTGATGATTTTCTTTAATTTTAAAACGCTAGCGCATCTTGGGTGGGCACATATTTATAGCCGCCGCAAACTCGCCCTATAAAAATGTAAAAGCATAGCACTCCCTTGAAGTGATGCGCTCTGGCCCTCGTGACAGACTTGGGGCGAGGAGGGGCAGTTAGAGTCACCATGGCATCTGTTACGCTCAAAGCAGTCAAAACCCCCCTTTTTGGGCGCGGCTCCATCTTTCGCCCGCGGCCCAGAGCCATCCTGGCCGCGGCCATCCTAGGCGTCAGCTTTACCGCCTGGCACAACGAAATTCTCTCCGCCACTGCCTGGACGTTTGATCGAGTCGCGCAAAGCTATCTGATCCAGCATATGGATAATATCGGCCTCGGCATCGGAGCCTGCTTCGGCTAGCCAGCCCGGCCGGCGAGAAAAAACGCCCCTCGTCAACTACAAGGGAGGCCTCGATCAACGTCGTCTTATCGCCAAGCCGTCGCTGCGTGCCACAATCGCGTATACGCACAGCCACATCCGGTAAATTCATCAATTCCGAACAAGTCGGCGTAATGGCACTAAAATCATAGTCTTCTTCCGCCACCACCCGCACCGGACTGACACCAGGAACCGCATCCTCATGGCGCCTCAGCCGCCCAAACAACAACGTCGCATCGGCATCATTCGGGACAGCCCCGCTGAGAACAGCAGGCAAGGCGACCGTATCGCCAAAAATCCGTCACGTTGAAAATTCGGAATTCGGCGAAGTACCACTACTTCTCCCCCAAGGCGCTAAACTTGCTGTTTCTAATCCCAGGCCTTTCCCCAGCAAGCGTACAATAGCCATTTTTACCGCTATGCGTTTGCCACACTATCTATTTTTTATCACCAGGCCTGATAATGCAGTGAAGTTTATCAGTTTGTTAGAGAATCAAACGGGCAATGAGTGGTGAGCATACGGCACCTTTATCGTCGCATCACCTCCGGGATCAGGCCCCGCGGTGAGAAGCGCATTACCAGCAGCAATATTACGCCCATGATAATAAGGCGCATGTGGGGCGCTGCTTCGAGCAGATGGGCGCGAAGCGGACTGGTATTGTCGAGGCCTGAGGTGATCATATCCATCAACCAGAGGCCAGCGGGCTCGGCTTCGATCCAGACGAACCAGACCAGGAAGCCGCCCAGCACTGAGCCCCAATTATTACCGGAGCCGCCGATGATCACCATGATCCAAATGATAAAGGTAAAGCGCAGCGGCTGATAGGTGCCTGGCGTAAACTGACCGTCGAGGGTAACCAGCATGGCTCCGGCCATTCCGATTACCGCCGAGCCTATAATGAAGATTTGCAAATGCCGGCGAGCGACGTCCTTACCCATAGCTTCGGCGGCATCCTCGTTGTCGCGGATGGCGCGCATCATGCGCCCCCAAGGAGAATTCAATGCCCGCTCGGAAAGAGCGACGACGATCAGTAGCACAGTTAGGAACAGACCGGCGTAGCACAGCTTGACGAATATCGTGGAAGCCGCGATTACGTCGGTACCAAGCCAATTGGCTAAATTGCTAAACCAGATATCGCCCTGTAAATTTATTTCACGCGGTACCGGGCGTTCCAGGCCGGTAACATTTTTTACGCCGCGCGCCAACCAGTCCTCATTTTTGAGAATGGCAATAACGATCTCGGAAATGCCAAGCGTGGCAATAGCGAAGTAATCTGATCGCAAGCCGAGCGCCACCTTGCCGATAAACCAGGCGACGCCGGCAGCCAGCAAACCGCCAATGATCCAGGACAACAACACCGGCAAGCCAAGGCCGCCGAGATAGCCGGTCTTAGCACTGTCGACCGCCTCAATAGCCTCCGTTGCCGGGTCGAAGAAAATGCGGATGATTAAATAACCGGCGATGACAATAGCCACAGTGGCGAGCGAGCGGATCGGTCCCCGCCCGAGCCAACGGCGTACCACCACCACCACGGCTGCCGTTGCTAATAGCGCTACAAATGACAGGGCCAGACGCCAACCGCCAGCGGCCCAGGCTTCTCCTACCGGTGCCTTGGAGACCAGCACCGTTGCTAATCCACCGACGGCGGCAAAACCCATGACGCCGACATTGAACAGCCCGGCATAGCCCCATTGCATATTGAGGCCAAGCGCCATCACTGCAGAAATCAGACAGAGGTTGAGAATGGTGAGCGCGAGTGACCAGGATTGGCCAAAGCCGACCGCCGCCAGCATCGCCGCCATGATGAGAAATAGAAGCGGATTACGCAAGCTCGGGCTCATGTCGATCGCCCGCGGAATATGCCGGTCGGGCGAATTAACAGCACGACCACCAAAATGACGAAGGAGACGGCGAATTTATAATCGGTAGAGAGAAACTGCATCAAGCTGTCGGGTGCCCAGCTGTCGGGCAGCAGATAGCGCAGGAATTTCTTATAGGCATAGGTGACCGTAACTTCAGAAAAGGCGATGACGAAGCCACCGACCACCGCGCCGAGCGGGTGGCCAATTCCGCCGACGATGACGGAAGCAAAAATCGGCAACAGAATATTAAAATAGGTGAACGGCTTGAAACTCTTGTCGAGGCCGTAGAGCGTGCCGGCGATGGTCGCCAGTGCTGCTGCGATCACCCATGCGAAAAACACCACGCGCTCGGGACTAACACCGGAGAGCAGGGCCAGGTCCTCATTGTCAGCATAGGCGCGCATCGCCTTGCCGGTACGGGATTTTTGCAAAAACCGAAACAGCGCTACCACCACAACTAGCGTCACTAGAACGGTTAAGGCCTGAGTAAGCTTGATCGCCAAGCCCTCATGCAAGCCCGTCGCTTCCTTAAACTCGCGCGCCTTGATAATGAAGCGGGCGCCATCGGTAAAGCGCTGATCATCCGGGCCGATAATAAAGCGCACAATACCGTTCATCACGAACATGACGCCAATTGAGGTCAGAATATAGATCACTGCAGGCGCCCGGCGGCGGCGGTAAAAGCGATAAACCAGACGGTCGGTGCCGAGGCTCATGACGATAGCGGCCGCCATGCCGATCGGCAGTGCGAGTAGCGCCACCGGCAGCGGCGCAATACTGACGCCCATGGATTGGAACAACCAAGTGAAGAGAATAACCACCATTGTGCCAAAGGCCATCAAGTCGCCATGGGCGAAATTGGCAAAGCGCAAGATGCCGTAAATAATTGTCACGCCAAGTGCGCCCAGCGCCAATTGCGAGCCATAAGCAAGGCCTGGCACCAGGACGTAATTGCTGATCAATACGATGGCGTCGAGGAAATCTGTCATGCTGCCCGCCCGCTCATCCGCCGAGGAAGGAGCGTCGCACTTCCGGGTTATCCAGAAGCGCTTGACCGCTATCGGTAAAGCGATTTTCGCCGGTCACCAGAACATAGCCGCGGTCGGCAATCGCCAATGCCTGGGAGGCGTTCTGCTCAACCATCAGAACGGCGATGCCACTATCGCGCACTTCTATAATGCGGTCGAACAGCTCATCCATGACAATCGGCGAGACGCCGGCGGTTGGCTCATCGAGCATTAACACACGCGGCTGCATCATCAGCGCGCGCGCCACCGCGACCTGCTGGCGCTGGCCACCCGACAGCTCGCCGGCATTCTGGCGCGCCTTCTTCTTGAGGATCGGGAAGAGCTCAAATATCTGCGCCATGGTGTCGAAATAATCATCGTCACGCAGATAGGCACCCATCTCGAGATTTTCGCGCACTGTCATGCTGGTAAAGATATTGTTGGTTTGCGGCACGAGGCCCATGCCATGACGCACCCGCGCCTGCGGGCTGAGGGCAGTGATATCTTTACCGTCGAGGCGCACCGAGCCACCGCGCAAATCCAACATGCCGAACAGCGCCTTCATGGCGGTCGATTTGCCAGCGCCATTGGGACCGACGATGACGACGATTTCACCGAGCTCTACTGAAACGGTGCAGCCATGCAAAATATCGGCAGCGCCGTATCCGCCGGTCATGTTCTCTCCGATTAGAAAACTCATGCCGGATATCTCATGGGGCTGTCTTCGGGCGGTTCTTGAGGCCGGTGCCAAGATAAGCCTCGATTACGCGACTGTCTGATTTCACTGCCTCGGCACTGCCCTCCATCAGCACCGTACCCTCAGCCATAACGATCACCGGATCGCACAGACGCGAGATGAAATCTATGTCATGCTCGATCATGCAGAAGGTATAGCCGCGCTCTTTGTTGAGGCGCTGAATGGCATCGCCAATGGTGCGCAGCAGAGTACGATTAACACCGGCGCCGACTTCATCAAGAAATACGATTTTGGCATCAACCATCATGGTACGGCCGAGCTCAAGCAGTTTTTTCTGGCCGCCGGAAAGATTGCCGGCCGGCTCCTGGGCAAGATGCGTGAGGCCAAGAAATTCGAGCACCTCTTCGGCTTTTGCACGAATGGTGGCTTCCTGCACGCGCACCAGCCCGGGGCGAAACCAGGCGTCAAGCAGACCCTCACCGCGTTGTTCGCCCGGCACCATCATCAAATTTTCAGTGACTGTGAGGGTGGTGAATTCATGCGCAATCTGAAACGTGCGCAATACACCCTTATGAAAGAGCTCATGCGGCTTGAGGCCGGTAATATCGTTACCGTCGAGATAAACACGGCCCGAGGTCGGCTTGAAGGCACCCGCAATAACATTAAAGAGCGTCGTCTTGCCGGCACCATTAGGGCCGATCAGACCGGTGATGGAGCCTGCCGTGATTTCCAGGCTGGCGCCATCCACAGCCTGGAGGCCGCCAAAATGTTTATGTAAGTTTTCAACGCGGATCATAGTCCGCTCCCGTCAGCACACATCGTCCGTACGCCAACCCCGAAAATTGCCCAATAGAGGGCAACAGCCGGGCGCGGGGCAATGGCCCGGCACTAGGCCGAACCATTGCGGATCACATTACTTAGTGAACTTTGACGGTTTTAAAAGCACCGCCCATAACTTCAAGTTCCTTGTAGGAACCTGCCGCCTCGCCGGGGCCGATCAGCTCGACATTCGTCGCACCCTGATAATCAACCTCGCCGCCATCGGCCAGGATTTGTAGCGCCTTGCCAAGCTCACCCGGCAGGATCTGCTCGCCCGGTGCATTGGCCACGGCCAGCATATTGGCCTGAATGGAGCTACGGTCCGCTGAACCACCAGCCTGAATCGCCAAGGCGATCAAAGCAGCGGCGTCATAGGATTCCGCACGGAACGGGCCATCGCCATCAACGCCGCCGGCTGTGGCAACGTCAAGAAACAATTTGGCACCTTGTGACTCGGAACCTGGCAAGGTGCCAATGGTACCGTTTAGATCTTCGCCAATAGCATCAATCAGCGATTGGCCTATCATGCCGTCAGCCAGGATGAAGGCGTCAAACGCGCCGGTGTCAAGCGAGGTTTGGATGATGCCCTTGCCGCCCTGATCGAGATAGCCGAGAACTACCAGATGGGCCGATCCGGAAGCTGCGAGCGCGCCCACTTCAGCGGAATAATCACCCTTGCCGTCTTCATGCGCGGCCTTGATCTCAACTGTACCGCCCGCCGCCTTAAAGGCGTTGACGAAACTTTCAGCCAATCCCTTGCCATAATCATTGTTGGTATAGGTAACCGCGACATTCGTGATGCCACGCGATTTCAGCACATCGGCCAGCACCTGACCCTGACGGGCATCGGAAGGTGCGGTGCGGAAGAAATAGCCATTGTCCTCAATCGACGACAGTGCCGGAGAAGTGGCGGAGGGGGATACCATCACCACGCCATTCGGCACCGCTGTGTTATTGGCGATGGCCGTGGTCACACCGGAACAATCGGCGCCCATGATGGCGGCAACAGAATCATCAGAAATGAGACGCTCGGCAGCGGCCTGTGCCGCAGCAGAATCAACACAGGTCGAATCGGCGCGCACCGCAACCAGATGGCTACCACCCAGCAACTTGCCGGAATCAGACACTTCCTTCAGCGCCAGTTCGGCTGAAGCAGCCATGCCCGGAGTCAAAGATTCAATCGGACCGGTAAAGCCGAGGATAATGCCAATCTTAATTTCATCACCATCGGCCTTGGCGCTCGGCGCTAGTCCCATACCCATCGCCGCTACAAACGCCAAAGCTGACGTCGCGGCAAAAATTTTCATTCCACGTTTCATTTTATTGTGCCTCCCAATTTGTTTTTTAAATGGTGGGTGTCCAACGATACACTCTTGTTCTTAGTATTGATTATCTATTGTGAAACATGACGCCGTCAACATCCAGCACACTTTGGACAGGTAACGATTATTAAAAAATGTGGTAAAATTCATAAGCTTGGTATGGCAGGGGGTGGCGTTATCGGCAGCTAAAATCACTGCAGCTGCCGCTTTTCGGCACGGCCCGAAGCATATAGGTGGCGAAAATATTAGACATCGGCGGCTTAAGCTTAGCCGTATAAATATCAACGAGCACAAAATCTAACCTGCCCGGCATTGCATTATGGCAAGCCAGAGCCACAGAGCCACCTTCAGCCAAGGTAATTCTCTCAATTCCAATACTTTATAGATCGCCTTCTATTAAGCACGATGCTATGGCGTCATCATCGGCGCTCAACACCGAAAATGCGCTTAATTCATTCTTCATCACACTACCAAATTTAAAAAAAGCGCCACTGCCGAGGCAAAAAAATTATAGGGTTTGCGATTTCAGCATTGGCGCGAGAGGCCAATCCGGGTCAAGCTACGGCCCATGAAAATTTCAAACAATCTCATTATCCCAACGGCCCTTCTTTTGGTTGGCGGCACCTCCTACGGCAGCGTTATTTCCGCCAACAAGTTGGCAGCGGATGCTGGCATGCCGTTTATCGCCTATGCCTTCTGGCAAATGCTGATTGCCTCCGCTGTATTGCTGCCCCTCTCGCTGCTACTGCGCTTCCCGCCGAAGCTCGGCCGACGGCACCTGCCGGTCTATGGCGTGGTCAGCACATTTGGTCTGTTGGCGCCGTTATTGGTTCTCACCTTCCTTGCCGACAAATTGCCGCCATCAGTACTGACCCTCATGGTGGCGCTGATCGCGGCAGCTACCTATCTCCTTGCCGTATGCGTGCGCAGCGAATCCTTCCGCTGGCTAAGCCTATTGGGCGTGATACTCGGTTTCACCGGCGTGCTGCTCATCATCCTGCCCGAGCATAGTCTACCCGAAGAAGGCATGGCATTATGGGTGCTAGTGGCGCTGCTGATCCCGGCCACATCAGCAGTGAATAATGTTTTCGCCGCCAAGCTGATCCCGGCGGATGTGAATTCGCTTACCCTCACTGCCGGGCTGATGACGCTAGCAGCACCGCTGTTGCTCATCCTAATGCTGTTAATCGACGGGCCGGTAGCTCTGACGCATGTCGGCATGGCCGGCGTGTGGCCGACCCTTTGGGGCGCAGCGGGCCACGTCATCACCTATCTCTGTTTTTTCGAAATTCTGCGCCGTGCCGGGCCACTATTCTTCGCCCAGCTTAATTATGTCGTCGTCGCGGCCGGCGTGCTGTGGGCCTACATCATCTTCGACCAGCTGCCTAATAATTGGCTCTGGGGTGCCATTGCCGTTATCGCGATTGGTCTTGCCGTCATGAATTTTGCCAAGGCTGCCGAATCGCGCCGCGCCGGCCCGGGATCTGGAAAATAGAATTATTCTAAAAATTGATAGGCAGGAGCGATTTGAGCCATTAGTCTAGATCGCAACATAACAAAGGTTAATCGGGCGGGAACACAGATGTTCAAGACAAGCGACGGTGAAGATATTTTTGTGATCGATGCGCATATCCATCTTTGGGATGCGCGACCGGAAAATCAGCGCAATGTGCATGGTGCGCAATTTATCAATTGCTTTCACGATTATCAAAAGGGATTGAGCCCGGAAGAATATCACTGGCCGGCTGAAAAATTCCAATATTACGGTGCCGATACCCTCTATGAAGATGTCTTTGTGAACGGCTATGCCGATATGGCAATTTGTCAGCCGACCTATCTTAAGGAATTTTACAAAGAAGGCTTTAACACCACCGAGCAAAACGCCTTCCTGCGCGATAAATACCCAAACCAGGTGCTCCTTAACGGCGCCTTTGACCCGCGCGACGGCGAGCCCGGCCTGGATGCCCTGACGGCACTGGTTGAGACCTACAAGGTCATTGGTGTGAAGCTCTATACCGCAGAGTGGCACGGCGATTCTAAGGGCTACAAGCTCTCCGACCCATGGGCGCGGCGTTATCTCGAGCACGCCCAAGGGCTCGGCATTAAAAACATTCATGTCCATAAAGGGCCGACCATCCTGCCGCTCAACCGGGATGCTTTCGATGTCGCCGATATTGATGACGCGGCAACGGATTTTCCCGAACTGAACTTCATCGTCGATCATGTCGGTCTGCCACGCCTCGATGACTTCTGCTGGATCGCAACTCAGGAGACAAATGTCTATGGCGGCCTAGCAGTGGCCGCGGCCTTTGTCCATTCGCGCCCGCGCTATTTTGCCGAGATGATGGCCGAGCTATTATTCTGGGTGGGTGAGGACAAGCTGCTGTTTGCCAGCGATTATGGCATATGGCAACCCAAATGGCTGATAGAGAAATTCATGGCGTTTGAGATGCCAGAAGACCTCAAAGCCGAGACTGGTACTGACCTCACGCTCGACGTGAAACGCAAAATCCTCGGCCTCAACGCAGCCAAGCTTTATGGCATCGATATCGAGGCGCAAAAATCTAAGATCAGCGCGAGTTAAGCGTCGATGAATGCCCCCGCCCAACAAAGTAGCGACCCACTCGAAGCAGATGTTTGGGCACGCCTCGCCACGGTGAGCGACCCGGAACTTGATGAATCGGTCGCCGCCATGGGTTTTGTCGATACGGTCCAAATCGATACGAATGGAGAGGTGCAAATAGGCTTCCGTCTGCCGACCTACTGGTGCGCGCCTAATTTCGCCTTCCTCATGGCGCATGACATGCGTGAAGCTGTGGAGAGCCTGTCCTGGGTATCGACAGCAATTATCAGCCTGCGTGACCATTGCAATGCCAAGGAGATAAATCACGGTGTTAATGCCGGTCTCTCTTTCGGTGATACCTTCCCCGGCCAAACAGCCGCTGAGCTCGATAAGCTGCGCGCCACCTTTCGCCGTAAGGCCTTTAAGCGGCGCCAGGAATTGCTGCTGCGCCATCTGAAAGGGGCGGATATGACGCCGCAGCAATTATGCGCCATGCATATGAGGGAATTGGCGGCTCTGTCGTTGGAGAATGACGAAGCGCTGCATTTGCGCGCGCGTTATCAGGAAATTCGGGGCGAGTTTGGCGGCCCAGCTGGTGAGAGCGATCTCGCCTTCACCACTGATAGCGGCAAGATGCTGACACCCGACAGTTTTAATGACTATCTGCAGGAATTGCGCCGAGTGCGCGTCAATGCTGAGTTTAATGCCAATTTATGCCGCGGCATACTGCAAACACGCTACGACGAAAAGGCTGAAAAATAGGGCGCGTTTGCGCCGCCGCTTCCTGTTTTTGTCGCTCTCTGGCCTGCCAGTGGGAGGTGCGACAAACAACGAAAAGAGCTAAATATTACCGGCGCGCTGGTCTCCATCTCTTGACCTGAAATCACTGGATCAACTCGCACCTAGCCTACAGTAGCCCTTATGGCGTGATACTGGAATCACCGTGGCAAAAAGGTAGCGCTTTATTAGCGCCGACCAGGTGCCCTAACTGATTGGCCCCAACGCGATCTTGTCCTACGCCAATTATTGGCAAATGGGCCATGTTCTCTACAAAACCTCATCGCAAAGCGATTTCAATCTGCTCGTCAGTTTCGCCAGAACATGCCAAGCGTTAGAAGCTGCAGAGCCAGCAGAAAACAGTTTTGTCCGTAGTTTTACGCTCGATAAATCAGTGATCTATATGTTGCCCGGAATTGCCATCGGACATAACCCTGCCGAGCGCCGCGAGAGTGGCCAAGTGGAAACAAATAGCTTATCGTTGAGGCAATAATACGGATTGCGTCGCGCCGGCCTGTGAGAAATTCTCGGTCATGACGATTGCAACAACGACAGCCTTAAGGATTTTTTGCTCCATATCACCCAATGGCCGAGCTATGGCCATAGTGTCAAGGCCAACATAAAACTTGTAACGAGGCTATCAGCAGAGCGACTGTTTTCGCTAGAATGGCGTGAATAATGAAGATCGATGCCATCCATGCTTGAAGCCACTCCTCTTCTTCGCCTATATACCAAACGCCGCCTGGCGAAACTGCGCGCCCAGAATCCCGCCAAAGTCCAAGAGTGGCAATTGCTGCAATTGGTGCAAAAAGCCAAAGACACACGCTTTGGCCGTGACCATAGCTTTGACAAAATTCAGAGTGTTGCCGACTTTCAGGCGCGCGTTCCCTTGCGCAACTACGAAGACATGCGGAGCGGATATTGGGGCGAGAATTATTCAGCAGTTGATGATTGCTCATGGCCGGGACGTATTCCGTTCTTTGCTATCACCTCCGGCACCACTACTGGCATCGATAAATTTATTCCCTGTACCTGGGAGATGGTGCGCTCCAATCAGCGCGCCGCGCTCGATCTTTTAACCCATCACCTAGCCAGTCGTCCTGAGAGCCGCATCTTCGGCGGCAAGACCTTCATGCTCGGCGGCAGCACGGTGCTGGAGCCAGAGGCGCCTGGAATTTTCAGCGGCGAGTTAAGCGGCATAGCCGCCAAGACTGTGCCATTCTGGGCACGCTCACGCTTCTTTCCGCCGCCGGACCTTGCCGTACCCTCCTCATGGGAAGAAAAAGTGGCGCGCCTGGCCGAGGCCTCTATCGGCACTGATATCAGGGGCTTTGGCGGCATCCCGAGCTGGATATTGATCTTTCTCGACAAGATGGCGGAGCTTGGCCATGGCGGCGGCCCAAATAATAACAAACGTAGCTTGTCAGCCTATCCCAATCTTGAGATTTTGGTACATGGCGGCGTCAATTTTGCCCCCTATCAACGCCAATTTGAGGAACTCTGCGAGGGCACCCGCACAGAGCTGCGTGAGGTTTATACGGCGAGCGAAGGCTTTATGGCGCTGCAAGACGAAGGCCCGGGTGAAGGCCTCAGAATGCTGCTCGACACCGGCCTGTTCTTTGAATTCATTCCGCTCGAGGAGCTTGATCAGCCCTCGCCCACCCGGCACTGGATCGGCAATGCCAAGATCGGCGCTAATTATGCATTAGCGCTCAGCACCTGCGCCGGTATTTGGTCCTATGTGCTTGGCGATACGGTTAAGCTTATCGAGCGCAACCCGCCGCGCCTGCTGGTTACCGGGCGCACCTCCTATATGCTCTCTACCTTTGGCGAGCATCTGATTGGCGAGCAAATTGAAACTGCGGTGGCGCTGGCGGCAGAAACCATCGACGCCATGGTCAGCGATTATTCGGTCGGTTCCGTAATGCCGGAGAAAGAGGGCGAGCTCGGCGGCCACCTCTATATTGTCGAATTTAGGGGAGATGCGTTGAGCGAATCCCGACTCAAGACATTCCGCCAAATCATCGATAAAAAGCTAATCGATACCAACGAAGATTACAAAGCACATCGCTCCGACGGCTTTGGTTTAAATGCGCCAGAAATTTGGGCTGTGCCGCCCGACACCTTCGCCGCCTGGATGAAAAGCCGTGGCAAGCTCGGTGGCCAGAACAAAGTACCACGCATCATTAATGATATAGATCTGTTTCAGAACCTACGAGACTATGCGAAATAGGCGAAATAGGTGACCAAGCCCTAGCGCTCTGTGTAATCCATTTTAACGGGCTTTCATCGGAGAACGAGCTGGAGACGGATTCCTGCCCGGGGTGGTCATAGTCTGAAATGCCGCAGGATACGCTGCCGTCAAAAGCGATTGCTTTCAAAACCTCGGCGCTAGAAATCTTGCCAATTTTGACGCTCTCGGCGCCTTTGCTATGATCGAGGGTAATGTACACCCGCTTTATACCAAGAATTTCAGAAAAATTTCTGGTGAATGCCATATTGCCACCGGCATCGCCACCAAAAATTTCTTCCAGCGCTGCCAACTATCCCTAGCCAGCAGCGCATCACTATAGATGGCGCTAAACCAGGGCGCGCGCGGCCCATGATCGCTGTAATGGCCGACAAGCCCAACTGAAAGATCGTATAAATCCACCTCCCCAACCCGTCCTTCGGCGATATGCCATGACAGGATAAAACCGCAGGTGCGATAGATGGTCAGACCATTTGCCACACCATTTTTCTGGCGGCACGGACAAATCGTCTCGTAATTACAGGTCTTGAAATAACTTCCCTCAATTCGGTTAAATATGTTTTTCAGAAAAATATGATTTCCGCTTCATCCCTCCACCGATTCCGTCGGCAGTTGGGCAAGGATGGTAAAATTTCTGAATAGACGGCGTGCATCGCTATTGAGGCGCTTCATGTTTTGCGCCGCCTGGGACTCAAAGATGGCGTGAGCACCTTTGCCTAGATGTTTATGCAGTTCTTCTTTATAGCCGGGCAGCGCCAGCCATTCGTTGACGATTTGATCATAGGCCTCAATATGGAATTGCACGCCCCAAGCGCGGGGCGCGGCGCGCATGGCCTGAAATTGACAAGCGGCGGTGCTAGCCAAGGGAATGGCGCCAGGTGGCAATTCACCCACCTGCCATTCATGCCATTGCAGGCTGGGGGCAACCGCTTCCCAGCCGGCGAATAGAGGGTCGCGCCGGCCCGCCTCGTTGAACCTAATATCGACCACGCCAACCTCCGTCTTCTCCATGCGTGTGAGAGAGCCCCCCAGCGCCAGAGCTAGCAATTGATGGCCAAGGCAGATGCCGAGTGTCGGCAAGGAACGGTCGACCACCGCCTCACGGATACACTCGGTTTCGCCGGCCAGCCAGGGATATGAGTTATAATCGAGCGGCCCCATAGGGCCGCCCAGGATGATCAGAGCATCATAGCGATCAAGCTTTGGCAGGACATCACCCTCATCCAATGCGGCGACATCAAACCGGGTGCCGTCGGCCCGCATGAAATCGCGTAGGATCCCAGCATGTTCGAAACCGGCATGTTGTAGGATTGAGACACGCATCTTCAAACCTCAAGCTCTATGCGCGCCATCAACGCGGCATAGAACCTTAATTCCGCTTCATGAGGCTTTCGCTCGGCGCCATCATCGGCCATTCTCTAGTGCTCCCATTATCTTCACTCTCGGCGCGCCATTTAACAGGAGGCCGCGCTCCCACGGCAAGGAGGTTGACGATCAAAATTCTTACCATCATGCGCCACGGCGAAGCCGCGGGGCTAGGCGCGGACGGCGATGAAGCGCGCGCCCTAACGGCGCGCGGCACAGATGATTGCCGCCGCCTGGCTGCGCATCTCAAGAATGACGGCGTGGCATGGGACAAAATCTTCTGTTCCAGTGCCCGGCGTGCTCGCGAGAGCGGTGAACTCCTAGCTGGCGCCTTGGGCAGCGCAGGAAGCGCCACGAAATCGCCGCTCGTGCAGGAGATACACCCGGAGCTCTATTTGGCCGGCGCTAAAGGCTTGCTGGCCGCGCTCCACGCATTGCCCAATAATTTGGACTCCGTGCTGATCGTCGGCCATAACCCAGGCCTGCACGCGCTCACCCGCTTTCTTATTGGCCGCGGCAACAGCCCGGCAGCACGGCGCGCGACGCGTGATTGCCCGCCCGGCGCACTCACCAGTTTCGCCTGCGATATGACTGACTGGGCCAGCCTCGACCCGGATCATGCGGAACTGCGCAATTTCCTCACGCCCGGCGACGTGAATTAACCTAATTTTTGTCAACAGTTACAAAAAGCTAATAAAATCAGATATTTGTGACCAAGATCACAGTATTACCGGCCTAATTTTGCCATTATCATGGCTATCTTCCATGATACACTTCCCGGAAGAGAGAAGCGCCGCAATCATGATTCTCAATCTCCCTCCCTCCGGACCGGCGAAAAACCGGGCCGGTTTTTTTTGGGATCTATTTTTGTTTGTTCCCTCAAGCGCTGGGCGATTGCTTCCTGAATGCGCCAACCAGGACAGACCAATCGTTGCCATGTCAGCCTTACTTTTTGGTTCACAAGAAGTTACAACTCTAGTCCGTTGAGACGGCCAGAATCATGCTCATTTCGGAGAGTTTATAGCCGCTCTCATCGGCCCACTGGTTGAACGCCTGCTGCACGTCCTGGCGAGCCTTTTTGCCCTTGGGCTCGCCCGTGCACGCGCCCCATTTGTTGAGCGCCCTGACGGTATCGGTGGTCAACACGAAACTGTCTTTACCGGCCATGCGCAGGAAATAGGGCCCGGATTTGCCGCCCAAATTGCTGAAACGTTTTTGCATATCCTCCCACAGGCCAACGATATCATTTGATGGCCAATTGGCCAGCCAGCTACCGAAACCGCCATGTTCGGCGGATATCTCGGCCAGCGCCGCCGAATTGTGGCGCGTCGCCTTGATTTTCCCCCAATGGCGGATGATCCGCGTTTCCTTGAGTAGCGCCTCCAGATCCTCATCAGGCATGGCCGCCACACGCTTGGGCTCGAATCTGAGGAAGACCTCTTCAAAAGCCGGCCATTTATCGGCGACCATGCTGTGCTTCAGCCCGGCTGAGAACACGCGAAGAGACATCAACGACAAATAGCGATCATCGGCCACAGATTTGAGCGCTTTGGCCGATTTGGCTTTAGGCAAGCATTTCTTGAGTTCTGCAGCGCCGCCGACTCGCACTTCAGCGGCCTTCCGAACGCTAGCGAATTTTATCAGCTTGGTCATAGCTTACATTCTATCCTCTCCGGCTTCTGGTTGCTATGCTGCGCGCTCAAAATAGGAGAACCAAGAGATGCCGATGATCAATCGTATTGCCGAATTTCAAGAGGAAATGGCCGGCTGGCGGCAGAATATCCACGCCCATCCGGAGCTTGGATTTGAAGAGATTCATACTGCTAACGTAATTGCCAAGCAGCTCCAATCCTTTGGCCTTGAAGTGCATCGCGGCCTGGCAAAGACCGGCGTGGTCGGCGTGTTGAAAGGCTCTGCCGGGCCCGGGGCAATTGGTCTCAGGGCTGACATGGATGCGTTGCCGATCCAGGAACAAAACGATTTCGATCATCGGTCGACCCATGACGGCAAGATGCATGCCTGCGGCCATGACGGCCATACGGCGATGCTGCTCGGCGCCGCTAAATATCTCGCCGAGACCAAAAATTTCTCCGGCTCGGTCTATTTTATCTTTCAGCCAGCGGAAGAGGGCCTCGGCGGCGCCCGCACCATGGTCGATGAGGGCCTGTTCGACAAATTCCCGGTCGATGGGGTCTATGGCCTGCATAATTGGCCGGGCATGGAAGTGGGAGAGTTTGCGGTGCGCGTCGGGCCGATGATGGCGGCTTGCGACGCGTTTGAAATCAACGTGATCGGCGAAGGCGCACATGGCGCCATGCCCCATCTCGGCATCGATCCAGTGACCTGCGCGGCAGAAATTGTCGGTGCTCTGCAGACCATCACTAGCCGTATCAAAGATCCGCTCGATGCGGCGGTGGTCAGTGTCACCAAAATCCATGGCGGCGATGCGTTTAACGTTATTCCGGAGCGGGTAGAGCTCGCTGGTACTGCGCGCAGTTTTAAGGAAGAGCTGCGCGAGGAGATCGAGGCTAGTATCACGCGCATTTCAGAGGGTATTGCCAGCGCCCATCGCTGCCGCGCCGAGATCACTTATATGCGCCAATTTCCTGCAACTGTGAACGATGCGGCGGAAACCGCATTGGCGGCAGCGGCGGCGTCCCAGGTAGCAGGAAAAGCCAAGGTGCATCATGATCTGCCACCCTCTATGGGTTCAGAGGATTTCTCGTACATGCTGCTGGCGCGCCCTGGATCCTATATCTGGATGGGTAATGCCGGCGCGCCTGGCGGCTGCTTCCTACACAACCCAAATTATGATTTTAACGATGAAGCTTTGGGTTGGGGGGCCAGCTATTGGGCTACCTTGGTGGAAAGTTTACAGCCGCGCACGGAGGCCGCTGCAGAGTAAACCTGCGGCTGAAATTATCTGAGATGAGGTTGAGGGGGGGGGAGTGCTGGTGCGGTCGAGAGGACTCGAACCTCCACGGGGTTGCCCCCACTAGAACCTGAATCTAGCGCGTCTACCAGTTCCGCCACGACCGCAACGCGCACCAGTAACGCAACATCGTTGCGCCACCCCGGAAAAATGGTGCGGCTGAGAGGACTTGAACCTCCACGGGGTTGCCCCCACAGCGCCCTCAACGCTGCGCGTCTACCAGTTCCGCCACAGCCGCATATTCTCCAAGCGCACAAGAAGCAGAGCCGGGGCCAGATTGTCAAGTCTGGCAGTAATTATAGGCTAAGAGTGGCTTGCCCGACGCGCCATATAGCGGATAATGCAGCCCAGAATATCGCACGGCTATCGCCATGAAAAACCAAAAGGGAGATCAAAATGGCTAATAAAAAAGCAGTTGTCATTGGCGCTCGCGGCACCACCGGACGCAACGTGGTCGAGGCGCTGGAGGCGGCGGGCGGCTGGGATGTGATCGGCCTTAGCCGGGGGCTGCCCGGCTTCGAAACCAAAGCCACCTTTATCTCTGCCGACCTTGAAGACGAGATGGATGCTGAAGCCAAGCTCTCGCCACTGAGCGATACCACCCATGTGTTTTATTGCGGCCTGGCCGGCGGCTTCGAGGCTGAGAATATTTCCGGCAATATGGCTCTGGTGCGCAATTCTATTGGTGTGCTGGATCGCATCGCGCCCAATTTGGAACGCGTGACCCTCACCCAGGGCGGCAAGTATTATGGCTGCCATCTCGGGCCGTTCAAAACCCCTTCGGTCGAGACCGACCCTCGCCATATGCCGCCCAATTTTTATTATAATCAGCAGGATTACCTGATGGAGCTACGCCAGGGTAAAAAATGGGGCCTGACCATGGTGCGGCCCGAAATTGTTATCGGCCTCTCCTCCGGGGTACCGCTGAATACGCTTAATTTTGTCTCGGTCTATGCCTCTATCGCGCGTGAGCTTGATATTCCGTTCGATTTCCCCGGCCGCCCAGCGGCTTGGCAGGCGCTCAACAAATATACCGACGCGCAGATACTGGGGCGCTTCGAAGCCTGGTCGGCAACCGACCCCGGCTGCGCCGATCAGGAGTTCAACATCACCAATGGTGACAGTTTTCGCTGGGAAAATATCTGGCATGACATCGGTGCGACATTCGGCTGCCGCCGAGGTCAGGTACGACCCTGCTCACTGACCATGCTGATGGAAGATAAAGGCCCGGTATGGGATGAAATCGTCAAAAAATACCAACTCACGCCTTATAAAATGGAGGATTTGGCCAATTGGGTGTTCGCCGATTGGGTGTTTGCCCGCGATTGGGACATTCTCCTCGAAGATCGCAAGCGCATCCGCCACGGTTATACCGAGATCATATACACCGAAGAAATGTTCACCGGCTACTTCAAAAAAATGCGCGAAATGCGCATTATCCCGCCCGCGCCAGCCTGAGGAAAACAACAATCTAAGGCAGTGGAGATTAAAAGCTCGGTGGGCTACAAGCGGAGACGATTTCGCATTCTTCCTGGCCGGTGTTGCGGAAGCGGTGCGGCAGCCGGGAATCAAAATAATAGGCGTCGCCCGGGCCGAGCAATCGGCGCTGGTCCCCAACCGTTACTTCAAGCTCGCCGCGGATAACGACGCCGCCTTCCTCTGATTCGTGGCGCAGCATGGTGCGTCCGGTATCGCTGCCGGGAGCATAGTGCTCGTGCAGAATTTGTAGGTCACGGTCTTCCAGATCACGCCCGACCTGGCGATAGGAGATATTCGTATCGCCGATTTCCAATAATCCAGCTGCACTGAAGAAAACTTCCTGGCGCGGCGCGTCTTCGAGGCTGAAGAAATCCGAAAACGACATGGGGATGCCTTGCAACACTTTGCGGAGACTACTCACCGAGGGGCTTACGCGGTTTTGCTCGATCAGGGAGATTGTACCGTTGGTGACGCCAGCGCGCTTGGCCAATTCACGCTGTGACATATGATGCATTTTGCGCACTGCGCTCAGGCGGGCGCCCACGTCAAAGTCAGTTTCAAGCAACAATCAGATCTCACCTTACTGTTTAAATGATTAATATATTAAACATATTAAACGGCATTCCATCAAATATCAATGACTTACGCAGTATAATCACAGATATAGTCTATTTTAATGGATGGTGTTAGTCTCCCCGCTTCCCGTCGATAATATCTCTACTTATCTTAGGTCTATGGAGGCTAATCATGTCCGAGAGCACTCAAAACGCGCACCACGAGAGCATGCCAAACGATCTTGACCCGTTGTGGATGCCGTTTACGGCTAACAAGCAGTTCAAGAGCGCGCCGCGCATGTTGGTCTCTGCCGAGGGCATGCATTACACCACCAGTGATAACCGTAAGGTGCTGGATGCCACTTCCGGTCTCTGGTGCGTCAATTGCGGCCATGCACGCAAGGAAATCACTGAGGCGGTGAGCGCGCAGGTTGGTAAACTAGAATATGCCCCCGGCTTTCAGATCGGCCACCCGGCCTCGTTTGAATTCGCCGCCCGCTTGGCTGCCTTGGCGCCGGGCGATCTCGACCATGTGTTCTTCACCAATTCTGGTTCTGAAGCAGCTGATACGGCGCTCAAGATCGCGCTCGCGTACCATAATATCACTGGCAACGCCTCGCGCACTCGCCTGATCGGCCGTGAGAAGGGCTATCACGGAGTTGGCTTCGGCGGTATTGCAGTCGGCGGCATTGCCAACAATCGTAAACATTTTGGCACCGCCTTTCCCGGCGTCGATCATCTGCCGCATACCTACAATATCAAGCAGACCGCCTTCACCAAGGGCCAGCCAGAATGGGGCGGTCATTTGGCCGAGGATCTCGAACGCATCGTCGCACTGCATGATGCCTCGACAATCGCTGCCGTAATCGTCGAGCCCATGTCCGGTTCAGCTGGTGTCATTCTACCACCCAAGGGCTATCTCAAGCGCCTGCGGGAAATTTGCGACAAGCACGGAATTCTGCTTATTTTTGATGAAGTCATCACCGGCTTCGGCCGTTTGGGCGAAAGCTTTGCTGCTGAGCGTTTTGGCGTGGTTCCCGATATCATGACAGTGGCCAAGGGGCTGACCAACGCCGCCATCCCCATGGGCGCGGTGTTGGTGCGCAAGCATATTTACGATGCCTTTATGAGCAGCTCCGAAAATGCCATTGAACTCTTTCACGGCTATACCTATTCAGGCCATCCGGTAGCCTGTGCTGCCGGCCAGGCGGCGCTTGATATTTATATCAATGACGGCCTTTTTGAGCGTGCTGCTGAGCTTGAATCCTATTGGATCGATGCTGCTTTTTCGCTCCAGGATCATTCCCATGTGATCGATATCCGGGCGATGGGCCTAGTCGGCGCGATTGAGCTCGAGCCGATGGCTGGCAAGCCCACGGTCCGTGCCTTCGATGCCTTCCTCAAATGTTTTGAGCGTGGCGTGTTGGTGCGCACTACCGGCGATATCATCGCCCTTTCGCCGCCGTTAATCGTCGAGAAAAACCAGATTGATCAAATTTTTGAAACCATTGGTGACGTCCTTAAAAAAGCCGCCTAGAATATACCGGATGCGCCGCATTTCATCGTGCGGCACATCTTCTTTTTCCCACACACGGCTACGGCCGTTCTTTTGCAGGAGCAAAAGCTATGCTGGTTGGAATTCCCAAGGAAATTAAAGTTCACGAATATCGCGTCGGCGTGCCACCGGCAGGCGTACGTGAATTGGTCGATAACGGCCATCAGGTGATCGTTCAGAATGACGCGGCCACGGAAATCGGCATGCATAATGAAGATTATATTCGTGCGGGCGCCGAGATCGCTGACACGCCGGCGGAGATTTTCGAGCGCGCCGATATGGTGGTCAAAGTCAAGGAACCGCAGGCCAGCGAATGCGCCATGCTCCGCAAAGGACAGGTGCTATTTACCTATCTCCACCTCGCGCCCGATCCCGATCAGACCACAGCGCTGATCAAGTCAGAATGCATTGCTATCGCCTATGAAACCGTAACAGATAACCAGGGCGGCCTGCCGCTATTGGCACCCATGAGCGAAGTTGCCGGGCGCATGTCGATCCAGGCCGGCGCCCATTGTCTTGAAAAAGAACAGGGTGGTCGCGGCGTACTTTTGGGCGGTGTGCCCGGTGTAGAGCCTGCAAATGTGGTAATCATCGGCGGCGGTGTTGTCGGTAGCCATGCAGCACGTATGGCGGTGGGGATGGGTGCGCAAGTAACCATATTTGATCGTTCCATTCCGCGTCTGCGCCAGCTTGAAGAGTTGTTCGGCGCCAGCGCGCGCACCATCTATTCTACCCGCGAAGCGCTTGAGATGGCGGTCTATAATGCCGATCTGGTAATCGGTGCGGTGTTAGTCGCAGGTGCGGCGGCGCCCAAGCTGGTGCGGAGAGACATGCTCGCTAATATGCGGCGCAATGCGGTGGTCGTCGATGTCGCTATCGATCAGGGCGGTTGCTTCGAGACTAGTAAGGCAACCACCCATGCTGACCCAACTTATAAGGTCGATAACGTGCTGCATTATTGCGTTGCCAATATGCCGGGGGCTGTTGCGCGGACCTCAACCATGGCGCTGTCCAATGCCACGCTACCGTTCGTCATCGCGCTAGCCAATAAGGGCTATAAGCGGGCATTGCTGGATGATACGCATCTCGCCAATGGTCTCAATGTGCACCGCGGTGATATAACCTATGAAGCCGTGGCACGTGACCTTGGCCACACCTTTGTTGATCCGCGTAACGTACTTGCTGCGTAGTGGTTTAAAAAGAATCGGGAGCGAAAGATGAGTGAGATATTGAACCACTGGATTAACGGACAAGCGGTCGCCGGCACGAGCGGGCGTACCGCTGATGTGTTCAACCCGGCGCTTGGCGAGAAGATTGCCAAGGTGCCGCTCGCCAGCGTGAATGAGGTTGACCAAGTAGTGGCGGCAGCAAGTGCTGCTGCAGTCGATTGGGCGGCAGCCCCACCGATCCGCCGCGCCCGCGTGATGTTTAAGTTCAAAGAGCTAATCGAAGCCAACATGAATGAATTCGCCGCCATCGTCACGCGCGAGCATGGCAAGGTGTTGAGCGATGCGGCGGGCTCGATCACCCGTGGCCTCGAAGTGCTCGAGTTTGCCTGTGGTATCCCGCATTTGGTGAAGGGCGAATATAGTGAATCCGTCGGCACCGGGGTGGATAGCTATTCCATGCGCCAGCCCTTGGGCGTGGTCGCCGGTATTACGCCGTTCAACTTCCCCGCCATGGTGCCCATGTGGATGTTTCCGATCTCGCTTGCCTGCGGCAACACGTTCATCCTGAAGCCGTCCGAGAAAGATCCGAGCTCGGCCAACTTCATGGCTGAACTGCTGAAAGAAGCAGGCTGCCCGGAAGGCGTGTTTAGCGTCATTCACGGCGATAAAGTGGCGGTTGATGCCATCTTGGAACATCCCGATGTGGCGGCAGTCAGTTTTGTCGGCTCCACCCCCATTGCCGAATATATCTACGCCAAGGGCTGCGCCAATGGTAAGCGCGTGCAAGCGTTGGGCGGTGCCAAGAACCACGCCGTGGTGCTGCCGGATGCCGATCTTGACATGACCGCCGACGCCCTGGTCAGTGCCGCTTATGGCTCTGCTGGCGAGCGCTGCATGGCGGTTTCAGTAGCGGTCGCTGTAGGAGACAAAGCGGGCGATGCGCTGATTGAATCACTGCGCCCGCGCATTGAGAAGATCAAGGTTGGCCCCGGCACCGATAAAGATTCAGAAATGGGTCCGCTGGTCACCCAGGTTCATCTCGACAAGGTGCGCGGCTATATCGACGCCGGCGTTTCCGAAGGAGCCGAGCTGGTGATGGATGGTCGCGACCTGAAGCTTCAGGGCTATGAGAATGGCTATTTCGTCGGCCCCTGCCTATTTGACCGCGTGACGCCGGAGATGAAAATCTACAAGGAAGAGATTTTCGGCCCGGTCCTCGCAGTGGTGCGCGCGCCCGATTACGATGCGGCGATTAAGATGGTCAACGACCATGAATTCGGCAACGGTACGGCGATCTTCACCCGCGACGGCGATGCCGCGCGCGATTTTTCTTCAAAAGTGCAAATTGGCATGGTCGGCATTAACGTACCGATCCCGGTGCCGGTCGCCTATCATAGCTTTGGCGGCTGGAAGCGCTCGCTATTTGGTGATCACAACATGCACGGCATGGAGGGTGTGCGATTTAATACCAAGGTGAAGACGATCACATCAAGATGGCCGACCGGAATTCGCTCTGGCGTTGATCTCAGCTTCCCGATGATGGGCTAAGACATATAAGGTCTTTTTCCTCAAATAGAAACCTGTCGGGAAGAAGAGGTTAACCAAGCGCGCAGAATCGCGCTATCCTGTGTTCTCCCTTTTTTGTTTCATTTGCTCACCTGCCCGTCGGGCGCTAAACTTCTAGAGACTATCCGGACAACCAAGCCTAGGGAGAGAATAGCGATGGCGGTGATCAAGGCGGGGCTTATTCAGATGAGCCTGAAGGGTGATGTAGAGAGCGATTCGCCTGAAACCATCAAAAAGCAGATGGTGGACGCCCATATGGTGCTGATCGAGGATGCAGCTCGGCAAGGCGTGCAGATTCTCGGCCTGCAAGAAATTTTTAACATTCCCTATGTCTGCGCCAGCCATGATTCGAAATGGTATGCCACCGCCGAGCGGGTGCCGGATGGGCCAACAATTCAGCACATGTGTTCCGTTGCCAAAGAGCATAGTATGGTGCTGGTGGTGCCGGTTTATGAGGAACAGATGGCCGGAGTTTATTACAACACTGCTGCGGTGATTGACGCCGATGGCAGCTATCTCGGCAAGTTCCGTAAAATCCATATCCCTCATACAAGCGGCTATCACGAGAAATTCTTCTTCAAGCCTGGTGATCTCGGCTATCCAGTATTTCAGACCGCGGTATGCAAGGTCGGTGTTTATATCTGTTATGACCGCCATTTCCCCGAAGGCTGGCGCGAGTTGGCGTTGAATGGCGCGGAGCTGGTATTTAACCCGTCCGCCACCACAAAAGGCCTCAGCGATCATCTGTGGAACCTGGAACAGCCCGCATCAGCAGTGGCAAACAACATCTTTATCGGCGCTAATAATCGGGTCGGCTGGGAGAAGCCATGGAACAATGGCGAGTTTTATGGCTCAAGCTATTTCTGCAATCCGCGTGGTGAGATCCTCAACCAGGGTTCGGACGATAAGGATGAGCTGGTAGTCGCTGATCTCGATCTCGATATGATCCGCCAGGTGCGCGAGACCTGGGCATTCTTCCGTGACCGTCGGCCCGATGCCTACACCCATATCTCCGATTGGCACGTTTGAGCCGGAAAGAAAGAAATCATGAGCACAGTCAAAGCTGCTGTTATTCAAATGGAACTAAAGGCCAATCCGGTCGCCGATTCCTTCGATACCATTCGCGATAAAATGACCGAGGCGCATATGGTACTTCTTGAGGACGCCGCCAAACAAGGTGTTCAGGTGGTCGGCCTGCAGGAAGTCTGGACCATGCCCTATTTCCCGGCGGAGATTGACGACCGCTGGTTTGGCTCGGCGGAAAAAATCCCCGAGGGGCCAACTACTCAGCTGATGATGGAGACGGCCAAGCGCCTCAACATGGTGATTGTCTCGCCAATCTATGAGCTCGGCGACGATGGCAAGCTCTACAACACCGCCGCCGTGATCGATGCGGATGGGCGCTATCTTGGCAAGTTCCGCAAAATCCACATCCCCAAGGTTGGTAAGTTCGACGAAAAATATTATTTCGCCGCTGGCAATCTCGGCTTTCCCGTGTTCGAGACGGCGGTCGGCAAGGTCGGCGTCTATATATGCTATGACCGCCACTTCCCGGAAGGCTGGCGCGAGCTGGCGTTGAATGGCGCTGAGCTGGTATTTAACCCCTCGGCCACATTCCGCGGTCTCAGCGATCATATCTGGACCATCGAACAGCCCGGTGCAGCCGTTGCCAACGGTATCTTCATCGGCGCCAATAACCGGGTCGGCGTTGAGCCGGCGATTGGTAATCACCAATTCTATGGCTCAAGCTATTTCACCGATCCACGCGGCAATGTACTCAACCAGGGCCCCGATGATCGCGACGCGCTGGTGGTGTCTGATCTTAATTTCGAGTTGATCCGTGAAGTGCGCGATCAATGGCAATTCTATCGGGATCGCCGACCTGAGACCTATATCCACGCAGCGCGCAGGCCCTAACTCTTGAGGTAATCTCCGAGCGCGTGCCAGGGCGCTGCATCCCACCAACGCCGCGCCGCGCCGGAGGTCGATGGCAGAACAAAGATCGCTGTGCTGCCGAGCTGTTGCTTCTGCTGACCGTAATTCTCGATAGCAGCACCCAGTGTTTCGCGCAGGAATACAGCGCCGGCGCGCTTGCCGTTGAAGGCGAGGGTGCGCGGTTTGTAGTGTGTGATTTTCGTGGCTAGCGCAGCACTATCATCGCCGCCGCTATCGAGCGCACTATCAGCACCGGATTGAAATTTACTGAGATCGGTCAGGCCGATGCCATATTGCAACACCTCGGCAAACTCCTGTGGCGCCAACAAGCGAGGCGTCAGGCCACCCTCAAAGAGCATTGGCCAGAAGCGGTTGCCCGGTCCGGCATAATAGGCACCGTTCTTGGCTGAAGCGCTGCCTGCCGCCGAACCACAGAACACTACATCGAGCCCGGGCGCTAGTATATCGGGCAAAACGGCTAAGAGGTTGGCGGTCTTATTATTAATGTGTGTTTGATTCATGGCGCTTCATCTTGACAGCTGGCGGGTATATGAGCCAATTGTCATAACAAAGATTTTTTAGAGAGAGATAAAATGAAAAATATGAGAGTGAATGACACCCGCCTCTGGGACAGCCTAATGGAAATGGCCAAGATCGGTGCGACGGAAAAGGGCGGCGTCTGCCGCCTTGCTCTGTCCGATGAGGATAAGGCAGCGCGTGACCTTTATGTGAAATGGTGCGAGGCAGCGGGCTGTACCGTCAGCGTCGATGAGATGGGCAATATTTTTGCCCGCCGGCCCGGCAAAGATAATTCACTCCCCCCCATCTGCACCGGCAGCCATATTGACAGCCAGCCCACGGGCGGAAAATATGACGGTATTTATGGTGTCCTCGCAGGGCTCGAAGTAGTGCGTACCCTGAATGATCTTGATTATGAGACCAACGCGCCGATTGAAATCTCCGCCTGGACCAACGAAGAGGGCTCGCGCTTTGCCCCAGCCATGATTGGCTCCGGCGTTTTTTGCGGCGAGTTCAGCCTCGAAGAGGGCCTGGGCGGCAAAGACCGCGAAGGCAATACCGTCGGCGGCGAGCTCAAGCGCATTGGCTATGACGGTGATATGAAATGCGCGCCACGCCCGCTTGGCGCGTTTTTCGAAGCACATATTGAGCAAGGACCTATCCTTGAGGCGGAAGAAAAGACCATAGGCGTGGTGCAGGGCGTGCAAGGCATCCGCTGGTTTGAGATTGAAGTGACAGGCATGGAATCCCATGCCGGCACCACGCCCATGGAACGGCGCAAGGATGCGCTTGTGGGTGTCGCGCGCATGATCACTGAAGCGCACCGCATCGGCGAAGCCGCCATGCCAGATGGCCGCACCACCATCGGCTTCATGGAAGTAAGCCCCAACTCGACTAACGTCATTCCCGGCTCAGTGTTTTTCCGCGCCGATATCCGCCATCCCGATGCAAACACATTGGATGGCATGGAAAGCGAATATCAGGCGGCGTGCGAAAAGATCGCTAGCGAAAACAGCCTTAGCCTCGATTTCAAACGTATTTGGTATTCGGAGCCAGTGATCTTCGATGCGAATTGCGTCGCCGCTGTACAGGATGCCGCCAATGCGCTTGGCCACGCCAACCGCCCGATCACCTCAGGCGCCGGCCATGACGCGGTGTACGTATCCAGAATCACACCGACAGCGATGATCTTCATCCCGTGCGAAGACGGCATCAGCCACAATGAAATCGAAGCGGCCACCCCCGGCGATCTTGCCGCCGGTTGCGATGTGCTATTGAACGCCATGGTGTCGCGCGCTAACGCTTAATATCAACGAGTCATGAGAATAATCCGTTCTATTTGCCCTCAAGTGCCGGGCGCGCATCTATGAGCTCGGTTACTGTTACAAAAACTGCGCGCAACGCTACACCACATCGGGTGTTTACACCTGCTCGAGCTTTGCTTTATCAGGGTCCTTCAAGAACAGCGCGGGTAAAGGCGGCTTCTAGCTAGTTTTTACAGAAATGAAGCGGCGTTTGATATGCTGGAGCTGCAATTGAACGGGCCGACTACAGGCCACTGGAAGGAGTTGCGATTGCCCTTGATATCGCCATTTCGGAATTTTATCGGGGCAGCCTGTATCATCTAGTGCTCGATGGTAAAATCCTGGATCCGGCTGTATTTAGCCAAAATATTTTATCATGGATCAAGCACTACCCAATCGCCTTCGTCAAAGATCTGCTGACCGAAGACGACACCAGCACACTCGCCAAATTTTGCGCATCTGCGCCGAATTATGTTCAGATGATCATCTCGTCACCAATGCGGCGCTGCTCACGCCCAATTATATAGGTACTATTAGTGCCGCTCACGAAAAATTCAACGCGGCCCATGCCGACCACTGGGACACAATTATCTCTGCTCGCTTAGGTGAAAGCGAAGACATATAGCCTATTCTAATAATTTGCTGATCCAATATTTGCCGACGATGGTTACGTAAACATGCAACCTGGTCAATCGGAAGCGGCCATCAGCGCCTCAAAGGCCGGCCAGGCAACGTTCGGGTGATAGCTGTGCCCACCTTCCGCCGCCGCCATTTCCAAGTTATCTGGCGCCCCCAGGGCGCGGTAGACTGAGCGGGCGGATTCAGCCACTGCCGCCGCTCCCGCATAGGGCCAAATATGATCTTCCTTGCCGGCAAAAATAAGCATCGGACGGGGCGCCGAGAGGGCGATGATATCGTCCATCTCAAGCCAGTCGAGGATTCCCGGAACAACATTTTGTCCGCTTGAATCCATTCGCCGGCCAATTGTATCGCGCAGATAACCCACGCTGCCGCCAACCAGTAACGCGCGAATTCGAAGATCCAACGCGCTGGCGTAAAGCGCCGTCGAGCCACCGGACGAATTTCCCATTATATGTAAGCGTGAAAGATCAAACGATAATCCATGCGCCCCGCCTACCAACCAGGTAATCACGGCAGATACATCTGAAGCACGCTCCCCCAGAAGCGTGTGCCCCAACAACAGGGCATGATTAGCAGCATCAATACAGGGATCACTAGAAACTTTCTCCAGGTGAATCTCGCGCCGTTCGCCAAAGCAAGACTGCTCCACCGCTACCGCCATATAGCCGCGCGCCACAGCCTGCAAGGCATTCTCTGAGCCCCTAGCGATACGCTCTACATCCATCGGCAGGCGCACGTCACCCCAGCTCAAATAAATACCTAAATTGGTGCCTTGCAGGCAGATCATCACCGGCAACGGCCCCGGTATATCCGGGTTATAAATCATGTGGACAGGGATATCACGCGCCGCACCGATGCGGAGATAGCAGCTTTTGCGGATCAAATTATTTGCCATCTCATGTTTTCGTTCATGACGTGCTTCGGCGATCTCTCCGGTCATTGAATAGCCGCTCAGCTCGGCCAATTTTGCGCGCGCTGTTTTCTGCCACAGGGCGGCATCCTTACGGGCGGAGTTTGACCAGGAAAGGCGCAATGGCGCGGCGTCATAATCTAGAATATGACACTCGCTAGGACTCAGATGAATGCCTTCAGGCCGCGGCGGATAGGGATCGACCTCGCTGCTAAGAGAATTCTGATCCGTTGTTTGATCGCAAGCGCCAGCGTGTGCAGACGTACAGACGATATCATAGGCCCTCCCTGCGTAGAGCAGTGTTTTTCTGCGACGAATTATTATATCCAACTCTCCGCGGGGGAGGCTTTAATGATTAAGTATGTAGTTACCTTAATTATAGGTCCTTAATTAGAGAGGCCACAATTCTCTTCAGAATGTCACGCCCTTGATGCGGGGAGAATTAGCGCAGGGTTTTGCCGAAATCACTTCTCCGAGCAAAGGCAGCTCCAACAGAATAGTGACCCGGCGATTATCGGCATTTTTTTCGCCGTCCCTGGTGATGGTTTCGGGCATGCCTTCACCTCGCGGACCAAGCCAGATCTTATGTGGTGGGATACCGCGCACGATCAGTTGGTCCCAGACAGCTAGGGCACGCTGCATGGAGAGAGCCCAATTATGTTGTGACGCGCCCGAGCGATCTGCGTGGCCTTCTACATAAATTATCTCTATCTCAGCGGGCTGCGCTGCACTCGCACTTGCATCAAGTATATCATTGGCATGCCCATCTAAAACGGCACTATCATGGGAAAATTGTACTCTGAAATTCTTTACCGGTAGGACAGAGGCTGGCTGAGAAGTGGCAACACAGTTTTCCTCGAGCGAGTCTGCGGCCTTAAAGTGGTGGACTTCTAGCGCTGGAGCCAGTGACTTTTCAGGAATTTCCTGGCTGGTAATCTGGCGCGCATGCCAGCTTCCAAGAGACGCCTCAAATGCGCTGCGGCATTCTTTTATATGACTGAGTTGCCATCCCTCCTCAAGCTGCTCTATCCAGCAATCAAACGAAGATTGCGCCAGGGCCGCCTGAATCGGGCTTTGCTCAGCAAAGCCAGAGTCAATGGCAAAAACGAGATCAGCGCGAGCAGCACCAAGCGCACCAAACTGATGAGCAGGAATTTGCCAATCGTCGATATGCTCAGGCGCCGGCGCCTCGCCGCGCGCAGCCGCCAGCGCCTTACCGGCAAACAACCAAGCATCGGGCCAATCATACATTTGATCCGCCTCAAATAGCGCCAGCTCGCGGTAGTTCTTTGCCAATTGTGGTGAAAAATCCTCGCCCGAAACGGCGAGGTTGCGGGTGGCTTCGATATCGCTGGAACAGGCAGATAGAAGAAGACCGCCCACCAAAATCAGAGCTCCGGTCAGCGTGAAATTATCCATTACCCTGCTCCCTGCTGCCATCTGCCATATGGGTAAATTCAGGAGGACAAACCGCTGGAGAGGCGCTGTATAATTGTACGCCCTGGTCTTCAATGTACACGCCATCACCGGCGGGTATGGAGCCGGCTTCGGCATTGAGGAGGTAAGCGCCAACATTTTCCGAGACTCGGAGAAAATGGGTGGTTTGAAATTGACCGTGGGCGCTCATCACCTCTTCGGCCATCCACTGGTACCAGCTTTCTTCGCTTATGTAGCGCGTGTCGCGAACGGGCCAAAACTGCTCCGGCGCGGCACGATTGAATTGGATATTCTCCGACACCGCACGCCATGGTGCTTCTGCCTCTGGCATGACCGCCTTTTTTTCAAATGTAAAAAACATACTCTCGAAATTCCCTTGTCAGATGTTGTCTGGGAGAGAGCATGTCAGGCTAATGCGGCAGGATTTAGTTTTATTCGTGGCAAAATTTAGGCGCATGAAAATTACTCCCAGCTGTTGCACTTCCACACCAGTCACAACCCATTATCAAAAGAATGTGAATTCGGCGAAAAACGAGTTCAGCGCACAAGCTTAGCGGTCAGTTTGGAATGCTACCGGCGACCGGCCCTATTCTGGCTTCAATAAACCCACGATCGCGTGGCCCAAATCTCTGCGCCTGAAGGGTTTGAAAATGACCGGTAAATTCAAACTGAAAAACGGCTTGGCGCTGACGAATTCTTCATTATATCCGACGGTGAACCAAAGCGGACAGAAGACAATGCTCAAGTCGGAAAAAATCAATGCAATCTGCTGCTTTCTTTCTCTACAGCGTTTGGCAAGAATGGAGAATACCATCAGATACGCCACTTAACTGGGGTGAACCGCCATTCTATGCGGCCTGCGCAGCACCATTTATTCTAATAATACGGCCGATCATTTTCGGCTGGAAATCACATCTTGCCCCGGCGCTTTGCGTTTTGAAGATACTGGTTCGCGGCAAGCTCATCGTCAACAGCGCATGCCGCGCTGGTTGACAAAATGGTGTTGCGGTAGAAAATGCGCGCCAAGACTTGATGGCTGCCTCTTTAGGCTCTCTTTGTCAGCTTCCTCCTTGTAGCGTTAGGATGCGCGATGGTGCCAGCTTCCAAAGATCCGGAACCGGTTTACGCTGCCTGTCCTTACCATGAAAGAACCGCACAGCCCGATGTATCAAACGATCACCGCAAAGGGAGACAACATAGCGCAGCCACTGGCCAGTGCTCAAATTTTATGCAGCGCCAACGGCTATAATCCAGACGGCGCCAAATTCACCGCATGTTGGAAGCGCTTGTCTAATAGCGCTCTCGCCAACAAGAAATTCTTGCCAAATCCCCATACTCTGGCGCGCATCAATAAAACAGTGCACCCGGGTAGCGATACCATCAACGAAAAAGGCCAGCCCACACCCTGTTATGACTTCTCTTCGGCACAATTGATCATCTGCGAAGATATCTAGGTCGGCCGTAAATAATAAAAAATAAGAAAGATTAACGTGAAATTTGCTCCCTTGCTTAGCCTGGCGGTCGCTGCCGTGGTGAGCGGCCGCTCCTTGTTAGCAGCCCCGCCGATAGAAAGTGATTTGGCGGCCCGCCTCGCCATCTTCCCAGCCAAAAACCTGCCGCTCGACGGTGAGGTTGATATTCGCTGGAACGACCAACAGGTTCCCTTCATTTTTGCCGAGAGCGACGACGATGCTGCGTTCACGATCGGCCTAGTTCATGCCCATCTGCGACTTGGTCAAATGGAGCTGATGCGCCATATTAGCCAGGGTCGAATTTCGGAGATGGTTGGCCCCTTCACCATTGAGCTAGATCATGCTCTGCGTATTCTTAATTTAGGCCGTATGACGCCCGAGCTTGAAGCCGCGTTGCCGTCAGATACGCGCCAATGGCTGGAGCGCTTCGTTGCCGGCATCAATCATTACCAGAACACCATGGAGACATTGCCGCATGAATTTCGCGTCTTCGGGCTCAAAAAAAAGCCCTGGACTCTGGCTGATATCATAACCAACGGGCGGCTGGCCGCGAGCGATGTCAGCTGGCTGATATGGTTTCAACTTTGGAAGCTACGGACGCGAGAGGATTGGCCGGAACTATGGCGTGGCCTGTTGCGAGAGGGTGGAAACGCCATGACCAACGCGGGTGACGCGGACAGCGATGATGAGCTCGGTTTGTTAAGCGATCTGTTGGGCGGCATGAGCCGCTCAGGCAGCAACTCTGTTGCCGTCTCCCCAGCGCGGTCCAAGAATGGCCATGCTTGGATCGCCAACGATCCTCATCTCGGCTTTATGCTGCCCAATTTATGGATCTTGGCTGGCGTCAAGTGCCCATCCTATCACATGGTGGGCATGATGATACCGGGCTTACCCTTCGTCGCTGTCGGGCGGAATAACGATATTGCCTGGGGCGGCACAAATTTACGAGCTGCCTCGAGCGACTTGTTCGATGTTTCTAAAATTCCAACGGCGGAAATAAAATCTCACAAAGAGCGTATCGGTGTGCGCTGGTGGTTTGACCAACATATGACGGTGCGCGACACGTCTCACGGCCCGGTGATGTCTGATTCGCGCCTTTTGGAGCCAGTTGACGGCGAAGCCATCGCGCTGCGCTGGGCTGGTCATTATGTCAGTGATGAATTTTCTGCCATGCTAGGCGCTAACCGGGCACGCAATTGGGATGAATTTGTCACCGCCTTCGAAACATTCTCCGTATCAGCACAAAACATGGTGTACGCCGATACATCCGGCAATATCGGTAAACTTATGGCAGCCCATCTGCCCACCCGGGAACCGGGGGCGCCGCCATTCTTGCACGACCCCGAACTTGATACCGCTGTCTGGGATAAAATGATTAACGTGCGCGATCTGCCCTTAAGCTACAATCCGGAAGCCGGATTTATTGTCTCGGCAAATGATCGCCCGCCGGATACCGATGTGCCAGTTGGCTATTTTTTCTCACCAGGATCGCGCATGACACGTATCACATCGCTCCTTGAGATCAAGGACGACATCACATTCGAAGATCTACACGCGCTGCAAACAGATGTGATAGAGCCCACCGCCATCGCCATCAACCAGGCTTTTATCGCGGCAGTTGAGCGCCATAACCTAGAAGATAATTTGCGCCCTGCCGCCCGTGCGATATACCAAAAAATCGCAAATTGGGATGGTAGCTACCCCGCTAATGCGCCGGGGCCAGTCGCCTTCGAAGCCGTTTTTTTTCACTTTCTACGGCGCTTTTATACGCCGCGTATGGGCCAGGAAGGCCTGCACGCCTTTACATCAGCCGCCGACTTTGCTCGCACCGTGCCGCGTGACATAGAGGAAGCGGATGTTGCGTATATGTCAGAGGCACTCGTCGGTGCACTACAGGATGCAATTCCCGTGACAAAGAAATTTGCAACCTGGGGTGACATGCACCGATTGAGGCTGCGCCATCCACTTGGTATGATACCCGTGATCGGCGCCCGTTTTGGCGTGGCTGAATTCCCGAGCGGCGGCTCGCGCCAAACAATCATGAAAACCAACCACGAGCCGACTGCTAAAAAGCATTTCGCTGGCTATGGCTCACAAGCTCGGCATATCTCTGACATGTCCGATCCGGATGGAAACTATTTCACCCTCCTCGGTGGACAGGATGGCTGGGTCAACAGCACTACCTTCTACGATCAGGTGAAGTTGTGGCGCAAGGGCGCATATGTGCATCTTCCGCTGCGCCCGGAAAGCGTGCGCAAGAACTTCGTCAAAAAAATGATACTCACGCGGAAATAAGGCCCGCGCCCGGCATGGCTTTTCCGCGCAAATATGTGGACAGCGTAAAAGCGCAGCTCAGCTGGGCATAGAATCCTAATGCCAATGGCGGGCAATATCGATGCCGCGTTAAAGCTAGACATCGTCATGGCTTTGCACATGCTCAACAAAACGCTTGAGCGCCTAAAAGTATCCCGGCCGCCTGACCAATAGGCAATGCCGGTCGATGTTTATCAGGCGCGGCACATCGGTATCCTCTTGAGCGAGGACATCGAAATTATCGCGTAAGTAAGCGAAAAACGGTGCGCCCCAGTCCAAGCCGGGCCAGGTGGTAAAGTTGTGATCATTGATAGCGGCCACGGCATCTGGATTGCGTGATAATGCCATCACCACACAAAAGACAATGACCGGCACTTTTAGCCGTCAGAGCCTGGTCCGGCTACCATACTCATATTGTGATTCAACCGGCAGTTAACGCCTGCCACCGCGCGACGGCACAAAACCAAATTCGGTCAGCAAAAATTTAGATTAGAGGGCGCCGTTCAGCCATTTGGGATGAAACGCTTTTTAGTAATACCTACCATATCGCGCGAATAATGCTCACTCACATGCGGCACTAGTCAATTATTTAACACTAATCGTTGGCGCCCTCATAGCGGGCGAAGCGCACATCGCAGGTGATGCCGTGTGCCAACATGCCTTCTATCTCGCATTGGCGTGCTAGCACCGGCGCAATGGATCGACTGGCCGCCGGTTTGAGCCGTTGGTAGGTCACCGTTTTGATAAATTTACCAACCCAGAGACCGCCGGTATAGCGCGATGCACCACTGGTTGGCAGAGTATGGTTAGTACCAATGCCCTTGTCGCCATATGCAACTGTGGCTTCTTCGCCAACAAATAGGCTACCGTAGTTTTTTAGCCGAGCGAGATATTCATCATCACTATCGGTCATCAATTCGAGATGCTCTGGCGCATATTTATCGCTCATGCGCAGCGCCTCTTCGATATCGGCAACGACAGTGATTTCACCATGATCGCGCCATGCCGGTGCCGCCACTTCCTTAGTCGGCAGAGTTTTGAGCTGCTCTTCGACATGCGCCAACGTTTCTTCACCAATGCGTTTTGAGGTGGTAATGAGCCAGGCTGGGCTATCCGGGCCATGCTCCGCCTGGCCAAGCAGGTCGGTAGCGATAAGCTCGGGGTCGGCTGAATCATCGGCGATGATCAAAATTTCCGTTGGGCCAGCGAGCAGATCAATACCGACCGTGCCATAGAGCTGGCGCTTGGCCTCGGCCACATAGGCATTGCCAGGTCCGGTGATCAGGTCCACACCGCGCATGCCCACGCAGCCATAAGCCATCGACGCCATCGCCTGAATTCCGCCAAGGGCATAGATTTCATCAGCACCTGCCTTGTTCAGGGCATAAAGGGTAGGGGCATACATTTCCTTACCATCACGCGGCGGCGCACAGCCAATGATGTGCTCTACGCCGGCAACCCGCGCCACGCCAGCACTCATGCTCGCCGCCGCCACCAAGGGATATTTCCCACCTGGGATATAGCAGCCCACATTGGTCACTGGGATCTGCTTTTGGCCAAGAATAATACCGGGCTCAGTTTCGCATTCGAAATCGGTGAGCGTATCCAACTGGCGCTTGGCAAACTCGCTGATTTGCCGGTGGCAAAAATCAAAATCTTCCTTGAAGGTCTCCGGCAGAACCGCTTCAGCGGCAGCGATCTGATCCTCAGACACGCGGAACGGTCCACCCTGCCACTTGTCGAGATCGGTTGAGTAGCGCGCCACCGCATCATCACGATTTTCTTTGATATCGGCGAGCATACGGCGTGCCGTCTCTTCCACCGCCGTAATATCCTTAGCTTTTTTCGACGGTGCTTTCTTAATGAATTCAGCCATGAAAGGCGACTACCTCTGCGGTTAGTAATTATGTAAAGGAAGCGACATTGTCGCGCGCAAACGCCTCGAAGCTGCGCGGCGGCCTACCAACGACGCGGTCTACCACATCCGTAACTGGCGCACCAAATCCATCGATAAACATTTGATCGATTTCTATCAACGCATCGGCCAGTGCCTTTGCCATACCGGCATCGACCAGGGCTTTGTGCGAGGCGCTCATAGAAGCCGATTCAAAACGCACTGATTTACTGAGCACACGCGATAATATTTCAGCACAATCTCCATAGGAATAGGCTCGCGGCCCAGTAATTTCGTAGGTCTGCTCTTCATGGCCCTCTTCAGTGAGTGCCGCCACTGTCACAGCGGCGACATCTACCACATCGACCAACGCCACTCGCGAATCACCGAGCGCCGCATAAAACACACCGTCTTTCTTGATGAAAGGCGCGAAGCGGCGAAAATTTTGCATGAAGGCGTTAGGCCAGAGATTCGTGAAGGCAAAGCCCTCACGCTCAATACGTTGCTCAATCTCACCATGCCAGCGGCGAATCATGGTCGGCGCATCCGGCGCGGAACCAATCGCCGACATTTTGACAATATGGCTGATACCGGCGCGCTTTGCCGCAGCGACCGCGTTCAATTCATGGGAGACCATTTTTTCTGAGAAGGCACAAAGCAGGGAGAGCCGCTCAATACCGCCAAAAGCCACCGCCAGGGTGTCAGGCGCAGCAAAATCACCCTGTACATAATCGAGATCCGGGCCGAGCACGGCTTTCGCGCGCGCAATATCGCGAGACATGACGCGGAACGGCACCTTTTTCTCAAGCAATTGGCGCACTGTTTCCTGGCCGGTCGTTCCCGTTGCTCCGGTCAATAAAATCATATTACCCTCCCCCGCCCCGCACAGGCAAAGACATGCCGTTCGGCTATTATTGTTTTCAATTCAAGCGATTGCACCGCTTTGCGCGGCTTCTGTCCAGCAGCAAAATAGATTTGCGGCGGAATTATTCATGTATTTCGCCTATTTGCGCATCGCCGCGCCGATTTCAACAGCGTATGATATCGGCTGCATGCAACCCATTCAAACGTGAAATTGTCCGCGCTAATTTATGTCATTTGAGCAAATCGCCATTTTGGCCCTGATCGGCGCCATCCTGATCCTTTTTATCTGGGGGCGCTGGCGCTATGACCTGATCGCCTTTACAGCGCTTCTCGCAGCGGTGGTCATCGGCCTTGTCGAACCGATGGAGGCCTTTGTTGGTTTCGGCCATCCCGCGGTTATCACTGTCGCTGCGGTGCTGATTATCAGCCGCGCGCTCTCCAATTCCGGCTTGATTGACCTCCTGGCCAAGGGCCTCGACCCGGCGGCAGAGCGCGGAAAATCTATTCATATCGGCTTTATCGGCAGTATTTCGGCCCTGCTCTCAGCCTTTATTAATAATGTCGGCGCCCTTGCGCTCCTCATGCCAGTCGCACTGAAATCGGCGGCTAAAGTGAAACGCTCGCCCGGTTTTATCCTCATGCCGCTCGCCTTCGCCTCGATCCTCGGCGGCACCATTACCCTGATCGGCACGCCACCCAATATCATTATTGCCAATTACCGCGCGCGCATCAGCGGTGAGCCGTTTTCCATGTTCGATTTCACCCCCGTTGGCGCTGCGGTGACTATGGTCGGCCTGCTATTCGTCGCCTTTCTCGGTTGGCGCCTTATTCCGGCGGCGCGACGCACAAAACAGGATGAAGGTTCTCTATTCGAGATAGAGGCCTATGTTACCGAACTGAGTGTACCGGAAGAATCGCCATTGCTCGGCAAGGGCCGAGCGCAGATCGAGGGAGCGTTTGAGAAATTTGAAATCGAATTTGTCGGGCTGATTCGCCAACGCCAGCGCATCCATAGCGCTACCTGGCGCGGTCGCATTGTGGCCGGGGATGTGCTCGTTCTTGAGGCTGCGCCTGAAGGTATTGATAAGGCGGTGAGCAGTTTGGGACTGGAGCTGGTTGGCTCCGGCGCCGAGGTCATCGAAGATCTGAAATCCGACGAAGTGGCCCTGGTAGAGGCCGTCGTCTCACCCGCCGGCATGATTGAAAACAGAACCGCAAGCGGCGTAAGTCTACGTGGGCGCTTTGGTATCAATCTTCTCGCCGTCTCGCGCCAGGGGCGGCCAATGAAAACGCGCCTTCATACCATGCGCCTTCGAGCCGGCGATGTTCTGCTATTGCAGGGGCCAACCGATCAAATGCCGACCATCTTGGGCGATATCGGCTGCCTTCCGTTGGCCGAACGCGGATTGCGTATCGGTAAGCCAGAACGTGCCTGGCTCTCCCTTGCGGTGTTTATCGCCGCTATTATATTTATGTCGCTGGGCCTTGTTGCCGCGCCGATTGCCCTTGGCCTCGCCGCCATGGCGATGCTGTTTCTTAATGTGGCTTCCTTGCGCGAAGCCTATGACAGCATCAACTGGCCGGTGATTGTCCTGTTGGGCGCGATGATCCCGATTGGCGGGGCGTTGGAGACCACCGGCGCGACCGATCTAATTACCGAATCTATCTTGAGCATCGGCGGCGATGTCTCGCCCATTCTTGTTCTGACTATTTTACTGATCGTTACAATGACGCTCTCGGATATCGTCAACAATGCGGCAACTGCGGTGATCATGGCGCCGATTGCGTTTGGCCTGGCGGAGCGCCTTCAGGTCAATGCCGATGCCTTTTTGATGGCCGTGGCAATTGGCGCGTCCTGCGCTTTTCTTACTCCCATCGGCCATCAGAATAACACCCTAATACTCGGCCCCGGGGGCTACCGCTTTGGTGATTATTGGCGTATGGGATTACCGCTCGAAATTCTTATCACCGCCGTTTCCATCCCGATGATCCTCTGGGTTTGGCCGCTTTAGTTACCGGGCTCTCTCTCATCTTTATAATCTTCAAATTTATCACCGGCGCTCCGCGGAATTTCTTCGTGGCAGCTGAAGGCAATGTTGAACAAGTAGCAAAAGCGCTCCTGCAAAACTGTCGTCAGACATGCCGTTTCATCTTCACTCAGGTGGCGCGTGGTGAGCAATTTTATTTCCAGCGCCTCCGGACTAAGGCGTATGCCGCGGCGTCCAACACTGGCCGAGTTCTAATTGATACAGTAGCGCCATCAATTTAGCACCGTGCTAGTTTGGCCAAGGCGGCGAGATAACTTTTAGCCATCGCTGGATATTTTCCGGGTGGCCCCGCCAATGGTTAGAGCTCCTGGCTCACGTTAAGGGACGCCCGCCATCAACCGGAATAATACAGCCATTGGAAAATTTGAGGCTGGTGGCAATGGCCAGCGCCGCATCGGCGACGTCGTCCGGGGAGGCAAGGCGCTGAAGCGGCGTGCGCCGCGATTGCTCATCCCACCACACCTGATCAAGGCCGGTGACGAAAGCAGTCTCGGCTAATCCGGGCGATAGCGCGACCACACGGATGGTCGGCGCGAGTGCTCGGGCCAAGGCCATAGTCATGCTGTTCATCGCTGCCTTGGAGGCGCAATATGCTATATTACTACCCATAGCCGTGGCTCCGGCGATGGATGAGATATTGATGATCAGCCCACCTGATTTGGCATCCAGCAAGGGTCGGCAGGCGCGCGCGCAGGCAAAGGCACCACGCCAATTGGTGCGGAAAATATTATCAATTAGATCGTCATCCAGGCCGTCGAGATCGTCGTGGGCGACGAAGCGGGTGGTACCAGCATTGTTGATCAATATGTCGAGGCGGCCATATTCCGCCTTGATCTCGGCAGCAAGGGCAATCAGGCGCACGCTGTCCTCGACCGGCGCTTCTTTGGCTGTATGACCAAGGCCCGGCAACTCATCAACCAGCGCCTTGGCGGCTTCTGCGCTGGTACGATAGCCGATCACCAAACGCGCGCCCTCAGCGGCAAATTTATGGCACATAGCCCGTCCAAGGCCGCCAGCGCCGCCAGTGATAAGCACTACCTGATCCTGTAGTTTCATCGCATCCTGCTTCCTTATTCAACTCGTCTTAACACGCGCCTCCATTGAACGCATATGGCTAATCAGCCATATTGCCGTCTACAATTTGAGTCCATTCACGGGAATATATAGTATGACCCAAACAGTCGGCTCCTCGGCCCGCATCGGCGTGGATATTGGCGGTACTTTTACCGACGTGGTGTTAGAAAAGGATAGCACGCGCTTTACCGCCAAAGTGTTGACCACCCCGAGCGCGCCTGAAGAAGGCGTGCGCCAGGGCATTCAAGGCGTTTTAGCGCAATCCGGCGTTACACCCGGCGAAGTTTCGCTAATCATCCACGGCACTACACTCGCCACCAATGCCTTAATAGAGCGCAAGGGCGTGACCACCGCCCTGGTGACCACAGAAGGCTTCCGCGATAGCGTTGAGATGGGTTCGGAAAGCCGTTTTGAGCAATATGACATCAATATGGAAAAGCCGCTGCCGTTAGTGCCGAGGCGCCTGCGTTTCCCAGTGGCCGAACGCCTGAATGCCGCCGGTGAGGTGATCCTGGCACTTGATGAAGCAGCGGTAGCCGCACTGGTAGAGCCACTTAAAGCTCTCAAGGTGGAGAGCATCGCCATCGGCTTTCTGCACAGCTATGTTAATCCAGCGCATGAACAGCGCGCGCATAAAATTCTGAGCGCCCAACTGCCCGAGGTAACCTTCACCCTCTCGAGCGATGTGGCGCCGGAAATGCGCGAATATGAGCGCTTCTCCACCGCATGCGCCAATGCCTATGTTCAACCGATCATGGCTAAATATCTGCATCGCCTGGAAGCTGGACTAGAGAAAGAGGGTTTCGTTTGCCCGCTCTTCGTCATGTTATCGGGCGGCGGAGTGGCAGATATTGAAACCGGCATCCGCTTTCCCATTCGACTGGTCGAATCCGGACCGGTCGGCGGCGCTATTTTCTCAAGCCATGCGGCAGCCGAATGCGGCCTCTCGCAGGTGCTTTCTTTCGATA
>Ga0315339_1000279_pt1 | contig 74228 bp, 51 predicted proteins | sample ASW17metaG_FD_204514 | JGI IMG/M metagenome (GOLD analysis project Ga0315339, IMG submission 204514) | Ammonia-oxidizing marine archaeal communities from Pacific Ocean, United States - ASW #17 | ecosystem: Environmental > Aquatic > Marine > Oceanic | place: USA: California | collected 2016-12-05 | reverse complement strand
TCATCGCGATTGCAGCAGGTCTCATCGTTGCTCGCGCAGGCGAGAAGCAGACCATCGCCAACGAGATTCCACGGCAGCTTGTTTCACAGCCCATTGCCCTTCTCCTGGTTTCAGTCTTCCTCGTGGGCCTGGCCTTCACGCCACTGCCAACACTGCCCCTTCTCGGGGCAGGCATCGGCCTTGCAGTCATCGGGTTCGGCGTGCATTCCTACAGGCAGCATGAGGAAGCCGTGCAGGAGTCGGTTGCGCGGGAGGAATCCGCTGCAGCGGAACAGCACGCTGCTCCGGTAGAATCGCTCCTTTCGATGGATGCATTGGAAATAGAGATTGGATTCGGCCTCCTGCAGATCGTCGATGCTGAACGTGGGGGGGATCTCCTAGATCGCATCGACCTGTTGCGTCGCCAGCTTGCGATTGAACTGGGGATCATCGTTCCACCTGTCAGGATCCGGGACAATATGGATTTGGACTCGGATTCGTACAGCGTGAAACTTCGTGGGGCAAGCGTGGCCGTGGGAACGATCCACCCCGGCATGCTCATGGCCATGGACACGACAGGGGCGGCAGAGCCGATCGAGGGCGTTTCCGGGAAGGAACCTGCCTTCGATCTCGATGTCACCTGGATCGACATGGAGCAGCGTGGGAGTGCGGACCAGGCCGGCTACACCGTCATCGATGCTCCCAGTGTCCTGGCAACGCACCTGTCCGAACTCATCCGTCATCACGCAGCCGATCTCCTGAGCAGGGAGGATGTCGGCCGACTGCTCGAACAGCTTCGACTGACATCACCGAAACTCGTTGACGAAACAGTGCCGTCAGTCGTGAAGCCGGGCGAACTTCAGAAGGTGATGCAGCTCCTGCTGAGAGAAAACGTTCCCATCCGTGATCTGGAAACGGTCCTGGAGACGGTTGCCGACTGGGCCACCGGTACTGCTGATCCCGTGATCCTTGCCGAGCATGTTCGCCATGCCCTGCGTCGTACGATTTCAAGGCAGTACGCGGAAATGGATTCACATGGTGCGATGCGACTGGCGTGCATTACGCTGGATCCCGATTCCGAGGACCTGCTCGAGGGGTACATCGACCGCACCCCGACCTCGACGAGGCTCACGATGCCACCTTCCCTCGTGGCACACTTCGCCCGGTGTGCTTCAAGGATGGTGGAACCATTGACCCAGGCCGGGCATCGAATCGTCATCCTGGCATCCCCGGGCGTTCGGCCACAGGCATGGGAGGTTCTTGAATCACACATGCCCGGCGTCGTAGTGCTTGCATACAACGAGATTGATCGAGGAATAGAGATCGAGTCGATCGGCCTGCTCCATGTAGACCACGCTGGTTCAACTGCCGGTGCCGCATGACCCTATGCAAGGAGTATCAATCGTGAAGCCCAGAACCTACCTTGCAGACTCGATGGAGCAGGCGGTAGCAGCCATTCGTCGTGACCTGGGTTCAGATGCAGTCATCCTCGCCTCCCGGATGGTGCGGCGAAGGGGCCTTCTTGGTTTCATGGCCCACCGAGTCGTGGAGTTGCGCGTCGCAACAGCCGACGAGATCCGCGCTGCACGATCGAGCACGGAACCCGTCGCAGCAGCAGCCGTGGTGGAGGCCGGTTCCCCGGAGCCTGCATCGGGGGTCTTCAGGGAACTTGGTGTCATCCGTACGATGGTCGAACGTGTGCTTGACGGGCAGGACGTCGAGGGGACCTGTCCGAAGGTGCCCTCGGAACTGGTCGACATGTACGCCGACCTGATCAGCCAGGAAGTCTCCGAGGAACTGGCACGTGAGGTCGTCGATGCCGTGACCGCTTCACTGTCAGCGGAGGAGTTGGCGAATCCCGAGACAGTACGAAGAACGCTCGTGGAACAGCTCGCCGGGTTCATTCCCGTCTCGACGGGATCACTGCTTTCGAGTTCACCGGACGGGCGACCATTGACGCTTGCGCTGGTCGGACCCACGGGTGTGGGGAAGACGACGACTGTCGCCAAGATCGCCGCCGCCTACAGGATCCGCCAGAACCGGAATGTCGGGCTCGTGACACTCGACACCTATCGCATCGCGGCGATTGATCAACTTCGTACCTATGCGGAGATCATCGGTGTCCCGATGGCGGTGGCACGCTGCGCTTCGGAACTGACGAGGGCACTTGAGGACATGGCTGATCTTGATGTCATCCTGATTGATACAGCCGGTCGCAGCCAGAAGGACTCGGCGAGGATCACCGAGTTGAAGGCCCTGCTCGAGGTTGCACGACCACATGAGACACACCTTGTCCTGGCGGGGACGGCATCCCGGTCGGTACTCCTCCAGGAAGCTGCCGAGTTCTCCAGGGTGGGGATCGACCATGTCGTCCTGACGAAACTTGATGAGGCGGTCAGTTTCGGAATGCTTGTTGAAGTCGTGCACCGGATCGGTACTCGCTTGAGTTTCCTGACAACCGGGCAGGAAGTACCGGATCACATCGAGACGGCACGATCGGATCGACTTGCCGCGATGGTTATCGGGGAGGGCATGCCGTCATGAAGGACCAGGCCACATCGCTTCGCCATCTTGTCGATTCATCATCATCTCGCAGTCGGGCCTGCAGCCTGCCGTTCATGGAAGTGCTCGGCAAGGAACCGGAACCAGTGCCCGCGGTGCGACGGAGTGCCAAGGCGATTGCCATCACGTCTGGAAAGGGCGGTGTCGGCAAGAGCAACCTCGCGGTGAATCTTGCAGTTGCCATGGCACAGTCCGGGCGGCGTGTCGTCCTGCTGGATGCCGACCTCGGCCTGGCCAATGCAGATGTGCTGTGCCAGATCACCCCGAACCGGACCATTGAACATGTACTGACCGGACAGTCGTCGCTCAGGGAGATCATGGTGCCGGCACCGGGAGGATTCATGCTGGTGCCGGGAGCATCAGGTGTCTCGGGTATTGCCGACATGGATCGCCCGGGTCGCAGGCACCTGCTGCGCGAACTGGTGGCACTTGAGGAAACCACCGACGTGATTCTCATCGATACAGGTGCCGGCATCGGCAGCAGTGTTGTCGGATTTGCAGTGGCCTCGGACCGTGTCCTTGTTTCCTGTACACCGGAACCGACGGCCATCACGGATGCGTACGGGATGATCAAGTCACTCATTTCCGCTGACCGTGGGGTGCAGTTGAATCTCGTCGTGAACATGGCCGAGGACGATCGCGAGGGAGTCGAGGTCCACCGCAGGATCAACCGTGCAAGCAGGACATTCCTCGACAGGAACGTGGAACTCCTTGGGGTGATACCACGTGATCAACTGGTCCGGGCCGCGGTTCGAAACCAGTTGCCCTTCATCATCGGGGCCCCGAATTGTCCCGCTTCACGAGCAGTGCGAAGTTTGGCTGTACAACTCCTCGGCGACCCCCATGGTCGGGACGAACAGGGCCATGAACGCGGTTTTTTTGATCGTTTTACGCGGTGGCTCGGCTTTTCTGACGAACTTGAGCGAGCCGGACGATGACTGGATTATCCGACAGGGGTGGAGAAGTACGTAACAAGCAGCAGGTGGAGAAAGTGAGCCAAGGAATTTCATCTTCAGTATTGACAGTCACTTCCGACGCAAGGAGCGATGCGTCGACTCGACTGGATTCCAGGGGGTTGAGTTTGAATTCATGCGAACGAGCAGAATTCAGGTTCGTGTGGTAGAGTTCTTGAGGTCGAATCGTACTCGAACGGATTCGAGCGACGGCCAGAGTTGAACGCATGATGCGTTCAATACACGCGGCTGGATGGTCAAGGAGCAGACCGATGCCGAAGACGCAGAATGAGCCCACACGGACGAGGGCTGGAAGTTCGGGTCGCACGTCAAAACGTGCCCCGAAGCGTGCACCCCGGAAAAAGAAATCAATCACGGTCACCGTCGAGTTGCTCGCGGAGATGGAGATTGGTGAGGTATGGGTCATGTACCAGGTACAGGCCTCCGAGATGATCCGGAATCATCTCATGGAGAACTACCTGCACCTCGTGCGATACACCGCTGAGCGGATGCACACCCGCCTGCCCTCGGAAGTTGATGTGGAGGACCTGATGTCTTCCGGCCTCTTCGGGCTCATGGATGCCATCGATGCATTCGACCTTGAGCGGGGTGTCAAGTTCGAGACGTACTGCACGCAGCGGATCAGGGGTGCCATCTTCGATGAACTCCGTGCCATGGACTGGGTGCCCCGCCTCGTACGTTCCCGTACGGCGAAGGTCGACAGGGCCCGCCGGTCGCTGGAAATGACAAGTGGTCGTCGAGCGACCGAGAATGAAATCTGTTCCAAGCTCGAGGTCGACAAGAACGAGTTTGGAAAGCTGTCTCGAGACTCGAAGCCGGTCGGAATCGTTTCGCTGAATCGAAAGTGGTTCGAGACGGATTCGAGCAAGGATGTCCGCGAGATCGATGTCGTCAAGGACACGCGGCAGGAGAATCCCGTTCAGAAACTGCAGCGCGATGATCTGAAGCTGCTCCTGACGAAGGGGCTGTCCCGTGCCGAGCGTCTCATCATCATCCTCTACTACTACGAGGAGATGACGATGAAGGAGATCGGGGTCACCCTCGACCTGTCCGAATCCCGTGTCAGCCAGATGCACTCGTCGATCCTCGCCAGGCTCAAGGCGCAGATGCAGCACCGGACGAAGGAGTTCTGAGAAATCGAATGTTCGAACACCCGGCGGGCGTGCGATTCTTCGCACGCCTGCTGTCATTCAATCTTGAACAACTCAGGCCGGCATGGCCTCGACACGCTCGGCGACCTCGATTCGGGCCGTTGTCTTCTCGAGGACTTCATCCACGGTCACGCCTGGGGCAAGTTCGGTCAGGACGAATCGCCGTTGCTGGGGGTCCATGACCAGGACGCACAGGTCGGTGATGATCATGTCGATGCAGGCAAGCCCGGTCAGTGGGAGGGTGCATTTCGGGATCAGTTTCGGAGCACCCTTCTTGCTGACGTGCTCCATCATCACGATGACCTTCTTCACGCCGGCGACCAGGTCCATCGCGCCACCCATGCCCTTGACCATCTTGCCGGGGATCATCCAGTTGGCGATGTCTCCCACCTCGGAGACTTCCATGGCCCCGAGAATCGCAAGGTCGATGTGCCCACCCCGGATCATGGCGAAGGAATCAGCCGAGGAGAAGAAACTGGCTCCCGGTACGGCGGTCACCGTCTGCTTGCCTGCATTGATCAGGTCTGCATCGACGGCATCCTCGGTCGGGAAGGGGCCCATGCCCAGGAGGCCGTTCTCGGATTGCAGTTGCACATGGATGTCCCCGGGTACGAAATTGGCCACGAGGGTCGGCATGCCGATGCCGAGGTTCACATTGAACCCGTCTTCCAGTTCACAGGCAGCCCGCCGGGCGATTCCATTTCGATCAAGAGGCATGCCCACAGTGTAGGGAAACCTGCAGGTCCGTCCTGCTAGACTGTCGGGATGTCGACAACTGCATCTCTTTCCACACTCTGGCAGCATCCACTGGTGACCGATCCGGGAACCGCTGGCGATGACTGCGTCGTATCAACCAGCCCGGCAACAGGCGAGGCAATCGCCGCGGTCCGCCTCCAGTCCAGGAGCGACTACGAGGACGCCGTCACGAGGGCCCAGGCCGCGCAGCGTCATTGGCGCATGCTCCCCGCACCCAAGCGTGGCGAGATCGTCCGTCGCATCGGCAATGCCTTCAGGGAGAAGGAGCAGGAACTTGGTGCACTGGTCACACTCGAGATGGGCAAGATCCATCCCGAGGGCGTCGGCGAGGTCATCGAGTGCATCGACATCGCCGACTTCGCCGTCGGTCTCTCGCGACAGCTCTACGGGCTGACCATCCATTCCGAGCGACCACTGCACCGGATGTACGAGCAGTGGCATCCGCTGGGCACGATCGGCATCATTACGGCCTTCAACTTCCCCGTGGCGGTCTGGGCATGGAATGCCATGCTTGCCGCGGTTTGCGGTGACGCGATGATCTGGAAGCCAAGCCTCGTTACCCCGTTGTGCGCAATCGCCATGACGAATGTCACGCACGAGGTGATGCGTGAACAGGACATCTTCCAGCCCGAGGACTGTGATCCTTGCGATCTCTTCGGCCTGGTCATCGGCTCCGACGAGGAAGTCGGTGAGACGATGATTGCCGACCGACGCCTGCCGTTGATCAGCGCGACTGGTTCCTGCCGGATGGGTCGGCACGTGGGTACACAGGTCGCCAAACGTCTTGGCCGGTGCCTGCTTGAACTGGGTGGTAACAACGCGATCATCATCACTGAGACCGCGGACCTCGACCTGGTCATCCGTGGCACGCTCTTTGGAGCAGTCGGCACGGCCGGGCAGCGTTGCACGAGTACGCGTCGTCTCTTCTGTCACTCCTCGGTCGTCGATGCGGTGGCTGACGGACTGGCCAAGTCCTATGGGCAGGTCACCATCGGCGACCCGATGGATGCCTCGACGCTTGTTGGCCCGCTCATCGGGCAGCACGCAGTCGATGCGATGCGGGCGGCTATCGAAACCGCTGTTGAGCAGGGCTGCAGCGTGATCGCTGGAGGAGTCGAGGGCATTGATGCCTTCGCCGATTCGCCAGGGCATTACGTGACGCCCACGATTGTTCGTGTGCCGCGAGGTGGAGACCCGGCGATCGCCAGGGATGAGACCTTCGCCCCGCTGCTCTACATCTACGAGTACGAGGACATCGACGAGGCCATCGCGATGCAGAACAGCGTCGATCAGGGACTCTCCAGCGCCATCTTCACCGACTCGGTGCGTAGTGCGGAGCGTTTCCTCTCGCATGCTGGCTCCGACTGCGGCATCGCCAATGTCAATATCGGCACCAGTGGCGCCGAGATCGGCGGGGCGTTTGGTGGCGAGAAGGACACGGGCGGCGGGCGTGAGTCTGGATCAGATTCCTGGAAGGCCTACATGCGGCGGCAGACGTGCACCATCAACTGGGGCGAGGACCTGCCACTGGCCCAGGGCATCGAGTTCGGTTGATCCCGTGACTGCCGACGCCGATCGCTGCATCAGGCTTCGACGACCACCTGTCCTGTCCATCATTGATGAACCCTTCGTTCCTGATGGTGTCGACATCGACGAGATCGATGCTCGGTGGGAGGCGCTGCAGCAGTCGAATCCCGCTTTCTTCGATGGGCGTGCATTGCACGTACTGGGTGTGCATCGAAACGGATGCGGGGGAGCGACCATCAACCTCGTCGAGTGTGCCTACCGGTTCTACGCCGTGCAGTGCGAGGACTTCGACTGTGGCGTCCGCCCCCTTGGCGTCAAGGGAATCACCATGCATGGTGACCGGGTCCTCATGGGTCGTCGCGCAGACTGGGTGCACCAGTACCCCGGGTTGTGGGAGTTCGCGCCGGGGGGTGGTGTTGAGCCAGGTGCCGATCCAGTTGACGTGCTTCTTTCAGAACTGGCCGAGGAGACGGGTTGCTCATGTGCAGGTCAGCCCGTGGCAATCGCTTTGCTGCTGGACGAGGTCACGCGTTGCTGGGAACTGGTCTACAGGCTGCAGGTCGAGGATCAAACGCTCTGCCCCGGGACGGATGAATACTCGGATCTGCGGTGGTGCTCCCGGGACGAGGTTCCCGGGCCGCTGTCAAGCATCGCTGAACGCATGCAATCGCTCCTGGAGCACTGATAATCGACTTTCTCCTTGTCACGGGCATGTTCAGGGTGGACACTGGACTCCAACTGGAGGGAAGAGAAGCATGAGGGGATCGATATCGATCGTTGCAGCGCTGTCGCTGCTGGTGTCCGCCACGGCCCTGGCTGCAGGATCGTCCGGGGAGTACCCCGACGGTTCCTGGCAACTTGAGCCACCCAGCAGCGCCGACGGTGACTGGTTCGGCGGGTCGGTTGCAATGCATGGCGACTATGTACTCGTTGGCCAGCCCAGCAACCAGTACTACCAGGACAACATGGGCAGTGCGCATCTCTACCAGTGGAACCAGGCCCAGGGTACCTATGACCTTGCCTGGTCATACGGGGAAGAACCATGGGAAGAAACTCATTATTCCTTCGGCGAATGCGTGGCAATGACCTCGGATTGGCTGGTCGTGTCTTCACCGTATGAACCCGTTGACGGGTTCACTGCCGGGGTGGTCTACATCTACACGCCTGATGGTGGAGGTGGATGGAATCTGGCCTACGCGATCGAAGGTGGTTTCGGGTTCGGCAAGGCATTGCGGATCGTCGATTCCCCGGGCGTGCCGTTGCTGTTCGTGGGCAACCCGTTCCATGACGGAGTTGGGACCAATTCAGGCAAGGTCGACATGTACTTGATGTACCCGGACCAGGCTGTCCTGGTGATGGAGGTTGAGCCTGATGTGCCGGAGGCCTATGCAAATTTCGGTGAAGCGATTGGTTACCACGAGAAGGGGAATGATTCAACGCTCGTGGTAGGGTCGCCCACGACACACCTCGAACCCCTGGAAGACGGGGGCCGGGTCTACATCTTCAAGTTCGATCTCCAGGACGGCTGGTTCGAGGACCAGGTCATCTTTCCAAACGGCGGTTGGTACGACTCATCAAACTTTGGCTGTTCAGTCTCCATCGATGGTGACCAGCTTGCGATTGGTCATAGGTTTGGTATTCATGATTCAGGGTATGCGAACGGTACGGTGGAACTCTGGACACGTGATCAGGGCAGCGCATTCAGCTTTGAGCACGAGTTCAACGAGCATAGTTTCACCTCCGCTCCCCAATTTGGGCGTGCAGTTTCACTGGAGGGTGCGACTCTTGTCGTGGGGTGTCCTGGTGATGATGAACAGGGGGGGGATGCCGGTGCAGCATACGTGTACGAACTTGATGCTGAAGGTGAGTGGTTCCTTGAACGCAAATTGCTGGCTCATTACGGCATTCCCGGTGAAGAGTTCGGGGCCTGCCTTGCGTTCAATGGAGATCGGTTGATCGTTGGAACATGGGCCTGGTTGGGAGAAGGGAATCATGGTTCAGCCTGGGCATACGATCGCAGTGACGGCTCCTGGCAGGAGGACGTCCCCCTTGCGCCAAGCCAGGTCCAGACCCCGGATTCGTATGCGTTCCACCCCCAGATAACGACACCGAGTTATTTCGGATGGGATCTCGTGGCAAGTGGCATCCATGCGCTGACCACGTCTGGATTACAGGGCTCTCCTGATGCTGCACAATTTCTTCGGCAGGGCAGTGATTCCTGGGAGGTGATGCAGTCCCTTGAGCCATCCGAACAGATCACTCCTGCCCTGTTTGGATATTCATGCGCCATTGACGGAGGGCTCGCTGCAGTCGGTGATCCGTATGGAATCGATAGCCAAGGGGTACAAGGCGGCGTTGTCCACATCTACGAGTTCGACGAGGCAGCTGATCAGTGGGAACTTGCAGATCTCTGGCATTCCTTGCTTGGTGGGGGTGCCGTCCTGGGAGCAAGCCTGGATGTCCAGGCTGATACCGGGACGATTGCTGCCGGGGCAGTCGGGTTCAACGATGGCGACGGTGGTGCATTTGTCTTTGGCCCTGCGGGGAGTTTTCTTCTTGAACCACCAGTTCCTGGACTCGATGCTTCATTTGGCGTGGATCTATCCATCCAGGGTGATCTGCTGGCAGTCAGTGAAGGTGATGAGCGAGAGGATGGCTCTCCGAATGAAGTCCACATCTACAGGATCGAAGCAACTGGTGGAGCCAGCCTGCTTCAGTCAATACCCGACCCACGGCCAGGCAATGGACTGAACTCCGCGACATTTGGTTGGCGAATGCAGTTGCTTCCCGGACGTCTCCTTGTTGGTTCACCATCTGCCGATGACGAGATCGAACGGGTCGGGGTGGTGTATTTCTTCATTGACAACGGTTCAGGATTCGAACTTGAGCAGGTTCTTGCCTCGGGGACCCCGGCTCCCGGCAACAGTTTTGGTGCATTCCTCGCTGCAGATGACGATCTCCTGGTTGTCAATGAAATCGGGGCTGATGATCTTGGGTACAACTCGGGAGTGAACTGGGTCTTTGAACGCATCGAGCAGAAGGATGGCTCTTCCAACTGGGTGCGATGCGCGAAGTTGATAGATCCCCTCGGCACCTCGAACGCGGGATCGGGCTTTCCTGCTCTCTCGGGCAACACGGTCCTCACGGGATGCCTCAATGGAACGGGGGCTGCTCCGAATACCGGCAACATCAGTGTCTACAACGATGTTCGGCGCAGTTACTGGACGGGTCCCTGGTTCGGCAACTGGTCCGATGATGCAAACTGGACACCGGTTCCTCCGGACAACGCACGCGCATCCGTCTTTTCTTACTGGCCCTACAGCGGGATCCAGGCGGTAACGCTTGATGAGATGACAATGCATGTCCCCCAGTTCAGGGTGGAACTGAGCCTCATCGGACTGGACCTCAGTTCAGGGCTCCACTACATGGGCAATGACTCATCGGATCACCTGGTCGTCAAGGGTGCCTCGTCAATGGGTGATTCAGCCGTGGTGTTCCTCGGCTTCGGGACCTTCCTGGTACGTGGTGACATCCTCGTTGGTGATGATGAGAAATCGGGTGTCATCGGTGCCTATTCCGAGTCGATCATCGTGGCCCAGAGTACGTGGCGACAGGGATCCCTTGGACGGATTGAATATGCCCTCCAGGACTACATCCCGGAATATGCAGCGTTCAGTTCAAACAACGCGCCGCAATTGGCCGGCACCCTGTCGGTGAGTAACCCGCTTGATGTAGAGGTTCAGCTCGGGGATACGTACAACATCTTCGGATATGGGGGAGGAGATGGTCCACTTGAAACTCGTTTCGACATCGTCTCGCTGCCGGGGCTTGCGCCTGGCCTGGTCTTCCGCCTTCACTACGGCGAAGATGCCGGTCGCGGAACCGGGACCGTCGTGTCCATCGAGGTCGAGGAGTTCAACAGCCTCGTGGGCTTCCAGGAGCCTGACAGCTATGACATCCAGGATGGCGCAGCCACCGACGTGGTGACGATCGACCTGACAGGTGATGGAGCCGATGAGATCGCCGTCTGCGTTTCAGGTCCGGGCGGTTCGCCCGGGCAGCTCTATGTCTTCATCAATGATGGCATGGGCGGCTTCGCCTCGCAGGACATCTATCCGTTGGGTAGCGAGCCCGCGAGCATCGCGGCCGGTGACTTCGAGGGAGATGGTTGGATCGACCTGGCCGTTTCCAACTATCAGGACGACGAGGTTCGGATCTTCCGCAATGACGGCAATGGCAGTGGCATGCTCACGGAAGACACGACCCCTCTTGCGGTCGGTGTTGGTCCCCTGGGTATCGCCGCCAAGGACTTCAATCATGATGGAGCTGATGACCTGATCGTCTGCTGCAGTGAGGATCGGGCAATCGAGGTCTACGAGGGCCTCAATATCCGGAACCGGTCGCGTGAGCCTTCGCAGAAGGTGACCACGCCCGGCAAGCCCCAGGACGTTGATCCAGAGGATGTCGTGAAGCCGAAGTTCGGCAACGTCGGCGCTACCACGAACGACCCCGACGAGATCATCACGATGAACGTGGGAACGGATGGTTCACTTGCCGACCCCGTTGGCTATCCATCCGGTGACAACCCGGGGCCCATCACGTCGGAAGATGTCGATGGAGATGGTAAGTCCGACTTTGTTGCAACCAACCAGGATGATGGCTCGGTCACGGTCCTGAAGCAGTCAGCTGGCCGGGGGTACGACCCACCCATCATGCTCCCGCTTGGAGCAACTGCCGGGTCACTGACGATCGTCGATATCGAGGGCGACGGTGACCAGGACATCGTGGCCGTCGTCGATGACGGGGACGGGCCGGTTGCCAAGCTGCTTCGAAACGACATGAACCTCTACAACGGCGAGTTGCTCGTCTTTGCGGATGCAGAGCCCTTGCAGACCGATGTCGATCCTGTCCTCGTCGACAGCGGCGACCTCGACCAGGATGGCTTTGCCGACCTGGTGACCATCGGTGAAGCGAATCAACGATCCCGTGGGGGCGCACCTTCCACCATGGAGACCCATCCAAACCAGCGGTGCAGTGGTGATGTCAACGGGGACAACATGGTTGATGTCAACGACCTGCTCAGGGTCATCCTGGATTGGGGCGACTGTCCGTCGACGGATTGCCCAAGCGACTTGAACCTCGATGGGATAGTTGGTCTGGATGACCTGCTTATCGTCGTCAAGTCGTGGGGGAACTGCGATTCCAAGTGAGTCTTGAAGGGAGAACGCGTGAAATCGACACTGCTGTTCATCAGCCTACTCGTTGCGCCATTGGCCCTGCTGAATCATGCCGGGGCCGGTGAGTCCGGACCTCCGGGCGATGGGTCCGTGCGGTTCAGTTCCCCTGACCTCCAGCCAGGTGACGTCTTCGGCCAGAGCGTGGTGACTCGCTCCGGGATGATCCTCATTGGTGAACCCAACAGTACCGGGCAGGCGGCAGGCCAGGCACACCTCTACATCAAGGACCCCGTTGAGTTCGCCTACGACTTGGTTGATTCCTTCAGCGATTCTTCCCACGAGTCCTTCGGCAGTGCCGTGGCGATGAGCGAGGATCGACTTGCCATCGGGGCACCATTGGAAACGTTTTCGGGAGGCGATCCCGGTGATCCCGACACGATCGGGGCCGTGTACCTCTACCAGTTTGATGGAACCCAGTGGTTGTTGAACGACATTCTTGCCTCGGATGAGGGTGGGCAACAGGGCTATGGCCTCAACGTACTCATCGAGGGTACGACGCTCTTCGTTGCCGAATCTTATGCCCCGGACTACGGCCGAGTCTGGGTCTATGACATCTCGAATCCAAAGGGCGCTTCCTACCTCCAGGTACTGGTTCCAACCGGGGGCTCAGTTGGGTTTGGAACATTTGGAGCAAGCATGTCGGCCAAGGATCAGTTTCTATTCGTAGGTGCACCTGGATATGGAAGCATTCAAGATGAAGGTCGCGTCTATACCTTCCGGAATCCCGGGAGCGGGTATGGGCAGGTTGGCATCGTCGAGCCACCTGAAACGGGCACGTACGAGTTCGGCGACAGCGTCTCCTGGTCCGGGACCCGGCTGATCGTCGGCGCGCCAGGTACTGGTGCTGGTGGCGAGTCCGAGGTTGGTGCAGCCTTCGTCTTCGGGTTGACGGAGGGGTTCGAACAACGACTGGATCCGCCGGAGAACATCGCTGGCCTCCGATTCGGTGCTGCTGTCTCGCTGCGACAGCAGCGGATCGTCATCGGATCGCCCGGGGATGATTACCAGGGGTGGGATTCGGGTTCCGTCACATCCTGGAAACGCAGCAACGGGTACTGGGCCATGAAGGAGCAGTTCCGGGCGGACAACGGGGAAGCCAAGGAAGAGTTCGGATCATGCCTGGACCAGAGACAGGGCGTCCTGGTCGTGGGCAACTTTGCCGATGGCCTGGAGAACAATACCGGCGGCTCTGTCTATGCCTACCAGTGGAACTCGAATGGCTGGGTTCCAACGTTGAATCCGAAGACCATGCCGATCTTGCTTCAATGGGACGAGCTTGAGCATGATCCCGGTTTGCTCGCTGCAGGCTTTGGCAGTTCGATCGACTTCAGTGGATCACATGCCGTGGTCGGTTCTCCGCTCGATGAACGAGGCAGGGTCTTTTTCTACGAAGGGTCTGGATCGGATTGGGAACTCTCGCAGGAACTGCAACTGCCCGATGAGCATGGTGACCTGATTGGCGAGGTTGCCATGGAAGGGGATTGGACAGTCATCGGTGTACAAGGCGGGGAGCATACTGGCAGCCCAAGGGGCGGGACGGTGTATCTGCTCGAGCGGGGGTCACAGCAATGGGATCCGCTGCACGTAGTGCCCTCACCGGTTGCTGATGCAGAACTTGGCTCGAATGTCGCCATAGATCGCGTCAACCGGATGTTCATCGCCGGGGCTCCCGGGTACGGGAATACCGGGAAAGCGGTCATCGTCGAAGAAGCGGAGGGTGCCTGGAAGGAACAATGGCTGGAGCCGCCCGATCCTGGACAGGTCGTGGAGAACTTCGGATTTGGGGTGGGTGTACTTGGTGGGTGGGCCATGGTTGGAGCTCCCTCGGAGGAAAACTCGGGCGCGATGTCCCGGGTATTCATCTACCGGAACGATGGGACGCAGTGGCTTCACGTGCAGACCATCGATGATCCTCGCCCCAATGCCCCAGCCGAGGACGGAACCTATTTCGGTGGTCGCATCTGCTTCCTGTCGCCGATCCAGGTGGCCATCGCCGCACCGTTGTGTTCCTACAACAGGCAGTACGAGGGGATTGTCTTCGTATTCGAGTTGTCGGGAACAACATGGAAACTTGAGCAGATCATCTCGTCTCCCGATCCCTATCCCAGCAACTTCTTCGGTGTCGGGCTTGATTCCAACAGGGATGGGGCGATGGTCATCGGTGCGCCCCTGGATGATGACCTCGGCTCACAAACGGGTACGGCCTTCATCTACGAACAGGTGTTCTCCCTGCTGGATCGGAGCCTCCCCTGGGAGCCAATCGTCAAGCTCATCGATACGGAACTGCCACCTGAAAGCCTCCTTGGATTCACCGCTGCAATGGATGGCGGCACGGTCATGCTGGGGTACCCGTCACAGACCCTGGGCCAATCGGAATCGACCCGCAACGGGGGAGTCGCGGTCTACGGAGAGGTGCTGCATGCATACTGGAATGGCGACCCAGGAGGCACAGGATCATGGAATGACGACTCGAACTGGGTCCCTTCACCTCCGGATTCGAAACGTGCAGCGATCTTCTCTCTCTGGCCCACTACCGGACCATGCACGGTCACGGTCGATGCGGGGAACTACCCGATCCCGGCCATCGGTGTCATCCAGGGGAAGGTAATCCTTTCGCTTCCCAGTGGTCCCGTACAGTTCGGGCAGAGCAGTGTCGACCCGAGCATGTGGATCCTCGGTGACCCGGAACTGGGCCCGACAACGTTTTCCACCGACTCGCCATCCGGTGCTCCACTGTCCCTGGTTGAAGGCCTGGTGCTTGGGAGCGATTCCTGGAGCGGGGAGTTCGACATCACGAATGAATCTGCCCAGTTGTTGGATGTCAATGGGCGTTGGAAGCAGGAGGCCATGGGCATCCTCGATATCGAGATCATTCCTGATTCATCGTTTTCATGGCCTGCAATGTCACGAGGCACGCCGATCCTCGGAGGCACGTTGAATGTCGAGGTTGCACCAACAGCTCACTTCCAGAAGGGTGATGAGGTGGTTCTCATGGCATCGATGTATGAGGATGGACCGCTTGAAACCTATTACGACCTCGTTTCCCTGCCGGGTCTGCCAGATGGTCTCGCCTTCAGCCTGGTGTACGGCCCACCGGAGAGCCGACGAGGCTCGATGATGGAGCCGGTTGTCAGTGTCGTCGTTGAGACATTCAACAGCCTGGTGGGCTTCGACCAACCCGACGAGTATGGGGTTACCGGGTATCCCAATGGGATGGTGCTGGCCGATCTTGATGGCGACGGTTTTGATGATATTGCCGTCTGCATCGAGGGTATCCCCGGCCAACTGCATGTCTTCATGAACAACGGTACAGGAGGATTCGCGACACAGGACATCTATACCGTTGGCAACCATCCCATTGATGTGGCTGCAGGTGACTTTGATAATGACGGGATGATCGACCTGGCAACTTCGAATTACGATGATGACACGATCACGATCCTGTCCAATGACGGCTCGGGCATGTTTGCCGAGTCGAGCATTTCACCACTTGCCGTCGGGATGGGGCCGAAGGGATTGGCCGCAAAGGACCTTGACCAGGATGACTTTGACGACCTCATCGTCTGCTGCTCCGAGGACCGGGCCATCGAGGTCTACTCGGGCCTGGATCTTCGAAACGGGTCCCGTGATGCTGCGCAGAGGGTCGATACGCCAGGCAAGCCTGGGGACATCGATCCGGAGGACGTCGTCAAGCCCAAGTTCGGCAACGTGGGTGCCACAACGACCGAACCTGATGAGATCATCACGATGAATGTCGGAACGGATGGAGCGCTTTCGAATCCCATCAGTCATCCGGCAGGTGATGACCCGGGTCCGATCACCTCGGACGATGTCGATGGCGATGGGAAGGATGACTTCGTCGTGAGCAACACCGGTGATGGCACGGTCTCCGTGCTCAAGCAGTCGGATGCCCGTGGGTTCGAGCCACCATTGACACTGCCGGTCGGAGGCGTCATTGGATCACTTGCGATGCTCGATTTCGAGGGTGACGGTGATACCGACATCGCGGTCGTGCAGACAGTCGATGGAAGTTCAAGCGTGAAACTGCTTCGAAATGACATGAACCTCTATGAAGGTGATGCCCTGATCTTTTCCGACGGTGGTCCACTGGTCCTTGATGTCGTGCCGGTCCTGATCGATGCAAGCGACATCGATGGCAATGGCTTCGAAGATCTTGTCACCATCGGTGAACTTCCCGATCATCGCCGCGCAGGCGAGGAAGCACCGGACAGCATCGTGGCAGTGGCGACCAACAGTCGTTGCCATGCCGATCTCAACGGTGATTCAACCGTCGACGTGCTCGACCTGCTCGTCGTGATCCAGGAGTGGGGGGACTGCACGGGCTGCGCGGCCGACATCGACTTCAATGGAACCGTCGATGTCATCGACCTGCTCGAGGTCATCGCAGCCTGGGGTGTCTGCAGTTCGTAGGTGCTCAGCCTGTTGAAAGGCAGTTGGCCACGCTCTTCAGATCCGCGACGATCTGCGGTGTGACGCGGAGTGTGAACGTCGCACCCTGCTCGGCCCTGGCGAGTTTCGTCGCCCTGCGACGGTTGACCCACTTTCGACCGGCACGTATGTAGGTGACGTTGTCGTGGAGACGACGCTGGTTGTGCAGTTGCTTGCGACCACGCTGGATCTCGGTCTGCATGCCCATGAGCCGCTCGATGGTCTTCCGGGCTGCGGTCGTGCGGGGCGCACGGGTCACGGTGAAGGTCATCTCCTGGTTCGGGCTGATCTGGTCGGCAGTCGAGTTGGCCATCGTGGTTCTCCATGCCCCTTTTTCGGGGCCTCAGGTGAGCCGCACAGTGTATCAGGAGCGATGGTGGTGTCCAAGAGCGTCCTTGATCAATGCCCCTCGGGCATCATTCAGAGCCCGCAACCCGATCGATTTCATCGAAGGTGGTTTCACCATCGGCTACTAGTTGGAACCCGTAGCCCTCGAGCGAAGTAAAGAGGCCTTGCTTGGCGATCTCTCGAATGCCCTGGATCGTCGGCGTCTTCATGATCAGATCACGCATTGCATCGGTGACCTCGAGGAGTTCAAAGAGTGCCCTGCGTCCCACGAAACCCGTCCGGAGGCATTTCTTGCACCCGGTCGGTACGTAGATCTCGGGGACGCCGCCGAGGGAGGCTCCCATCTTCATGTTCTGCGTGGGAGTCGGTGTAACACTCTTCTTGCAGGACGGGCAGAGAAGACGAACCAGTCGCTGCGCAACGATGAGGTTCAATGCGTTGGCAACCAGGAAGGCCTCGATGCCCAGGTCGAGCAGGCGGAAGATGGACCCGATGGAATCCTTGGCGTGGACGGTCGTGTACACGAGGTGCCCGGTCATGGAAGCTTGCATGGCAACCGTAGCGGTTTCGATGTCACGGATTTCGCCGACGAAGATCACGTCGGGATCCTGTCGAAGGACCGATCGGAGAATGTTGCCGAACGAGTTGCCCTGCCCCGAATCGACGGGAATCTGGGTGCAACCCTCAAGGTAGTACTCGACCGGATCTTCGATCGTAATCGCATTCCGCTGTTCAACATCAATTTCACGGAGGCATGAATACAGGGTCGTCGTCTTTCCTGAACCCGTTGGCCCACAGGCCAGCAGCAGGCCGGCATCCTTGGTGGCAATGGTTCGGAGTTTTTCGTACTGCCATGGAAGGCATCCCAGTTCATGCAGTCGGCTCGGGGCATTGGAAGAGTCGAGGACACGGATGACCAGTTTCTGCCCGTGTACCGAGGGAGTCAGGCTGACACGGTAATCCACTCGACTTCCCTTGATCGCGACAGAGAAGTGCCCGTCCTGAACCGTGTTCTTCTGGCTTGTCTCGATCTGGCAGAGGATCTTCACCAGGCCGAGGATGCGCTTGAAGAGTGTTTCGGAAAGATCAACGGCTGTGAGCATGTAGCCGTCGACACGAAGTCGGATCGTTGCCCCCTGCAACCTGGGTTCGACATGGAGGTCGGTTGCCCGAACCCGGAAGGCCGCAAACAGCAGCAGCCGGAAGGCACGAATACTCTCCCCGGCATCTTCCTCGGTTCCAGTTTCAAGACCGGAGGAGGTTGCCTGGTGAAGGGTGACACCCCGGGTATCGACCAGGCTGATGTTCGTTTCATCGAACCCACGATCGGTTCCAATGTCGATCATCTCCCGCAACTTCATTTCATAGGAGGCCTGACCGCCGGTTGCCACTTCCGCATGCAGGTCCAGGTCGAGGGTCGCGATATCAGCACCGAAGAGATCGTCTGCTTCTTCTCCGTCTTCGCTTGAATCGCGGAAGTTTGGAATGTTGGAACGCTTGTGCGTGCCGGTCTGCTCGGCATCGATGTACCTGATCTCGGTCTTGCCGATACGGACTACATCGCCATTGTCCAGGGGCTCCAGATCCACATCGTCACTGTTGAGCGTGGTTCCGTTTCGTGAACCAAGATCACGAAGTTGGAACCCCGTGTCATTCCCCTCCATGGGTTCAATGACACAATGAAACCGACTGGCTCGATCATCATCGATGACAAGGACGTTGTCATTCGACCTGCCGATGGTGATCGACTCAGTTGACAGTTTCAGGCGTTTGCGACCTTGTCTTGTACGAACTTCAAGAGCTGGCATTCCAGCAGTCCTCCTCGCGACCACAATGATGTTCAAGAGATCAAGAATGCTGATTCTAGCAATCCTGCTGAGGGATACGGCGTGTTGAACCTGGCAGGGGGGGAGGAGAGTGAATTCTTGAACATGCCCGTATACGGTGCAAGAACGGCCTTCCCGGCTCCATTCGTCGATCTGAACTGAAATAGGGGGTCATCAACCTATGAAATCGAACCGATCAACCCGATAGAACGTATCAAGAAGAGATATCAGTGCCGATTTCAGCCCTTGCCGGTGGGGGAACAAGGGGCTCATGATGCAACTGCTGGACAGCGATGGACTTACATGCTGAATATCCACCGTTCCTGATCTGGGAACATTGGTGAGGCAGGTGGGATGATCAACGTGAGGAAGACAGGAACAATGAAGGCAGCAGGAACGACTCGGGCACCGTGGTGGGTTGCCCCAGTCGTTTCATTTGCGTTGGTTTCTCCTGGAGCCTTCGCCGCCACGATCAACGTGCCAGGTGATCACGATTCCATCCAGGATGCCATTGACGCCTCATCCGGGGGAGATGTCGTTCTCGTCGCTCCGGGTCGCTACAACGAGGTGCTGGATCTGAAGGGCAAATCGATCACGCTCCGGTCGAGCTCGGATGCCGCGTCAACGATTCTCGACGGTGCTCGATTGAAGGACAGTGTCATCCACTGTGTCAACGGCGAAGGCCGGGACACCCTCATCGAGGGATTCACCATCACCGGAGGCACAGGAGATCCGGCGTACCACGGTCCGGATGCAACGATTGGTGGAGGAGCGGTGGTGATTGGAAGTACTCCTCGGTTTCGCAACTGCACCTTCAGGGGCAACATGGCCTCGTACAACGGGGGTGGGATGTACAACGCGAACGGGGCAGATGTGCTCCTGGAGAAATGTCGTTTCGAGAGCAACAACGCCCAGAAGGGCGGGGCTGTCTTCAACCTGGAAAGCAAGCCCGAGTTCAACTCCGTCGACTTCGAGTCGAATGGGGCACGATATGCAGGTGGAGCGATCTACAACGCCAACCAGAGCGATGCGGCGATCCGTCATTGCAACTTCACACTGAACCTTGCCACCTACAACGGTGGAGCGATCTACAACTACGACAGCACACCGACGATCTCCGACTGTCTCTTCTTCAACAATGCCGCCACGTACAAGGGTGGTGCTATCTATCACGGGTACAGGAGCGGAACGCTCGTTGAAGATGGAACAAGTCGATTCCAGACTGACAATGACGACATCGCAGGTGGAGGCTACCTGCTCGGGGTTGCACATCCGCATGGCGCCTGCTGTCTCGGGGGCGCCTGCATCGAGGTCGAGGAAGAGCCATGCATCGAAGCGGGTGGAGTCTGGGCAGGTGCGAACTCGACCTGTGAGGAAGTGTTTGCGGCATTTTGTCCCAAGCCACTGACCGGTGACATGAACAAGGACGGTGAAGTCGATGTTGATGACATGGCCATCCTCATGAACATCTGGGGCCGGCGTGGCCCCGATGGCAGGCTCAAGCCGAGGTAAGCCCTCCAGGCGAGTACTCGTGCGAGTCGGCAAGGCCTACGTGGAATTCCTACAATATCCATGTTCTCCCGGGTGGGCCGTGAACCACCCCCTTGCGAAGTTGGTATGTGACCTGTGACCATCAAGAATCCCACACCAGGAACGAGCTCAGAGGCGATGGACTTGGACGCCGTCGCCATCCGTTTCTGTGGCGATTCGGGTGATGGGATGCAGTTGACCGGAGGTCAGTTCACGACAACGTCGGCATTGTTCGGTAACGATTTCGCCACCTTCCCAGATTTTCCGGCGGAAATCCGGGCACCCAGGGGTACGACGTTCGGTGTCTCCGGCTTCCAGGTCCAGTTCGCCGACCACCATATTTATACTCCTGGTGATGCCGTCAATGCACTCGTTGCAATGAACCCGGCAGCATTCAAGATGAACATCTCGGACGTGGAGCCGGGTGGCGTCGTCATTGTCAACGAGGACGAGTTCACGAAGGTCAACCTCAAGAAGGCCGGCTACGCACCGGATGAAAACCCGCTTGATGATGAAACGCTGTCGACCAGGTTCCAATTCCGACCGATTCCGATCAGTCGCCTGACTCGCGAATCGCTTGCAGATTCGGAGATGGGAGCAAAGGATGTCGATCGATGCCGGAACATGTATGCACTTGGTCTCGTGTACTGGCTGTTCGACCGCCCGCTTGATACGACGATCAACTATCTCGAGAACTACTTCGGCAGCAGGAAGAACAAGCCTGAAGTCGCGGCCATCAATGTCGCCGCACTGAAGGCAGGCTACTACTTCGGTGAAACAGCGGAACTCTTTCCCGTCCAGTATCGAGTCAGCCCCGCCCCACTCAAGGCAGGCACGTACAGGAAGATCAGCGGGACGGAGGCGACCACGCTCGGGTTTGCAACTGCAGCCGAAAAATCCGGCACCGACATCCTGTATGCCGGCTACCCGATCACACCAGCTTCGGAACTTCTGCACGGCCTGAGTGCCTTGAAGCATCTGGGCATCAGGACGTTCCAGGCCGAGGATGAAATCGCAGCAGCCTGTGCCGCCATTGGCGCGAGTTTCGCAGGGAATCTCGGGGTGACCGGCACATCCGGACCGGGACTTGCGTTGAAGGGCGAGGCACTTGGACTGGCAACCATGCTTGAACTTCCAATCGTCGTGGTCGACGTTCAACGAGCAGGGCCCGCGACGGGGATGCCGACAAAGACGGAGCAGGCCGACCTCCTCCAGGCCATGTATGGCCGCAGTGGAGAGACGCCATGTGTCATCGTGGCCCCCAGCAGTCCGTCCGACTGCTTCGAAATGGTCATCGAGGCGGTTCGTCTCGCGTTCCGATGCATGTGCCCGGTCATCTTCCTGTCCGATGGATCCATCGCAAACGGTGCAGAGCCCTGGCGGTTGCCCGACCTGGATGCCATAGACCCCATTCCAGTGACTCATCCAACAGAACCCGCGCCCGGGGATGATCGGTTCAACCCGTACCGGCGGGATCCTGAAACACTCTCGCGACCCTGGGCCATCCCGGGAACACCTGGACTTGAACACCGTGTCGGGGGCCTTGAGAAGCAGGATGTCACCGGGAACGTGTCCTACGACGGAGACAACCACCAGCACATGGTGGAAACCCGCGAGGAGAAGGTGCGTCGAGCTCAGGACATCATCGCGCCACTCGAGGTTGATGATCCTGGTGGATCCGACGTTCTTGTGCTCGGGTGGGGAAGCACGCGAGGTTCGATCATCGGTGCAGTGAGCAAACTTCGTGAGGAAGGCCGGTCCGTGGCGATGGCTCACGTTCGTCATCTGAATCCATTCCCCGCCAACCTCGAGGAGATCCTTGCACGCTACTCGACGATCATCGTTCCTGAAAACAACACCGGGCAGTTGAGGTTCCTGCTCCAGGGGAACTTCCTCAAGCCTGTCATCGGCATCAATGAAATGAAGGGCCGTTCGTTCCAGGTCAATGAACTTCGAGACCGGATTCGTGAGAGCATCGATGGGGCAACAGCATGAGCAAGGAGAATGGAAATCCTGCCAAGGACTCCGATGTCCAGTTGCCGACCTTGACGGCAAAGGACCTCACGACGGACCAGGATGTCCGCTGGTGCCCGGGGTGCGGTGACTACGCCGTCCTGGCTGCAGTCAGGAAGACGCTTCCAGGACTGGGTCGGAACAAGGAGGATTTCGTCTTCGTCTCGGGTATCGGCTGTGCCGCGAGGTTCCCGTACTACATGGAGACATACGGGATGCACTCGATTCACGGGCGGGCGCCTGCGTTCGCGACTGGAATCAAGATCGCCAATCCCCAGTTGGATATCTGGTTGGTCTCCGGGGACGGTGACCTGCTCTCCATCGGGGGAAATCACACGCTTCACATCATGAGGCGGAACGTGGATGTCAATATCCTCTTGCTCAACAACCGAATCTACGGATTGACGAAGGGACAGTATTCCCCGACCAGCGAGCGGGGGAAGGTGACCAAGTCGACTCCCGATGGTTCGATCGATTCGCCCCTGAACCCGTTGTCAATGGCGCTCGGAGCCGAATCGACCTTCATTGCCCGTGGCATCGACATCGATGCGAAGCACTTGACCGTACTGATGCAGCGTGCTGCCGGGCACCGCGGTACGTCCTTCATCGAGGTCTACCAGGACTGCAACATCTTCAATCACCAGACATGGTTCTATGCATCCCAGAAGGGTACGCGTCCGGACTGTACCGTTGAGTGTGTCCACGGAGAGGCACTGGTCTTCGGTGCAGATCGAGACAGGGGTATCCGCTTCCATGAGGGAGAACTCGAGATCATCCCACTCGGGGATGAATACACGGAAGACGACTGCATGGTGCATGATGAAGGGAATCACTTGCAGGCCTGGATGCTGACACGTATGCGACACCCCGAGTTCCCCGAACCACTGGGCGTGCTCTACTGCAACCCGGATGTTCCTGCATACGACGCGGCCCTCCACGAGCAGATCTCCCATGTCCGTGAACAACGCAAGGGCCAGGACGTGGCTGCACTTGTTCGAGGCAAGGAGACCTGGGAAGTCTCTTGACGTTCCCAGGCATGCTTCCATGGGCATCGAGTTCAACTACGACGTGATAATCATCGGCGGTGGTCATGCAGGCACCGAGGCCGCATGGGCGGCCGCTTCGGTCATGGATGGACGAGGAGAAGGTGGTCGCGTCGCACTCGTGACCATGGATCCATCAAGGATCGGGACCATGAGTTGCAATCCAGCCATCGGTGGGCTGGCCAAGGGACAGATTGCTCGTGAGATCGATGCGCTTGGTGGACTCATGGGGAGGGCCATCGATGCCACCGGAATCATGTTCAAGATGCTCAACACCTCGAAGGGTCCTGCAGTCCGTGGCCCCAGGGCCCAGGCGGACAAGGAAGCCTATCGAGTCGAGATTCAGCGTTTGATCGCTTCTTCGGACAGGATCGATGTTCTGGCCGGGAAGGTCGACGAGATCCTCGTTGACCAGGGTCGGGTGCGTGGTGTGCAACTGCCCGCCGGAAGTGGAGTCGTCAGGCCACGTGAAGGTCATGGCCAGGACGATCCTGCTGTACGACCACGATCGGTCTATGCCTCGACTCCTCGTGAGGGTGAACGGCAGGAGGTCCCGCTGCGGCTGAATGCATCGTCCGTCGTACTTACAACGGGGACGTTCATGCGTGCCTTGATGCATACAGGCGAAGCCCGGACTCCAGGAGGTCGGATTGACGAGGGCTCCGCAGACGGCATCAGCGGCACCTTGAAGGAACTGGGTTTTGAACTTGGCCGCCTGAAGACAGGAACCCCACCACGCCTCCGCAGAAGCAGTATCGACTGGAATGGCCTTGAGGATCAGCGAGGAGATGCGCAGCCCATTGCATTCAGTGACCTGTCACCCGGGCACCTGCCCGGTGGCCGCTTTCCGAGACTGGAACAGGTCGAGTGCAGGATGACACGTACCACTGCCTCGATCCACGACCTCATCAGAGCCAATCTTGACAGGGCTCCCATGTTCAGCGGACAGATCGATGCCGAAAGCGGCCCCCGGTACTGCCCGTCGATCGAGGACAAGGTCGTACGTTTTGCCGATCGTGATTCACACCACGTATTCCTTGAACCTGAAACGCACCACTCGGAGGAGATCTACTGCAACGGCATCTCGACCTCCCTCCCCGAGGATGTCCAGGCTGAAATCGTACGAGCCATGCCGGGTTGCAGTCATGCAGAGGTTCTACGCTGGGGATATGCGGTCGAGTACGACATGGTCCGGCCGCACCAGATCGATGCAACCTGCATGACGAAGTCGATTCCTGGTTTCTTCCTGGCGGGGCAGATCAACGGTACGAGTGGATACGAGGAAGCAGCGGGGCAGGGTGTCATTGCCGGGCTCAATGCGGCACGGCTTGCCTTGGGAGAGGACCTGGTACGGCTCGGTCGTGACCAGGCGTACATCGGTGTCATGCTCGACGACCTGGTGACGAAGATTCCTCGCGAGCCCTACCGGATGTTCACCAGCCGGGCCGAGCATCGACTTCACCTTCGAGCCGACAACAGTGATGAGCGGTTGACTCCCATGGGCCGCGACCTGGGCCTGGTCTGCGATGACCGTTGGCAGGTCTGGTTGAGTCGCGAGGAACGGATGGACAGGATCACGGACACCATCGAGTCCACTCGAATCGAAGGTAACCGCTCGCTGCGCAAGCGCATCATGGATCCCGATGCAACTCCTGGAGATATCTCGAAGGTGCTTGGGATGCCAGAGGTTCACCTCGTTGAGCGTGTCATGACGTCGATGCGGTACGAGGGGTACATCAAGCGGCAGGACGTAGCTATACGTCGACAACGAGAAGCAGATGCCCGGCGGATTCCATCCTGGCTTGATGTTGCCGGTGTGCGTGGACTTCGAACCGAGGCCGCCGAATCACTGGCTCGTCATCAGCCTGCGACACTTGGCCAGGCAGGTCGGCTCGCCGGGGTCAGTCCAGCGGATCTCTCGCTGCTGTCGGTGGCCATCAGGCGTGGTCGTGTCGAACACGCCTGATGCGGTGGTCAACCTGGTTGCTTCGTCCCTGAATACAGATCGTACTTGAGCAGTCGGCAGTCAATGCCGCCATGTTCGAACGGAATGCGTCGTGCAGCCTTCAGTCCGATGGCACCAGCCAGTTCCATGGCGGTGAATACATACCCCTTCCAGCCGGGGCACTGCTGTTTCAGGAAGTCGCCCATCCGCTTGTACGTCTCCTTGAGTTCATCCAGGTCCCCCAGCCTGCGACCGTATTCGCCGTGCAGGATGACGGTGCCCGCCTCATCCGGGAGGGGTGTCTGGCCGAAATCACATTCGTGGAAGGTAATGAGGTGATCAACACCCGCCGTGGCGGCATTTTTCCGCGCAGCTTCGACCATCGCCGGGTCTATGTCGGAGGCGATGATCGGTGCATCGAGCTTGCCTGTCGACAGCTTCCTGGCATCGGCTCGCTTCGTCCGCCATGCATCCTCATCGAAGGTGACCAGGTGCTGGATGCCATACCCGCTTCGCAGGAGCCCCGGTGGTCGTTTCGTGGCCATCAATGCAGCTTCGATGGCGATTGTTCCGCTTCCACACATGGGTACAACCAGTGGAGTCGTGCCGTCGTACCCCATTTCCATGAGCAGTGCCGCCGCGATCGTTTCGCGCATCGGTGCCTTGCCGGGGATGCGCCTGTAGCCACGATCCGAGAGCTTGGTACCGGCGAGATCGAGTGAGAGTCGAGCTTGGTCATTCTTCCAGAACAGGTGGACGACCGTGCCGTCTCCCCTGGGCCCGGAGTCAGGGCGTTTTCCATGAACTTCCTGCAGCCTGTCAACAATGGCATCCTTGACCTTGACATTGGCAAACATCGAGTTCGTAATGGTCTCGTTGTTCACTGATGAGACGACCGTCAGGTATCCATCGGGAGAGATGACCCGTTCCCATGGGAGTCGCTTCGTTTCGGCATGCAGCATGTCGGCATCCCCGGCCTGGATGTCCGCGAACCGTTGGAGCACATGGAATGCAGTCCGAAGGTGCAACAGCATCTTCATGCCGTCTTCAAGCGAGCCATGGGTCATGACACCGGTGTGATCGGTTGACTCGACCGTGAGGTCGAGTTCCTCGATCTCGCGGGCCAGAAATGGACCAAGTCCCGGGGCGCAGGTGGCTCGCAGGGGCCTTGTCATGTTCGGCGTCTGCTGGTTCATCTGCTTCCTGCTCAACTGGGATCCATGGGAAACAGGCCGCTTCCGCGGCCTGTCATGAATCGGGGTGACAGGATTTGAACCTGCGACCTCTTCGTCCCGAACGAAGCGCGCTACCAAGCTGCGCTACACCCCGTATGGCCTGACCATTGGTAATGGGCGAGACAGGATTCGAACCTGTGAAGGCGTACGCCAGCAGATTTACAGTCTGCCCCCTTTGTCCACTTGGGTACTCGCCCGCAAGGGGGGCAGTCTATCCGCCTCCGAGAGGCCGGGCAAGAAATGGAAGGTGACCCAAGAGGGAAGGAAAGCCGCCGGGCGGACTCGAACCGCCGACCTCAAGATTACAAATCATGCGCTCTGCCAACTGAGCTACGGCGGCCTGATTGAGCAGGGTATGCGGCAGGGGTCAGGCAGGCAATCCGGGGCACCGTGTGCCGTTCCTGGATATCAGAAGCCACATGCCGTGGACCATGGTGTGTCCGTTCTGGTTGACCAGGAGAGGAACGAGTCCAATCGACCATGGGCAGGGGCATTGGAGCATGTAATTCAACGACCAGTTGAAACGAGTCCTTCCTGGAAAGGTGTTCCTGAAAGGGGTTGCACGCACTGCCTTGTGGGGGTACGTTCATGGGGGGAGTAGCGGAGAAGCTGCTCCCTCGTCTTGGAAGAGACGGAAGAAGAGAGAGGGAACTCACCATATCCAGACTCGTGCTTGTCCAGGCAGTTTCTATGCCCGGCATGCATACAGAAGGAAGATCCGGCTTTGCCGGATGGTGAGGAGAGAAGAGGGAAGGGTGACTCTGCCGAGTTGCCCTTCCGTTTTTTTTGATGCATGGTTGAGTTGATCGCTGCTTGACGGAGTGTTCAGCGACCGAGGACCGATCGAAGCATGCAGACGCCGTAGCAGGCTGCCATCAGGCTTCCGAATCCAGTAATGAGCAGGAGTGTGCTTGCAATCCAGCCCCAGCTTTCGATGAGGCCCAGGTACGTGATGATCACAAGGACCAGGCCCAGCAGGAAGGTGACTGCACCAAAGTACAGTCGCATGCTTCGGCCTGGTGCGTCGAGGTTGCATTCCATCCCCCCAGTATAGAGGACGGAAGCCGGCTGCGAATCCTGCTTCAGCTCGCGATCGACCGGGTTGCATGCTCGGTCAGAGGCTCGTTGTCCTGGAGTTTCTTCAGGCCACGATACTTCCAGTTGTTCACCGTGGAGACGGGTACACCCATGCACTGGGCCGCTTCCTGGTAACTGAGTCCATGACAGACCACCAACTCAACCGCGTCTCGCTCGCTTGGGGAGAGTGATCCCAGTCGCTGGAGCAGGTCGTTACTCAGATCGAGAGGCTCGAGTAGATCCGTATTTGCAGAACTGGGTGTGGAGTAGTTGCGACCATCATTGGCCTCGAGGAATCGCTGGAACCGCTGCATGCGGTTGTAGCGACGCTTGATCAGGTTGTCTGCAATCTTGATCAGGTAGCTCACGGAGATGGTCATCTCGACGAGTCGCTCCAGGTGGAGGAGTCGAGTAAACACATCCTGCGCAATATCTTCAGCTACATCCGGTCCAAGAGACCGACGACAGAAGCAGTAGACACGATGGTAGTACTGTTCAAAAAGATCAAGAACAATGTCTGCACGATTAGTTGACTTTGGCACGGCCAGATTCCTCCTTGGCTTGGGTTCCGACGTTCGTGGTCGGAAACAAGCAGTTCATCTGAGGATGCCTCTGCAACCATTGCAGGGGCAGGCTTGGCCCACGGAGCGTTATGCCCGTGAGCATGTTTCAAGTTGTGGCCACTTTCTGCCCCTTGGGGGCGTTCCGGCGGCCGCCAGTCCGAATTGGGAATCCACAGATTGGGGATTCCTTTCGGGATACATCCGGACAGGTATCCAATGATTCGATTCAGGACCCCCTTGCGGTTGCTCAAAAATCCAAAAGAGCTCTGGGGGCACTGGAATCGTCAGTAGATCCTGTCCATACCCACCTATGGGGCTCACCAGGTGGTGTGTGACGAATGCCATGGTTTTCACACATATTGTGCCTGGTTCCGGCTCCCTGTTCGGCTTCCTATGCACGCTGGGGCATCAGGGGGGTGGGTCCAGGCTGCTCGGGATGCTCATGGTTCCCCGCCTGGCAGTTTCTCGTGGTGGTGATGTTTGGATCATCGTTCCATCGGTTTCGAACCAGCGATTGGCCAACCTGACCCGTTCAACCTGCCTCAGCAGATCCATAAGGCCGGTGGCCGGGATTTCAGATTCATGGAAGAGTCCGACGTACATGTCCCCAGGCGGGGTCATGTACGCTTGAAGGGGGAAGCTCTCGTGCGGATACTGGTTCCACTCCTCTAGATCAAGGGAACAAGGATGAAGAAGGTACTGGTACTTGGTGGTGGACTTGTCGGTTCGGTGATTGCCCGTGACCTGTCCACGGCAGGCGAGTTCAGCGTCACCGTGGCGGATCTGCATCCACGGGAACTCCTTCGGCAACTTGCATCGGACCATGAAGGCATTGAACTGGTCGAGACTGACTGCTCGAGGGCGGAATGCGTCCATGAACTTGCTTTGGAACATGACATCGTCGTCGGGGCGATGCCGGGTCGATACGGTTTCCAGACACTTCGTGCGGTGATCGAGTCGGGACGCAACTACTGTGACATTTCCTTCATGCCCGAAGATGCCTGGGAACTCGATGGACTGGCCAGGGAACGGGGAGTGACATGCGTCGTCGACATGGGTGTTGCTCCCGGCATGAGCAACCTCCTTGCAGGTACGGCGGCCGTACGACTCGACCCATGCAGGGCAATCGACATCTATGTAGGTGGAATCCCTGCGGAACCCCTCGAGCCGTTCAAGTACAAGGCCGCCTTTTCACCAGCTGATGTCATCGAGGAGTACACGCGACCAAGCAGGCTCGTAGAAGATGGAACAATTGTCATCAAGCCGGCGCTCTCGGAACCGGAACTCATCGGGTTTCCCGGCGTAGGCACCCTTGAAGCATTCAACACGGATGGGCTCAGGAGCCTCGTGGATCGACTTGATGTTCCCTTCATGCGGGAGAAGACCATGAGATATCCAGGTCACCGGGACATGATGCTCCAAATGCGTGAAGCGGGCTTTTTCGACCAGGAGACGATCCAGATCAACGGTGTGGACGTCTGCCCGCGTGATGTTGCAGCCTCCCTGCTCTTTCCTCACTGGACCTACGAGGAGGGGGAAGTGGACCTCACCGTAATGCGTGTCACTGCTGCAGGCATGCTTGAAGGGAATCCGACCCGGTTGACATGGGATCTCCATGACCAGGCTGATCCGGTATCCGGGTGCAGCAGCATGTCTCGGACAACGGCCTTCCCCTGCTCAATCATGGCTCGAATGATTGCATCAGGCGAGATTGAAGAGCCGGGTGTCCATGTTCCCGAGGACTTCGCAAACAGGGAGGGCGTGCTCGAGTCGCTGTTTCGAGGTCTCGAGGAACGGGGTGTCAGGTACACCGAGCGGATCGAGACGATCGACTCTGCTGATTGATCAGAAGCGGGCAGGGTCAAGTGGCGTGATGTCGAACGGTGGCGGCTGGTTCTCAAGAAGGGAGCCGATGATCTTGGCGGTGACCGGGCCGAGTGTCACGCCCATCATCCCGTGCCCCGTGGCGACGTAGGCACCCTTGAAACCTGGAACAGCTCCGATCACCGGAAGACCGTCAGCCGTGCATGGTCTCAGTCCATTCCACTCGCTTGTCGCCCGGGCACTCCGGATGCCGTTGATGTAGCGGCTTGCTCCAGTCCGAAGCATGTTCAATCGTCTTCGTATGAAGCGGCTGTTGATTCCAGAAAGTTCAAGGGTTCCAGCGAGACGAAGTCCCCCAGCACATGGATTGACGCCCACCATGGTTTCCCTGCAGACGCATGCGGTGCGAGGGGGATCCTCCATGGACAACATGACGTGATACCCCTTGGCAGCCTGCATCGGGATTCTCAACCCGTGCGACCTGGCAAATCGATCTGACCAGATGCCCGCCGAGAGCACTGCTCGATTTCCCTCGATGATCTCACCATGGCAGCTCATGACGCCCAGGAGGCCTGATCGTCCATCATGCAGCAGTGAATCGATGCGGCAGCCATGTCGAACAACTCCTCCGAGTCTCTCCACATCGGCTCGCAATGCGGAAAGAAGCCCAGCTGGGTCCGTAAGCATGTCGGAGGGGTGGGTCAGTGCGCCCACGACTTGACGTGAGAACGCCGGATCTCTTCGCCGCAACTCGTCCCCATCGATGAACTCTGCATCAAACCCGTCACGGTGAAGCAGGGCAAGATCCTTCATGGCATCTTCGCATGTTGCTTCTTCACAACACGCCTCGACCCAGCCGACGGAGTTGAGGTGCTGCGACACGGAGTCGTCACGCGCCAGTTCCTGCCAGAGTTCCAGGCTCAGGTGGCTGAGGCCATTGAGAATTTCAACGGCGTTCCGGTAGTGTTCGGCCCTGCAGGCTCGCCTGAAACCCAGCAGCCAGCGCAGGAGTGCCGGATCCGGCCGAGGCGGGATGTAGAGCGGACTGTCGTGATTGAGCAGGAGTTGCAGAGCTCTTGCGGGCAGGCCCGGATGCGCAATGGGTGGATGTCCCGGGGCAATGATGCCTGCATTTCCCGTTGATGCGGTACCACGTCCTTCTCCGGCATCAAGTACGAGTGTCTCCAGTCCTCGCGCCAGCAGTTCCCGGGCCGTGAGCATGCCGATGATCCCACCACCGATGATGATCACTCGTTCAGACTGGTTCGTGCTGGTATCCATGGGAGTTTGAATTGTACGGAGTCCACGGTCTGATGCTAAGGTGAGGGGCCGAACCAGAAGGGGCTCAATCATGTCCGAAGGCCAAGTACGCATTGGAGTCATAGGAGCAGGTGGTATCGCGGCTGTTCATGCCGCTGCCATAGCTGAGGCCGGCAACGTGGTTGCTGGTACCTGTGACGTCCATCGAGAGCGGGCTGAAGTCCTGGCAGCCGGGTATCCGGATGCCGTCGTTTTTGACGATGTTGGAGCCCTTCTCGCGGATGACTCGATTCCTGCGGTCGTCGTTGCCCTGCCCAACTGTCTTCACAGTTCAATCGCCGTCCAGGCGCTGGAGGCGGGCAAGGACGTCCTCCTTGAGAAACCGATGGCGACCAGCATCGAGGAATGTGATGCAATCCTGGCGGCGATGGAGGATGCACCTGGACTGGTCCAACTGGGCTTTGTCTGCCGACATGCAGCAACAACACTTTCGGCCATGGGGGCCATCGAATCCGGTCGGCTTGGGCGGATCTACCGTGCCGACGCCACGATGTATCGACGGAGGGGCATACCCGGGCTCGGGGGTTGGTTTACGACTCGATCGATGTCTGGCGGTGGGGTCCTCATCGATCTCGGGCCACACCTCGTCGACCTCCTCCTGCACCTGTGCGGTCGCCCCCGGGTCCAGTCAGTTGACTGCAGCATAACCAGCCACTTCGGACATCCACCTTCCGGGTATCGCTTTACCGACATGTGGGCGGGCCCGCCTGTCATGGACGGTCCCTTTGACGTTGAAGATGGGGCGACGGCATTGTTGCGTTGTGAAGGTAGCCTGGACATGACCTTGAACATGTGCTGGGCCTCACATCTGCCAGAGAAGGTGCTGCCGGATGGAGTCACCCTGTTCGGCGAGAACGGGGCGATGCACTTCGACATCTGGGGAGACACCGTGACGATGGGAACGGAACTGGATGATGCCAGTGTCGACATCACGCGACCGATCAAGGACGGGGAGAACTGGAACACGGCCTTCAGGCGGCAGCACGAGACGTTCAGCTGCAACGTCGGAACTCGAACAGCTCCTGCTTCGACAGCAGTGCAGGGCCGTGAAGTTCAATGTGTTCTCGATGCGCTCTATCGATCGAACGAGGCGAGGAGTTCCGTCGAAGTTGCAGGTTGATCTTCAGTTTCCACTCGACATCGTGGTGAAGATCACCGTGTTGTAGATCACGTGCGTCCATACGGCGATGGCGAATCCCCTGGCCACGAAGAGAATTCCAAGTTCCAGGCCTGCCAGCAGGTAGAAGGCTGCAGCCGCTGGTGCATTCAACGACGGATCGTGGTACCAGGCGAACGCACAGGCGCTTCCAATGATCGCCAGGAGCGTTCCCTGGAGGTTCTTCATCCGGCACAGGTCGACGAAGAGGGCATGCAGCAGGGCGATCCCGACCATTCGGAAGAGAAGTTCCTCGTAGAGGCCGGCTGAGATGCTGACAAGGACCCGGTCCACCACAGGGAGAGAGGCAAAGCTATCGAGCGTCGTGGTTGAACTCAAGACAGTCATCGTGAACAGTGGAGCGATCAACAGGAGCGGGATGGCCCACAGGACACCTTCAAAAGGTATCCCGGCCAGCACGAGGGGCCTGACACCCCAGGGTTCATTCTTGAACAGGTGCCATGTCAACAACACGACAACGATGATGGCTCCTCCGGCGAAGACCATGAACACGGGTGGAATGTCCAGGAACCCCATGACGGCATTCAACTGGTCATAGGCGAGATTCGAAGGAACCCCACCAGATCCGCGGCTGACCAGCCCGATCCCATCGAGAATGATCAGCGGGAGAATCGCCAGCAGCATCGACCAGGGCCGACGTGTCGCCTCGGAATACCGGCATGGTGCTGTTGCTGAACGAACATCATGAAATGGTTGTTGGGAAGGGAGGGTCATGCGTTGAACTGCGCATGAGGATACGCCAGCGTGAGCCTGGGCGCTTGAAGGTAGGTCGTTGTCCTTGGGTCAACTGCCCAGTTTGAGGGCTCGGAGTTTCCGGTTGAGGCGACTTTTTTGCCTTGCTGCCGTGTTCTTGTGCATCGCCGGAGTACTCGCGACCTTGTCGAGCGTACGAGCTACAACCTTGTAGGCAGTTTCCGCTGCAGTGGCATCACCAGCCTGGATCGCCTTGAGAAATGCATCAGTCTTGTCTTTCACCGATCGCTTGCGCCAGCGGTTGCGGGCACGTCGAGCAATCGACTGTCGGACGCGTTTCATGCGATGAAGCTTGTTTGGCACCTTCGAAAACCTCTCGTTTGGACGTGAACGCTCCATTATCCCCAAATGGGGGTGGATTGCAACATGCGGAGGGCCTTGGAGGGGCCTGGTGAACGCGGATGGCAGGGCTCGAACCTGCAACCTTCGGTTTCGTAGACCGATGCTCTATCCAGTTGAGCTACATCCGCTGGAAGGGGGGGGATCGTATCACAGCCCCTGAGGGCACTCAACAGCGAAGAAATGGAGCATGACAATGTTCCAGAATCGTCGTTTCCACGTCTCCCCGGGGTCCGGGAACCTGCGCAACGCCATCGAAACAGCCCCTCCCGGTATACTTCCGTACTTGTAGCCGAGGGAGGAGGAGGCTAAGCCTCCCCGTACCATGTCGACGACCGAGACCGCCAATCACGTGGTTGAAAACACCGTTCCAGTCCCCGACCCAGAGGTCCTTAAGTCGTGGCTGAGGGACATGCTCCAAATTCGCGAGTTCGAGGTCCGCTCGATGCAGGCCTACCAGAACAAGCTCGCCGGTGGATTCCTACATGTCTACAACGGCCAGGAGGCAGTTGCCGTCGGCTGCATTGCAGCGATGCGGCACACGGATCCGGTCATTACGGCCTACAGGGACCATGGTCATGCCCTTGCAAGGGGACTGGATCCGAAGATCGGATTCGCGGAACTTTTCGGCAGGATCGATGGATGTGCAAAGGGGAAGGGCGGGTCGATGCATTTCTTCGACCGGAACAACTCCATGTTCGGTGGACATGGCATCGTCGGTGCCCAGTGTCCACTTGGAACGGGACTCGCCTTCGCAACCAAGTACACGGATGAAGTCATCAAGGGTGGCACGAGTGAATCCGTGACAGCCTGCTTCCTTGGGGATGGCGCCTTGAACCAGGGCTCCGTGCACGAAGCAATGAATCTCGCTGTCATCTTCGACCTCCCCATCGTGTTCTGCGTCGAGAACAATCGCTACGCAATGGGCACGGCTGTTGGTCGATGCACTGCTTCCGGCAACCAGATCACGAACAGGGCGATCGCCTTCGGGATGGAAGCGAGGTCGATCGGCGGCATGGACGTCATCGAGGTCTACCGCGAGATGAAGGAGATCGTCGATCAGGTCCGGGCCACTTCGAAACCCTACTTCGTCGACATCGATACATACCGGTTCAAGGGTCACTCGATGTCCGATCCGCGGAAGTATCGAACTCACGAGGAGGAGCAGGAATACGAGGCGGACGATCCAATCGAAAAACTCACCAGGTACCTGCTCGCCCAGAAGGCGATGACTGAGGAGGAACTCAAGTCACTTTCGAAGCAGGTTCGACTTGAAATCAGGGAAGCCGTCAACTGGGCGCGCCAGTCCCCGGTACCTGACGTTTCAGAACTTCACCATGATGTCTATACCGACACCTGGGGGGACTACACGGGGACATCCCTGCCCGGGTACATGAAGCCGACCACGGATGAAGATGCAACTGAGGGGGAGGCTTCCAATGGCACGTGAAATCGAATTCCGCGAGGCCCTTCGCGAAGCCATGAGCGAGGAAATGCGAGCTGATCCTCGCGTCTATCTCATTGGGGAAGAGGTTGCGGACTACAACGGTGCATACAAGGTCTCGAAAGGGATGCTCGAGGAGTTCGGACCACGACGCATCATCGATACCCCGATTTCCGAGAGTGGCTTTGCCGGCCTGGGTATCGGTTCAACCATGCTCGGCCTGCGACCGATTGTCGAGTTCATGAGTTGGTCCTTCAGCCTCGTGGCAGCGGACCAGATTCTGAACAATGCTCCCAAGATGCTCTACATGTCCGGCGGGCAGTTCGGCTGTCCGATCGTGTTCAGGGGGAATGACGGGGCCGGGGGTCAGCTTGGATCGACGCATTCCTGGTGTGTTGAATCACTCTACGCCAACGTGCCTGGGCTGAAGATGATCATTCCTTCGAATCCTCATGATGCCAAGGGGCTGCTCAAGAGCGCGATTCGTGATGACAACCCGGTGTTCTGTCTGGAATCGGAACGCCTGCTCTCGGTCAAGGGTGACGTGCCGGAAGGCGACTATGTGGTGCCCATCGGGGAGGCGGTCATTCATCGCGAAGGAACCGACTGCACCCTCGTGGGATTCGGTCGAACCGTCTACTTCTGCGAGCAGGCAGCGGATGAACTTGCACGCGAGGGCATCTCCTGTGAAATACTCGACATGCGATCAATCAGGCCATTGGACCTGGATGCGATCATCCGATCGGTAAAGAAGACGAATTACTGCGTCGTGGTTGACCAGTCCTGGTCCTTTGCATCCATTGGATCCGAGGTTGCGGCCGAGGTCCACGCAGCGTGCTTCGATGATCTTGACAACCACGTCCATCGAGTTCACAACGATGATGTGCCGGCTCCGTATTCACACGACCTGGAACAGGAAATGCTTCCAAACGCCAGGAAGATCTGTGAAGCGGTACGCTCTGTCACATACAACGCCTGAGGCAATCCCGGAGTCGCCAATGCCAATCGATATCACCATGCCAAGACTGTCCGACACGATGGAAACTGGAACCATCGTGAAGTGGCACGTGGCAGCTGGAGATGCCGTTTCCGCTGGTGATGTCATTGCCGATGTCGAGACGGACAAGGCGACGATGGAGATGCAGTGCTACGACGATGGGACGATGGTTTCGATCGTTGTCAACGAGGGGAGCCCGGTCGAAGTGGGAACCGTCGTGGCAGTCATGGCCGAGGAAGACGAGGACGTCGGAGACGCGACTTCCAGACCCGCTGCTCCCGCGACAGCCCCGGTACCAACGCAAGAGCCCGCTTCGGTGGAGGCGGCTCCTGCCGCACCTGCAGTGGAGCCGGAGATCATCGATGACGGAAGTGAAGATGTCGAGTCGAAGCCGGTCGAATCGGCGCCGGTCGAACCACACCTGACCATGCGAGGGCATGTCAGGATTTCCTCGGTCGCTCGGCGAATTGCCGATGAGCACGGTGTCGACCTCGCGTCACTGGCAGGATCCGGGCCCATGGGCCGCATCGTCAAGCGTGATGTCCTTGCTGCGATCGGCATCACGAAGGAGACGGCTGCTGCAGTTCCCCCAGGTGCCGGGTTGTCACCTGTCTCACCGGTGTCGCCATCGATTTCAAACCTGCCCACGACCCCAGTCGATTCCTCCTCGACTTCCATGCCGATCAAGGCCTCCGACATTCCCACGCCTTCCGGCTACGGCCTCCAGCCCTGGTCCGAGCCGCTCAGCGGCATGCGGCAGACGATTGCGCGTCGACTGGTCGAATCGAAGACGACCATTCCCCACTACCAGGTCAGCATGGTCTTCGACATGGATCCCATGGTCCAGATGCGGACGCAACTCAACGAGCAACTGGTCAAGCATCAGGTCAAGCTTTCGATGAATGACCTGGTTGTTCGATGTTGCGCCCTGGCGATGTACACGAACCCGTTGATGAATGCTTCGTGGGGAGGGGACTGCATCAACTACCACGGTGATGTGAATATCGGTGTCGCCATATCGCTTCCTCCCGAACGAGGTGGTGGACTCGTGGTTGCCACAATCCGGAATGCGGACAAAAAGAGTCTCCGGGTCATCAACCAGGAATCAAAGGAGTTGTCGAAGAAGGCCAGGACGAAGGGACTTACCATCGACGAGATGGCTGATTCGACCTTCACGGTCTCGAACCTAGGCATGTTCGGCATCGACAACTTCACCGCCATCATCAATCCTCCCAATAGCGCAATCCTTGCAGTGGGGGCCGTGCAGCAGAAGCCGGTGGTCCGCAACGGCGAAGTCGTTGTCGGGCACGAGATGACGGCGACATTGAGCAACGATCACCGAGTCGTGGACGGGGCCACTGCTGCCCGCTACCTCTCGAGCCTGAAGGAACTTATCGAGAATCCAGGCATGGCACTTGTCTGAAGCCCATGCCTCGAAGAATACAAAGCGTCCATTCCCGGAGGTGCAGACCATGACCAAGACGACACCATCAACCCCGAAGGTTCCCCGTCTCTATGACGATGATGGAGACCACCTGATCCAGGCCGACAGTCGCTCGCCGCGTGTCATCCTCCTGCCCTCCGGCAACCCGCGTGAAGCGAGTACCGATCGGGATCGGATCCGGATCCAGTGGGGGCAGCACCTCCTGGCCGACATGCTCGCCCATCGATACCGCACCCTCGTCTGTGGCGTGAATACGACCGACAACAGCAGCGGAATCATCGGGATGCTTGCGGACCTGCTGCCGACGAGCCAATGGAATCCCGTCTCGATCACGGCGCATGCCCAGATGTTCGCCGATTCGACGAGCCCCGATGATGTCCTTGTCCTGAAGTTCGACATGGATGCGGTTGAAGTGCTTGCACTGCTCCGTCCCAAGGGTCGTGATCATTTCACGCTGGAGGATCTCAATCGTGGATTCCAGAAGATCGGGAGCATGATCGAGACCAGGAGTGACCGCCTGCCTTGCGCCAGCGTGAGTTTCCTCGGTGCGGCTTCCAATCACCTCAAGGATGACAAGGGTGAGGAGCCGACATTTGAAAGCGTGCTTCGAACCATGTTCGATGCAGGCTATCGCGGCGATGTCTATCCATCCCTGGGCATGTGGGAACTCGCTCCGACTGCAGTCTGGGCTTCCTACCCGTTCAGTGATTCACTGAAGGTCATGCGATCGGGTGGTTTCTGAGCAGGTACCGGTACGATCAGGTCGTTCCAGCCAGTTGCCGGACGGTCATCATGAATGTCCGTGTCATGTGCCGGTGAAGAACAACGGCCAGGAACGTATAGGCTCCGCAGGCCAGGACACCGCTTCCCAGGATCCACAGTCCCATCGAGCCCAGGGTTCCTCCACTTCCGAGTGCATCCGGCATCCAGCCTGTTGGATCAAGTCCCGCAAGAACGAGGTTGACTGGGCTGGCCGCGGCAATCATCGGCCCCATGATCGATGTCGAGTGCATGATCGGTACGGCGCACAGGCTCAGTAGGCCCATGAGTGATCCGATGATGAGTACGGCGGCGACGATCGAGCCGATCGTGCCTCTGCTCCTGATCGACCAGAGCAGACCGATCATTACGCAACAGCCGATGAACGGGATGAACATCAAGGTGAATGCAACGGCAGATTCCCATTGAAAGAGGGGTACCTCGACATTTGTTCCGGAGGCCATCACTACTGGCTTCGTCGTCGGGGTACCGAACCCGCCGAATGCCTCGTAGAGGAGGACGAGAAGAAGTGACGCGATCGGAACAAGAATCATCGGAAGCAGGTACCGGATCAGCCCACGATGCTTGCCCCTGAGGTAGGGACCTGGTTGAATCGGTGTCGTGAGAATGAGGTCAAGGGAACCATCTTCCCGCTCACGACTGACGGCTGTTGCACTGAGATTCACCGCAACCAGCGTGATGAGGGAGATTTCGCCCAACAGCAGGAATCCAAGCGAGTTGCGAAGTCCACCAAGAGACATGGCGCCGTTCTGGTGCATGCCGAGCAGGACGATCGTCGCAGCAATTGCGAACCCCGCAAAACTCCACCGTGCGAGGCGCTCGGTGAGTCCCCCGGCTCCTCGTCGTGCCTCCCGCCACGCAACCGCATTCCGACCCACCGGCTGTGGGTCCCGCTGAACGGCTTCCGGGGGTGGAAGCCCGACCAGGCGGCGAAGCATGGTTTCGGTACCACCGTTTCGAGCGAGCACGCGGACGCAGATCGTCGAGAAGACGATCATCGCGGTGCTCGAGAGTGCGCACAACCAGTTGAAGGTAGCCACGGGGCTTCCCAGCCACAGTCTTGTCAACCAGCCCGACTCGACGCCGTCATGTGGCATGTAGGTTCTTGAATTGAGCAGCACTTCAAGGGCGAGGAATGGATTCAACGGTGTGAACACGGTGGTCCATGTTGCGCCTGATGTGCCCGGTACGGGGGTTCTCATCTGGTTGTCAAATGCCCACGTGGCGAAGATGAGCACCACGATGGCGACGTAGAAGGAAAACACGGCCTTCCTTCCCCCGAGCCTCGTGACACTCAGGGTTATGGCGACCGAGGCTACGAAGAGCGATGTCATGGCCGCAATCAGGAAACCACCGATGATCGATGTACTCGGTACTCCACCGAAGAACCGCAGGATCATGAACAGCGGCAGCGTCGAAAGCAGCAGCGCAAGTACGAAGAACCACCTTCCAAAGAGATTCCCGAGCACGAGCTGCAGGGAGTTCAACGGAGTCGTGAGGAGGATGTCCCAGGTTCGCGGATTGGACTCGTGGGAGATGGCGCCCGCCATGAACACCGGCGTGAGCAGGCATACCAGGAGAATTTCCAGGACGCTGACCCATGTGAAGATCATGGCGCCAACCGAGGCAAGTGCACGAAGTGACAGGGCATCACCACTCGGGGCGGCTTTGAAGATCAGGATGAGAAAGGAGGCCAGGATCAACGCCCCGAGGAATCCACCCCTGATCATCAATTGCCGGGATCGTCGTGATCCGTTCCTGATGATTCGCAGGCAGATTGGATTGGTTGGCAGCAGTCGAAGCAGCCAGTTCAGGATGAGGGGCATCGTGTTCCTGGCGATGAGAGGGTGTGAGGGGTCATTCTGGAGAAAGGGCCTTGACAGGGCTCAGGTGGATTCAGAATAATGGTACCCGGACCATTTCCCCGGGGTACCTGGGTGCCTGAGACGTCTCTTGCCCCACCCCCCGGTTTCAATCGGCACGTCCCATGGCGACACGGGCAATGCCGTTCGCACCGGCCCAGGCCGGCACGTTCAGAGAGCCATGCCCCCTTGGCGCGGCTTCCGTACTCCCGCTTGATGCGGTTGGGTTCACTGGGCGTGATAGATTAAAGTCGAACAAGCACGTTTTGGAATACACGCAAGCAGATTGAATAGTTCAATGCCACGGAACAGAACCGTGGCCGTCTTCTCGTCGAGGAGACACCCCAGGGGTTCATCCGGACCGCCTGGACCAGGCTTGCTGATTCAAGGGCTTTTGCCCATCGGAATTCCAGGACAGTTTCGTGTCGTAGAGAGGACCCCGCGCTCATCGCGGGAAGGGTGCATTGCACCTGTTGCCGGCATGCGGGAGTTATTCCGATGCCCTTGTTCATTGTGTTTCCCAGTCTTGCACTGGTCAGTCTTACGTATTTCATCGTCATCATCGTCGCAGCCCTGCTCCTGGGTGGAGGGATCGGCATTCTCCTGCTGCGGATGAGTGTTGGTGGAACGATCAGGGCTGCACGACGTGAAGCCCAGAACATCCGTGATACCGCCGAGTCCGCCGCAGAAGCCGCATTCCAGAAATCGGAACTCGAGGCGGAGCGATCATTGAAGGAACGGCGTACTGGACTTGAGAAGGAACTCGATGCGATTCGCCAGGAACTGAAGATGGACCAGAGCCGGTTGAAGAACCGGGAGGACAACCTTGATTCGAAGCAGGAACGGGTTGCCGACCGTGAATTGAACCTGGACCGGCGGGACGGGATCCTTCGAGCGAAGGAGGACGAACTTGGCGGGAAGGCAACTGAACTCGAACAACGGACAGAGGAAGTACTGGCCCGGCTTGCCGAGGTTTCCTCTCTTACGATCGATGAAGCACGGGCCCAGTTGCTGTCCGAGGTCGAGGAACGCTCTGAGCATGAAGCAGCTGGAATCCGCCGCACGATTCTCGAGCGTGCAGAAGAAGAGGCACGGGGGCAGAGCCGCGAGATCACGCTCATGGCAATCCAGCGATTTGCAGCTGAACACGTGGCCGACGGCACCGTACGTTCCGTCAAGATTCCATCAGATGATGTCAAGGGGAGGATCATTGGTCGAGAAGGCCGAAACATACGTGCGCTTGAGCGGGCAACCGGCGTCGACATTCTCGTCGACGACACCCCTGGAGTCATCTCGGTTTCATGCTTCGATCCAATCCGTCGCGCGATAGCGGGTGAAGCATTGCAGAAGCTCGTGGCGGACGGTCGAGTGCATCCATCCCGCATTGAGGAGATCGTGGCCGGCGTTCGAAAGGACATGCAGGATCGCATTCGCAAGGAGGGGAACGAGGCTATTCTCGAGGCGAATCTGCGGGGCCTCCATCCGAAGATCATCGAGGCCATGGGGAAACTGCATTTCCGGACGAGTTTCGGTCAGAATGTGCTTCGGCATTCCATCGAAGTCGCCTTCCTGAGCCAGATCATCGCCGATCAGTTGGAACTTGATGGCGAACTGGCACGTCGGTGTGGATTCCTGCACGACATAGGCAAGGCGATGGACCACGAGGTGGAGGGTGGACATCCTGCGATCGGAATGGAGTTCAGCAGTCGGTACGGAGAGAAATCGGAAGAGGTCCTGAATGCCATCGGGGGGCACCATGGAGACATCCCGCCCTGCTCTCCGTATACCCCGATCGTCATGGCGGCTGATGCAATCTCCAGTTCCCGGCCAGGGGCACGCCGTGAGTCGATGGAAATGTATGTGAAGCGGCTGCGAGATCTCGAGGCCATTGCTACCGACATCGACGAAGTTTCTGAAGCCTATGCAATCCAGGCAGGCCGCGAGGTGCGGGTGATCGTGGATTCCGACAGGGCGGATGACGATACGGCGTTCACGATTGCCGAGAAGATTGCACGCCGAGTCGAGGAAGAAATGACGTTTCCAGGCGAGATCAAGGTGACCGTGCTGCGGGAAACCCGCGCCGAGGCCACCGCTCGCTGAGTCACGATACACTGCCCAGTTCTACTCCAACAGCTGGTACTGACACGGAGAACAGCCAATGCCAATCAAGGCAACTGATATCAAGCGAGGACAGGCACTGCTCTGGGAGGGTACCTTGCATGTCGTACTCGGGACGGAGCACGTCAAGCCGGGCAAGGGTCCTGCCTATGTCCAGGCGAAGATGAAGAATGTCGACACCGGGACGATCAAGGTCAATCGCCTCAACTCCTCCGACAAGGTCGAAGACGTCACGATCGATCGACGCCCCATGCAGTACCTCTATGATTCAAGCGGACAGGGGCATGGCCCCTTTGTGTTCATGGACAGCGAGACCTACGACCAGGTCGAGGTCGACGGCGAGGTCATTCCAATCGAACAGAGCCAGTGGATGAAGGAGAACATCGAGATCACCATCATCATGTTCGAACAGAAGACGCTGGGGATCGAGATGCCGACCCAGGTCGAGTTGACGATTACCGACACCATCGCCCAGCCCAAGGGAGCTACGGCGACGAACCAGTTGAAGGAAGCGACGGTCGAGACTGGTGCTCGCGTTCGCGTCCCGCCCTTCATCGAGGTCGGCCAGGCGATCAAGATCAACCCGGAGAACGGCGAGTACATGGGCAAGGCCTGAGTTCAGGAAAGACGGCGTGGTCCTTCTTCCTGGTTGAACAAGGCCATCAACTGCTCGTTCGTCAGAACGTCTGGTCGCCAGGATGGATCAATGCCACCAGGCAGTTCTCGATCCCGTCCAAGGATCCGGCCCAGTTGTTTCCGCCGTGCCGAGAAGAGCATCGTCACGAAACGTGCAAATGCCTGTCGGTCGATCTCCTGCTCGAGTTCCAACGGCATGAGTGCGACCATGGCACTGACGACCTTAGGCTGGGGCCAGAAACAGGTGGCTGGAATCACGCCGATGCGTTCTATGGAACCGAATGTGGATGCCAGGATGCCCAGTGGCCCCCGAGTCTTGTTGCCGGGGGAGGAGAGCAGGCGATCCGCCACTTCCTTTTGAATGGTGACGTACTGCCCATGGCAATTGGGATGGTGCATCAACAGGTCGATCATGATCGGGCTTGCAACCTGGTAGGGGAGGTTCGCGACGAGGGACCATGGCTTGTCTCCAAGCGCCTCTACAACGTTCCGGGAGAGTCTGCGGCCGGTTTCCAGGCAGTCACCGCGTACTAGCTGGACTCGGTCTTCAAAGCGTTCGGCAACGAGGTCCGACAGGCCCATGTCGATTTCACAGGCTACGACCTCCGCCCCTGCATCAAGCAGGGCCTCGGTCAGGGCGCCGGTCCCTGGTCCGATTTCGAGTACCAGGTCACCAGGTCCGACACCAGCGGCTTCGATGAGGCGATGAATCTGGTTCTGGTCGTGGAGAAAGTTCTGCCCGAACTGCTTCAGCGGCTTCAGCCCGCGAGCTTCGAGGAGGTTCCGGATGTCAGTCAGTGACTGCATTCGTTCAGCGTATCAGGACTGGAGGACACGTCCCCAGAGTACGGACAGTCGCGTGCGCTGATCCGCATCGATGCACGCTGGATCACTGAAGATCGCCTTGTCCAGGGCACAGTGAGCCGGGCTGGGTTCGATTCGAAGCAGTTGAGGATTCATGCAGGCCCGCTCCAGAAGATCAAGTGCGGCTTCAGATGCCTTCTGCAGGTTCGCGATCACATTGTCCAGAATCGAATCTTCACTGGTTTCCCGCCAGCAGTCCCAGTCGGTCGGCAGTGCAACCAGGGCATAGGCCAGTTCGGCTTCCCTCGCAAGGCGGGCTTCCGGCATGGCAGTCATGCCGATGAGGTCCGCGCCGGCAAGCCGGTGCATGTTCGATTCGGCTCGGGTTGAAAAAGCGGGGCCTTCCATGCAGAGGTAGGTTGCCTTGTCGTGGAAGGTCGTCTCCGATGAGGCAGCTGCATCATGGAGCCAGTTCCGTAGTACCGGGCAGCATGGATCAGCGAGTTCAACATGAACGGCCGCATGGTCGTAGAACGTTCGTGGGCGATGGATGGTTCGATCGATCAACTGGTCGCAGGAAACCAGGTCCCCTGGCGCAATGGATTCCCTGAGGGAACCGGTTGCCCCCGATGCAACCAGGTGCGTACAGCCCAGTGCCTTCAGGGCGAAGATGTTGGCCCTGTATGGCACGCGAGTGGGATTGAATTGATGGGCATTGCCGTGTCGTGCAAGGAGCGCAACATCGAGTTCACCGAGACGTCCCGTCGTGATGGTGTCGCTTGGGGTTCCAAATGGAGTTTCGACATCGTGTTGCTCCACGCTTGCAGGGTCAAGACGTTCCTTCAGTCGTGTGCCAAGTCCAGTTCCCCCCAGGATGGCAAGTCGCGTGTCCTGGATCGGTCCTTGACCTTCCATCAGTAGTTCACTTGTCCCAGTTGTGCACCAACCTGTGTTTCATCTCGAATCCTGTCATACCCGATGTAGAACATGAAATCGAAATCCGGGAACGAACGAACAACACTGGCACGAATGGAACGGAAATCTTCCTCTACGAAATCCCACTGAGGAACGAAGCCGATCGTGTACTTGTCCGATACCTCGTAGTTGCCGCCGAAGGACAGCAGCTTTGAATCGGTGATGTGGATGAATCTGTATTCCGCGAAGGTGGAGAAGCGTGGCGAATGATTGAGCCGGAAACCGGTGGATGCTCGATCGAACCGGGACTCGTCGAAGTCATAGATGCCTTCGCCGACGAAGGAGAGGCTGTCACTGAATCGCCACGTGTAGGAACCCTCGGCAAAATTTCCAAGCTGGGAGTATCCAGGCTCCCAGGAGAAGTACTGTGGGGTAGGCCATCGCTTGGTCGCGCTGTCCGTACTCAGCACGATGGCCCCATCGACGGTCAGCCAGTCGACTTCGTACCAGCGGCCTGGACCACCACGGTGGGTCTGCAGCGTATTGGTGACTCCGAATCGGACAAGACCGCCGGTCGACAATGCATCAACGACCGGATCGTAGATTGCGCTGCGATCTGCGTCGTAGTTCGAGGTTCCGTACCAGAGCGTGACATAGGGTTCGATGAGATGACGAAGTCGGTGCACGTCCAGGAGTTCGTTGTCGACCCCGTCGTAGACCCGCTGCATCATCGTGTTGATCCGGACTCCGCCGCTTCCAAAGAGTTGGTGCTTCTCATCATCGAGTACACGGGCACCGGCAGCGTTTGGGATCGTCGGATCCTCGAAATAGGCGACGGTCTGTGCCATTGCAAACGGGGTGATGTTGAACGCACCCCATTGAAGCGGCATCGTGAGTTCCTGCCTTGAGGAAATACGGTTTACCCACGACTGGCGAAGACCCGCGTACCTGGCCGCTTCCGAGATGGGCTGGTTCGCCCTGAACCGGACACCGGGACTGTTGAACATCCGTGCGCGGAGTCCATCATTTTCGGGTGTGCCATCCGGGATGACGATCTGCATTCGCGATGCCCTGTAGTCGGAGGACCACGTGAACATGTCCCCGAACAGTGAATCGCCGAACCGCTGGTACGTCAGTTCGGGAAGCTTGTTGACTTGGTATCCCTGGGACCCCATCAGCCAGCTGTTGGAGATGAAGTTGTTGAGTGCATACTTGCCCAGGGCCGTGAAGGCCGTATTTCGATACTCGTTCTTGAGGTAGAGACTTGTCTCGTATTCCCGTCGTTCCCTGTAGTCCTCTTCTCGCCAGGCGCTGACGAAGGTTGAATCGGACAAGTACGAAATCTGCCCCTGCATTGTCCATTGCGAACTGAGCTTCATCGTCTGTTCCCAGAGCGCCGCGTAGCGGTACTCCTTGGGCACGTCCATGGTGATGCCGGTATCGACTCGTTGTTCCCCACTGTCCTTGAGTCCATAGAGGTCGAGGGCCATCTGGTTGTCGGGCCGATTGATCGTGAAGTCGTACCCGAGCCCGACGCCTCGCTTGGTATATCCATCGATATCGATGGTCATGTCCCAGCCCGAGGGTGACTCCTGGCCGATCAGCGAGTACAGATCCCAGGTGGTTTCAAGGATGCCTCCTTCGTATTCATCCCACCCACTCCGTACCCCCCTGATCGGGATCTTGTGTACAGGGCCGACGTAGCGAGGCCACCAGAGGATGGGAGTGCCACCAGCCTGGAGGGTCGTATGCGTGCTATCGATCATCAATTCGCCCCGTTCCTCCTGCTCGATCTGGCCAAGTCCCGAGGGGACTCTACTGACGACGACGGTTCGAGCACCGATGGCGAGGGTCGGGGTGTGGAAGGAGGATGCGGAGACCGTGGCATGCTCAGCAGTCCACTGGTCGGTGGCCAGTTGCCGCATTTCCTCTGCACGTGCATAGACCGGGAGGTTCCGCTTCCGGTCATAGGTTCGAAGTACGGCATCGAGCATGATGGCTCGGTCGGATTTGAAGTCGTAGTACATGCGGGGGGCACGAACGACGTAGTTGTCCTTGTCGGACTCTGCGAGGACAGCTCCTTCGAGGTAGACCCCGCGAACGTCCTTGGAATCAAGTGAGCGGGATGAAAGCTCCTTGACGGAGCCGGGTTCGAGGAAGACGACGGCTCGTTCTGCAGAAAGTCGCAGGTTGTTCCTCGATCCTGATCCGGAAGGCCTGTAATCAAGTACCACGGCTCCATCAGCGACCAGGACGTTTTCCTCATCTCCTGGATCGAGCTTGACCGTTCGTGCCGAGAAGGAAATCACACCACCTGGAGTGTTCAACCATGGCCTTTGATTGCGTGCCAGTTGGCCCTCGGGCATGCGGTTCGAAGGCAGGGTTCCACCGGGAGTCGGGATGTAGTCGGGTTCGTCGGCAGCCCCGAGTACCTGTGGATACACGGCCAGGGCGGGAGCGCCGACCTGGAGATCCTGGAGGTACTGGGCAAGTCGCTGTTCCGCTTTCTGGTTGAGTCCATTCGAAACGCGGGAGTTCTTATCGAGCAGGGCGACATTGAGTTTGACTGAACCGCGGGCACTGCCAACGACTAGCAGGTTACGTCCTTGCGGACCCCGGCCGGCTTCACTCGTCCGGTTCCATGCTTCAGGGAAGTAGACTGCAATCTGGTTGACGAGGCCCTCGGCACTGTGGATACGGTTCAACCATACGACGGCGTTTTCGCCCTCGAAGGTCCATCCAGCGATCTGAACCGTGATGTCGCCTGTCAGAACAAGTCGCTTCGTATCCTCGACGGTCCAGGTGTCGGCCTTCATCGCATTGAGATTGATGTTCCCATTTCGGGCTTCAACCGGCAGGACAACCCCACTGAGGCGATCGCCGTCGAGTGGCATTACGGGTTCATGTGAGACATCGACCGTGGCAACTGCAGGTGTCATGACTGCAGAGAGGAGGCAGATGAGAAGGATGACGCGGTGGGGGAGAGCCATCTGGCCGCTGATGATACGGGCAAGCCGGGAACGAGTGGGATCAATCCTCGGTCGCGAACATGGCATCTATGAAAAGGTCGGGTTCGAAGGCGGCAAGGTCCTCTGGTCGTTCTCCAAGACCGACGAATTTGACGGGGATTCCCAGCTCATCCCGTATTGCAAGAACAATTCCGCCTCGAGCTGTTCCATCGAGCTTGGAGAGCACGATTCCGGTCGCATCGATCGCTTCCTGGAAATGGCGAGCCTGGATCAACGCATTCTGCCCCTGCGTCGCATCAAGGACCAGGAGCACCTCGTGGGGAGCCCCCTCGATCTTCTTGGCAAGGACCCCGTGGATCTTCCCCAGTTGACGCATGAGCCCCTTCTCGGTGTGCATTCGGCCAGCGGTGTCGACGATGAGCACATCGATGTCGCGAGCATCGGCTGCATCCACAGCGTCGTAGACCACCGAGGCCGGATCGGCACCAGCCTCGCCACGGACGACGTCGATTCCCAGGCGGGATCCCCAGGCTTCCAGTTGTTCCGCCGCTCCTGCCCGGAAGGTGTCGCCGGCTGCCAGGAGCACCTTCTTTCCTTCGTCGGCGAAGGCCGCCGCAAGTTTCGCGATGCTCGTTGTCTTGCCGACGCCGTTGACACCGGCAACAAGAATGACCGTCGGTCCATCAGCAGCCATTGCCACGGATGTATCGATTCCCTCGAGTCGTCTTGTCATCTGGGCCTTCAGGAAGTTGACGGCGTCTTCACCCTTGCTCATGGATCCGCTCGCAACGCCTTTTCCAAGTTCACTGATGATCTCCCCGGCTGTCTTGACGCCTACATCGGACCTGAGGAGATGGTCGTGAATCTCGTCGACGAGTTCATCGTCGAGCACTCTTCCACGAAGCCGGTTGACCAATTCGCCACCGAGCAGGCGACGTGTTTGTCCAAGGCCCCGCTTGAAGATGCCCAACGTGCCGCGAAGGAGTCCCATTGTCAGGCACCGGTCCCTTCCGTTCCAACGGCATCCTTCTGCTGCTGCCAGAGCGTGTCGAGTACACCGTTGATGAAGGAGGGAGACTGCTGGGTACTGAATTCCCTGGCCAGTTCAATTGCCTCATCAATGACGACCTTCGGGGGGGCCTGCCCGTAATGGAGTTCATACCAGCCAAGCCGAAGGACGTTCCTGTCGATCATGGGCTGGCGATGCGTCGGCCATTCAGGAGTGAGGAGGGCGACTGCGGCATCAGCTTCTTCACGTTGTGCCCAGACCTGCTGGGCAAGTTCAAATCCATCATCGATGCTGGAGGATTTTTCCCGACCTTCCACGAGTGACTCCCGGATCATGTCGAGGTGATCTTCCCCGATGCTGTCCAATTGGTAGAGGGCCTGCAGTGCAGCACGCCTGGTATCCCGTTGCATGTTCATACCGGTTTGTCCGCCTGTACACCGAGAGATTGAATTGACGCGATGGTCTGCAGGACTGCATGCATCGCCTCGACACCCTTGTTCCCCTTGTCACCGCCAGCCCTGGACCGGGCCTGTTCCATTGTTTCGCAGGTCAGGACTCCAAGACCAATGGGTATTCCGGTTTCCACGGCCAACGCGGCCAACTGGTTCGAGACTGCCTGGTTGATGTGCTGATCATGGGTGGTTTCGCCACGAATGACGCATCCGATTGCAACGATTCCATCAGGCGTATCAATCGCTTCTCCAAGGCAGCAGTGCCGACACAGCACTGGAAGTTCGAATGCGCCGGGTGCGTATACATGGATGAGGGAACCGGGGTCTCCTCCCGCACTGGTGAATGCCTCGACGGCTCCATCACGCAGGGCCTCTGTCACTTCTCCGTGATATCGGCTCGTGATAAGGGCAATCGTCAGATCACGCGTGTCGATGGGGATGTCATCTGGCTGTTGTGGTTGCATGGTCGAAGGTCCGGACCGGTGATGGTACAAGGGGCATGAGGGGTCCTGCAATTGGGGCCCTGAAAGAGGCAGGGACCATGAACAGCATGCTGGGCAGGCTTTTGACGATGTTGCAGCTGACACGGGTCAGCATTGCATTCGGTGCCGTGAGTGACCTCTGGTTCGCAGTCATCCTTGCCTGGACCATCCATGCTATTCCCGGTGTACCTGATTCAAGAACCTGGTGGACAGGTGAATCGCTGGGGAGCCTTGGAGTGGCGCTCGGGGCGGCATTGGTCACGGCGCTGGGACTTTTCGGATGTGGCGCTGCATTCAACGATGTCCTTGATGCCCGACATGATGCAGCCTTCCGCCCGGGACGCCCGATTCCTGCAGGTCGCATCCGCCCGACACAGGCACTGGTGATCGCCGTTCTGGCACTGGTCTGTGCAGTCATCGGCGCTTCCATCCTGGGAGGCGCATCCGAAGGGGGGCTGTGGTCGATCTGGTTGACATTGCTTACAGCTTCACTCCTGCTGTTCTACAACTCGGCTGCCAAGTTCGTTCCTGCCGTGGGTGTTGTCACGATCGGGGTCATTCATGCCGTTCACATGCTTATTCCAAGTTGGACGCTGCCGATCCTTCTGCCTGTCTGGTGGTCCATGACGCACGCCATGATGGTTGCTGCAAGTGTGCATGTGCTTGAAGAGAAGCGGCCGGTACTGACAAGGCAGGCCTGGCTGGGTATCGCGATGGGTTGGATCTTCTGGAGCGTGATGTTGTTCCTTTTCGTGTCGGGCAGAGGGTTGGATATCTGGCCGGAAAGTCTTCCGTGGTGGGGCCCCCTCTGGCCTGCGATGGCGATGCTGCTCTTCGTTGTCTTCGTGAGGTGGAAGATCATGACCGCGCCGTCCCTGCGTTCCGGTGCTGAGAAGTTGAAACGGTACGGGGCGATGTGGCAGGCGTTGTATGGTGCAACGTGGTTTCTTGCGATGGGCCTGTACACGCAGGCTGCATGCTTTGGAGTGCTCGCATGCACCGGGATCATCGTCATGACGATTCTTCGCGAGGTGCTGGGCCTCTCCGGTCGCCCCCTGGGCTACCGGTGAAGGCCACCTGGTGATCGATGGTTGAGGATCAATAGAAACATCGCCGAAAAGGTCTCTCCTCCAGAACCTCTCCGGCGATGTTGTTGCACTCAAACTACCCCTCGAGGGAGTTGATTCCAAGCACAAGTTTCGTGTTTTCAACACCTTTTCCACATCCAGCCTTCATCCATTGATTCAATGGTTGAAGGCTTTTGTGAAATCTCCGGATCACCCTTCAGGAGGCCTTCAGGGGCGACGATGGAGGGGGAGCATGACTCAGGAACAGACATCAGGGCACCAGTCATCCTTGCCTTCCCGGGAGGGATGGCTGGCAGAGGCAACGATTCGGTCCCTTGAGGCCCTTGAGGACTCGATTCGTCGGCATGGAGGAAGCTTGCCTGGTTCGACCCTCTGTCACCTGAACAGTCTTCGTGGCTCCCTGCAACTCCTCCTGGCATCGTCTGAAGACCCTGCCGAGGATGGCTCGGATGACCAGGTGGGAAGTTTCAGCCAGGTCGTCGTCTCGACGATCAGGCAACTTGGCAAGGATGCCTTGGAGCAGGGTGTGCGATTGCGACACGAGTTCTCTCCTTCACTCCGACATGTTGAGTTCGCTCCCGGTGGAGCCGTGCTGCTTGGACTGGTTCGCCAGGCGATCGCCTCCGTTCCACGGTCAGGGATTGATCGTTGCATTACGGTTTCTGCACGAGTCGATGGTCGATCTCGCATCTTCATCGGCATTGAGGATTCGGCACGGCATGAACCGGAAAAGATGTCGATCCAGGAGTTCAGCCGGTGGCGTCGACGAATTTCGGTTCTTGGAGGTGAGTTGCGATTGCGCAACGTTCCCTTCGGAACGGGTACGACGATCGAAGCGAGCGTGCCTGCACGGCAACTGGCAGCCTGACTCGTTCCTGTCATTTCTTCTCATCAAACTGGAGGGATCCAGCCAGCCTGGGCATGGTCTCGACGCCTTCGACATCGGGTGATACACCCATGTAGGACAGCGACTGTTCCAGGACATCACGGACAACCGGACCGGCAACCCGTCCACCGTAGTACTGACCTATTCGCTTGTCAGGATCCTCAATGACGCACAAGGCCACGAGCCGGGGTGTTTCCAGTGGGGCTCCGGCGATGAAACTAGAAACATACCTGTCCTCGTGGTATCCGCCACCTTCCGCGATGGGCAATTGGGCCGTTCCAGACTTGCCGAAGAGCTGGTAGTAGTCGGATTGTGAGGCGCGACCGGTTCCTTCGGTCATCACGCTTCGCATGGTGTCTCGAGTCATTCTCGAAATCGTGGGGTCGATGACGCGATGTTCGACGGAGACACGTTCTGTTCCCGCTGAAAGGATCTTGAGGGTCGGGAGGCGGCCATCCGTGCAGAAGACGCTGAAGGCACGGACCATCTGCAGCGGCGTGACTGCGATTTCATGTCCCATGGCAACGGATACCTGTGTGTAGTCTGTCCATTGCTCCGGTGATGTCACAATGCCTGTTGTTTCGCCGGGAATACCACACCGGGTACGTGTTCCAAAACCGAATCGTTCGACGGCCTGCTGCATCTGTCGATGGTCCATTCGCTCGGCAACGATCGCCATGCCACTGTTCATGGATTTGACGAGCACCTTCCGCCATGACGATGGCCCGTAGTAATGAACATCCCGGATGCGTCTCTTTCCACGTGTTCGATGCGGCTGCGAGGAGGGAGTTGGCAGTATTTCCTCCGGATCCGCTGCGCCCGCTTCTGTTGCAACGGCCCAGATGAAGGGCTTGAAGGTTGATCCTGGTTCGTATGGATCCGTGCCGCATCGAGGCCGGGAAAGACGCGGGTTTGCCGGGGGTTCACCTGGTTCAACCTCATCCCGATTCCGCTGTTCATGATTGACGACGTCGGCCAGGGCGAGGATGTCGCCTGTCAACGGGTCAGCGATGATCAGTCGTCCGCCGGCGGCGTTGCGTTCAAGAACTTCACGGGCCAGGCGTTCCTCGGCGATCTCCTGGATGAAGACATCGATCGTGAGCGTACGATCGATACCATCGCGATGAGGCACGAAGTCACCATCCTCGATCCAGAGAATTCGATTGCGTACGTCCCGGACTACGACGACGTGACCATCCTGTCCCTGGAGGGTCGTGTCGAGTGCATGTTCAAGCCCGCCGAGACCGGTATGCTCGAACCCGACTGCGCCGACAAGCTGCTCGGCAACGCCACCATATGGATAGTGACGGACAAGTCTTGGTTCAAGACCGACTCCAGAGAGTCGTGCCCGCTTGAGGCGGTCAACCTGCCAGGCCTCGAGGATGTCACTTATGGGGACGAATCGCGTGTCGAATCGTCGAGCAAGTGCCTGGTCGATCTCGATCGCATCGAGACCGATCAGCGATTTCAACTCGATTGCAATGGTTGCAAGATCATCAACCTCCCTTGGATCAAGAAAGGCGCGATGCCCGAGTGTCGTCGTTGCGAGAATCCGTCCCCTGCGATCGAGCAGGTCTCCTCGTCGACCCGGTTCACGGAGCGTTGATTCCGTGGTTCCTGCGGCATCGGCAAGCCGCGCATCGGGGTGCAGTTTCAACTGAACGACACGGAGTACGGTTCCAGCGAGCAGGAGCGAGATGAGCGTAAGACAGATGGTTGCCCAGCTCTGGAGTCGACGACATTGCCACTGTTCAGCATGCGATCCTTCAACCACGTCCAGTTCCCCCGGCTTCCTCTTCAGGGGGACTGTCCACGATCATCCATGGCCTGGTGATTCGGGCCCAGTTCTCCTCGTCTTCGGCAATGAGCCTCCGCAGCCGATCGCTCCCGAGGCTTTCAGCCAGTTGAAATCGAATCTGCCAGACGACCCTCCGCTGCGAGAGCATGTTGCGGTGAGCACTGGTCATTGCATTGATGGTCTCGATCCGAGACTGCCTGCAGGCAAGGACGGCCAGCGAAGTAGCTGCGGCGACAAGGATGATGGCCATCAGTTTTGTGAACATGGACCAGTTCAGCTCGATGGGAGGGGGTAGTTGAGGACCATGCCGACCTTTAGCGCATTCATGTCAGGCAGGACAGAGCGGTTCAACTCGTACAGGGATGCTGTGGCTCGAGCCGTACCCATGAGTTTCTGGGCGATCTCGGAGAGCGTGTCGCCAGGCTGAACGGTATAGGTCCCCATGGCCATCGTTGCATTCGAGTTGATCGGGGCCCCCATGGTGACCACGGGTTCGGCCGATGATCCGAATTCGCCGGCATTGGGCATGATCAATCGAGTGCCGGGGACAAGTCGGTCAGGATCAGGAAGGTTGTTGTAAGTTGCAAGTGCATTCGCAAGAGCACCATTTCCATACCAGGCGCGGCAGATTGATCGGAGTGTTTCACCTTCCTCGACTGTACGCATCGGGTTCGGTGCCGAGAGTGTGGGGGAGGGTGGTGATGCAAACGTGTGCGCAGGGAGACTGTTCGTGTCTTCATCCAGTTCGGAGATTTCGGGTCCGAACTCGACGAGCACGCTGCCTGGAACATGATCCAGTTGGCTCGTATCGATGCTCGTATGGAGGTTGGAGGTGAGTTCGCGTTGATTCGCCGACAGGTGATCGGACACCAGTACGCCAACGAAGAGGACGAGTCCGAATCCGATGATCAACGCCAACTTGTTCTCACGGCTCATGGCCTGCAGCATCCTTGCCGACCGCACATGCGGTACATGTTCCTGCCCACCCTGCCGCATCCATGCATTCAGGGAGATCGGGCTCTTCAGGACAGCGTGATTACTCGAAGCTTGGCGGATCGACTCCGTCGATTCTCCTGCTGCTCGGCCTCCGAGGCCGTAACCGGTCGTCGCGTGACCAGCGTCGCAAGTGCCCGCCGCGACATGTCCGCGAAGGCATGCTTCACCGGGCGGTCCTCGAGGCTGTGGAAACTGATGATCCCGGCTCGGGCGCCAGGTTTCAGCCATCCTCCGGAGGCCGTGGCCTCCGCACCTCGGGCGATGGCGGCCAGCAATGCATCCAGTGCCGCCAGTTCGTCGTTCACCGCAATCCGAAGCCCCATGAAGGTGCGGGTTGCAGGATCCTGACGTGAGGTCGCTGCCCGGCGACCATACGCATCTCGGACAAGTCGTGCTAACTGTCCCGTCATCTCAATCGGCCTCTGGGCACGCTCTCGTACAACTTTTTGGGCAATCCTGGCCGCAAAGGGCTCCTCGCCGAAGCCTGAGATGATCTCGACCAACTCCTCCTCACTGCAGGTTGCGAGCAATTCCGAGGCTGTACGGCCCCTTGACTGGTCAAATCGCATGTCCAGGGGCCCATCCTGCCTGAAACCCATGCCTCGATCGGGGTCATCCATCTGGTTCGAGGCGAAGCCAAGGTCGGCAAGGAGCACATCTGCCCTGAGTCCCAGGTCCTCCAGGTGGTGATGGACCCTGCCGAAGGAACCATGGACTGCATGGACGGTACAGTTGGAACCCTCAAGTCGATTTGCTGCCCTTGCCAGGTTCCCCGGGTCCAGATCGATGAGGACCACGGTGCCTTCGGGTCCAACCGCCTCGGCCAACATCGAGGCGTGGCCGCCCAGTCCCGCCGTCGCATCGACCACGACCTCGCCAGGCGCTGGCGCGAGCAGTTGCTGGAGTTCCCCGGGAAGTACTGGAACATGATCGTTCATGCACTACAGACTACACAGATGCTCCGCCTTCTTCTGGATTAGACTGAAGGAATGGATGCTCCACATGCTGCAACAGAGCCTTCAGAGCACGCAACCCCATCCCTTGTCCTTGGGATCCTGAGCATCGTGCTCGTCGGGTGTTTCCCCGTTGGTCTTGTTCTCGGGTTCATCGGTATCGCACGTGCCCGAGCAGGCTTCACCCAGTTGCAGTCGAGCCCCCAGTTGCAGGGTCGTGGTCTGCTGGAAGCGGGGAGAATCTGCAGCATCATCGGGACGGCCCTGTCGGCGCTCACGGCTGCGATGTGGGCGTTCTACATCCTGGTGGTACTTGTCCTTGGCCTGCTCTCGATCATCGCAGAGGCAACAAGGTCATGATTCCAGCAGGAGTCGCTCCGGGCTCTCGATGCACTCCTTGACGTGCACGAGGAAGCTGACTGCTTCTGCACCATCGACGATGCGATGGTCGTAGCTGGTGGCCAGGTACATCATGGGTCGCAACGCCACGGTTCCAGGTTCATCAGGGTGTTCAACGGCGCGGTTCTGGATCCGGTGCAGTCCGAGGATGCCCGACTGCGGTGGATTGAGGATCGGCGTGGACATCATGGATCCATAGACGCCGCCGTTGCTGATCGTGAAGGTCCCGCCGGTCATGTCGTCGATTCCAAGGCTTCCATCCCTGGCACGTCCGGCCATGTCCTGAATGCTTCGCTCGATCTCCGCGAAGGTCATTCGATCGGTATTGCGCACGACCGGTACGACAAGTCCCTTGTCGGTACCCACTGCAATGGACAGGTCGACATAGTCGTGTTCGACGATCTCGTCTCCATCGATGAAGGCATTGAGCGTGGGGTAGGCGCGAAGCGCGGACACGACGGCCTTCGCGAAGAAGGACATGAAACCGAGCTTCACACCGAACCGATCATTGAACTCCTCCTTGTGGAGCTTTCGGAGGCGGATGACATTCGTCATGTCGGCCTCGTTGAACGTCGTAAGCATGGCCGCAGTCCGCTGGGCAAGGACGAGACGTTCTGCGATCCGCTGTCGAAGTTTCGACATGCGTGTCCTGCGTTCGCCTCGTCCGATGACCAGTTCATCCCCCTTCACGGTTTCCCGCACGGGCGGTTCAATCGGTGAATCAAGCACATCCGCCTTCGTGATCTTTCCATGGAGCCCGGAGCCTTCGACCGAGCCGAGCTTGACTCCACGGTCGGCAGCGACCTTCCTGGCCAGTGGAGTAACCTTCGGTGGAATCGGTGAAGCCGAGTTCGTCTCGGTGGCAATCTCGACCCGTGTTGCAGGAGTTTCCGGGGATGCTTCCGGGAGGTCGCCCGGCGAATCGACCGGGGTTGGTTCGACGGGGACCTCCGGTCGGACAGCCTCCGTGTCGATGGCACCGATCGTGGCACCGATGGGAAGATCGGTGCCTGCCTGTTCGCTGATCGAAAGCCTGCCCGCAGCCGGTGCCGGCAGCTCCTGGGTGACCTTGTCCGACTCGATCTCCACGAGGGGCACATCGCGGTCCACCCAGTCACCATCTGCCTGGAGCCAGGCTCCAAGACGGACCTCGGTGATTGATTCACCGAGACTCGGAATGATGATGTCCATGGGCATGCGGGGTATTCCTCCTGATCGCAGTGACAGGGTAGGCATTCAGGCGGGTGGCGTGGCTGTCATGGATGGATCGATTCCAATCGCTTCCACGAGCAGTTGGTGCTGCTCAGCTGCGTGGATCTTGGTTGATGCGACTGCCGGTGAATCATTTTCGGGTCGACCCACGTATCGGAGCCGGGAACCGAGCTTGGAGGTGAACTGTTCATTGATGAAGACCCATGCACCCATGTTGCGAGGTTCTTCCTGGACCCACGACATCTTGCGTATGACTGCATAGCGTTCAAGGATCGCGTTCACCTCGACAATGGGGAAGGGATAGAGCTGTTCGATGCGAACGATGGCGGTGTGCGTCGCCCCGACCTTCTCCCGGTGCGCCATCAGGTCGTAGTAGACCTTGCCTGTGCAGAAGAGTACGCGGTCGATCTTCGCCGGGTCCGGCCTGGCAGGGTCGTCGATCACGTGCTGGAAGCGACCCGTGACAAGTTCTCCCGGTGCGGATCTCGCCGAGGGATGTCGAAGCAGGCTCTTGGGCGTCATGACGATGAGGGGCTTGCGGAAGTTGCGTTTCACCTGTCTTCGCAACATGTGGAAGAACTGCGCGGGCGACGTCGGGTTGACCACCTCCATGTTCTCCGAAGCACAGAGCTGGAGGAACCTTTCCAGCCGGGCAGAGGAGTGCTCCGGTCCCTGTCCCTCGTATCCATGGGGGAGAAGCAGGACCAGCCCGCTCCATCGAGCCCATTTCTTCTCGGCTGATGCGATGAACTGGTCGAAGAAGACCTGCCCGGCATTGGCGAAGTCCCCGAACTGGGCTTCCCAGACGACGAGCATGTTGGGGTCGCCCAGCGAGTAGCCGTATTCGAAACCGATGCAGCCACCCTCGGTGACTGGACTGTTGTAGATGCAGATTCGCCCCTGCGAGTCAGCGACATGGTTGAGGGGGAGGTGTTCTTCCCCGGTTGTTGCGTCTACGAGTACGGAGTGACGATGTGAGAAGGTGCCACGTTGGACATCCTCTCCGGTGAGTCTGACGTGGACGCCTTCCTGGAGGATTGTTCCGTATGCAAGGAGTTCTCCGAGCCCCCAGTCGATTGGTTCGTCGGTGTCGATGCAGTTGCCCCTGTAGGAGAGGATCCGTTCCAGTTTTCGATGGGGTTCGTGGTGCTCGGGTGAGGATCCAAGGGATTCAGCGACATCCCTGAGTGCCTCGATTGACACGGACGTGTCCACAGGTGTCCAGTCGTAATGCGGCGAAAGCCCTCCCCAGATGCTGTTGTCATCAAAGGCCGGTGGGACCGGCTCACTGGGTCGTTCCCGTGATCGCTCCTGGGAGGCATCGAGCACGTTCTGCAGCCGTTGACGAGATGCATCGTATTCCTCGCTCGTGATGACACCCCTCTCAAGCAGGGCGGTTGCGTACTGTTCGACGACCGGCACCTGGTTCTTGATGGTTGCATACATCTCCGGTTGGGTGAACGCCGGCTCGTCGGTTTCATTGTGTCCATACTTCCGATACCCGTAGAGGTCGATCACGACATCTCCCTTGAATCGCTGCCGGTACTCGTAAGCCATGTGCATCACCTGGATGCAGGTTTCCGGGTCGTGCCCGTTGACGTGGAAGATGGGTACGTCGATTCCACGGGCGATGTCCGTGCAGTATCGGCCCGTGAAGAGATCCTCTGGAACGGTCGTGAACCCGATCTGGTTGTTGATGATCAGGTGAATCGTCCCACCCACCTCGTAGCCTGCAAGCCCCGAGAGGTTGAGCGTCTCCTGGACGATCCCCTGTCCAGGGAAGGATGCATCACCGTGGATGAGGACCGGGATGCATCGTTGCCGGTCATCGTCGTTCCGGAGGCGTTGTTTCGCCCGAGCTCTTCCAAGAGTGACGGGATGTCCCCATTCCAGGTGGGACGGGTTGGACGACATGGAGAGGTGGAGTTGCACTCCCGCATCCGTCACGACATCACTGCTGAATCCACGGTGGTACTTGACATCACCGCCTGCATTCAGAAAATCCTCTGCCCAGCTTTCCTCGAACTCGGTGAACAACTGCTCATAGCTCTTTTCCAGGATGTTCACGAGTACATTGATTCGACCGCGATGCGCCATGCCGAATGCCAGTTCCTCGACGCCGTCGGAAGAGGCAATGACGAGCAGTTCATTGAGCAGGGGAATCAATGTCTCGTTCCCCTCGAGACTGAACCACTTCTTCCCGATGTACCGACGCATCAGGAATTGCTCGAGCCCGGTCGCCTGGACCAGTTCCCTGAGAATCCGTTTCCTGATCGAGTGGTCAAGATCACCGGCCCGTGGCAACTGCTCGACTCGCTCGATGACCCAGTTTCGTTGTTCGAGATTCCGGATGTGTGAAACTTCAGCCCCGAGGGTTCCGCACCATGCCCGTTGCAGTGCATCAAGGACGTCCGAAGCCGTCGACGTGTTCTCGACCGGGACAGCACGAGGATCAACCTGGGTCTGGAGGTTCTTCGCTTCCAGGCCGAGTGCAACCGGGTCGAGTTCGACCGGCAGCGATGGTGCATCGGACAGCGGGTTCAGGTGGGCTCCAAGGTGGCCCAGGTCGCGATACCGTTCAATGCACCGGTCAATGGCGTTCTGGACACCGCCACCCGTTGCTGCATCATGGACGGGCAGGGATCTTCCTGGAGAGGCGGTTGCCTCTTCATCATCCGGCTCAGGGGCCTGGCGAATCCCAAGGTCGAAACCCTCGAAGAACTGGGTCCATTCCCCGGAGGTCGAGCTGGGGTCTTCAAGCCATTGCTGGTAGAGCTCTTCGACATAGCGACCATTCCACCCATTGATTGATGGTTGTGGCCCGTTCCTGGTGTTCGCCAGGTCGGCTTCTGACCGATTCATCTCGCCGCTCATCAGGTTTCTCTGGGTTCTCGAAGTGCTTGGAGCACCTTGGAATCGCTCTTTTTAAGCCCTTGACAGGGCACGGAGCCTTGGAAGACTGTGGATTCTACCATCTTGCGATGGGCAGGACCTGCCCTGCAGGAACGTTCTACTGACTTCGCGTGGAGTTCTACAGCAGGTTCCGTGGATCCACATCGACTTGGAAGCGTGAAGAGGGTTCGAGGAGCAGTCGATCCCGTGCCTGTGAGAGGAGTGCCTGGAGCCTTGATGCGGAGGGCGCAAGGACCTCGACCTGCTCACGCCATGCATCAGCAATACGGGCGATTGGACAGGTCGAAGGCCCCCTGATCGTGACGTCCGTTTCGGCAAGTTCCTGCAGTTGGCGAGCGATCCTGATCGCAGCTTCCGTGGCTCGATCTCGATTCCGATCGCGGACGATGATTCTCGCCAGCCGCGTAGCTGGTGGCAGTCCCATCTGCTGTCGATCGGCCAACTCGGTTTCGGCAAAGGTGTCATAGTCATTCCTTGCCGCCATCATGATGGCAGGGGAGGAGGGATCAAAGGTCTGGATGATTGCCAGTCCACCTGCCGAGCCACGACCACACCGACCGGTGACCTGGCTGACAAGTTGGTAGGTTCGTTCCACGGCCCTGAAATCAGGAAGGTGCATTGCCGTATCGGCATCGATGACACCTACGAGCCGAACACCTGGAACATCAAGTCCCTTTGCGATCATCTGTGTTCCAACGAGCACCTGGATTCGCCCTGAAGCAAAATCGCCAAGTGCTTCATGAAAGTCCTGCATGGATCGCATGCTGTCGGAATCGACACGCCTGAGCGTTCCTCCCTCTGCCAGCGTGGGCCATCGATCTTCAAGTTCGGCCTCGATTCGTTGTGTTCCCAGTCCAAGTTTCACAACGGACTTGCTGCAGTCTGGGCAGTTCGCTGGAAGGCGTACTTCCGTGTTGCAGTGATGGCACCTGAGGTAGCCCCCGGAGGGCAGGTCGCCGGCTCGGTGGAAGACCATGGTGACATCACAGTGTTCACATTTCATCATCCAGCCACATGACCTGCTGCTGCAGGAGACGTAACTAGCCCAGCCCCTTCGGTTTAGGAGCAGCAAGACCTGGTGGTCGTCTTCGAGTGTCTGGTTGATTGCGCTGGCAAGGGTGGGTCCGATCAGCAGGTGATTTCGCTGTGCATTCCTGCGTTCCTCCACGAGGTCGACGATGCGTACGGACGGCACGACCAGTCCCGGTGCACGTTCTGGCAGTCGATGCAGCTTGGAAACACCTCGACGTGTTGCATTCCACCAGCTTTCAAGGGCCGGAGTAGCGGATCCAAGGAGCACGGGGCACCCGGCCAACTGGCCTCGACGGATTGCCGTGTCTCGACCGTTGTACCTCGGGGTGGTTTCCTGCTTGTAGGAACTGTCGTGTTCCTCATCGACGATGATGAGTCCAAGTCGGTCGGTGGGAATGGGGGCGAAGACGGCGCTCCGGGCACCGAGGACGATGTCGGCTTCACCAGCAGCGGCCAGGGACCATTGCTGGTGTCGCTGCGCGTCGGTGAGGGCAGAATGAAGCACTGCTACACGATGTTCCGGGAAGCGTCCGATGAGTCGCCCGCCGGTCTGTGGTGTCAGGGCGATCTCGGGTACGAGCAGGAGGACGACCCGGCCTTGTCGAAGCACCTGTTCGATGAGCCGGATGTAGACCTCGGTCTTTCCTGAGCCGGTGACACCCAGCAGCAGGTGCGTGGAGAACCCTTCGCCCAGGTGCGAGCCAATCGAATCAATGACTGCCTGTTGAGTCTGCGTAGGAATATCTGGAACGATTTCGCCTGGAGGGGGCGTTCGCCATTTTGCTTCGATCTCGGTTCTTCGTCTTTCGAGTAGAAAGCCATCACGAAGCAGGCGATCGACGGGCCCGCTCGTCCTGATACCGGCCATCTCCTTCAAACGGAGCAACTCGACGGGCCGCTCCATTTCAGGCATCGACTGGAGTGCATCGAGCACCTGCCGCTGCTTTGACGTTGGTTTCACATCAACTGGTGGATCCGGGGCAAGATCCAGCAGCCGCCTCTTCACTGATCCGACACCACGTCGAACGGCCGAGGGGAGCATGGCGGCGACGGTCAATCCCAGTGGGGCCTGGTAGTACTGTGCTACCCACCTGGCGACTCCCATGAGGTCGGCGGGGAGGCCCCGTGCCGATCCATCACGCCGGAGGATCCACTTCACGTTTTCCGGATTCATGGATGGTTCAAGCACGCGATCGACGACGTAGCCGGCAACTGGTGTGCTTCCACGCCCCAGGGGCACGACGACTCGCTCACCTGTTTCCAGGTCGGCCAGTTCTCGAGGAATCGCGTAGGTCAACCCATCAGGATATCGATCAATTCCTCGCTCAACGGCGATCTGGGCGTAGCCGGCATTGGGTTCCTGTGGAAAGAGAGAGCTCATGGGGGTGCCTGCTTGCTGTGACTTGATTACAATACCCACATGCCGGACACCACAGTGACGACCGCGCGCCTTGTTCTTGAGGACGGGGCCGTTTTTTCAGGCCATGCCTTCGCTTGCAGCCAGGAGCCGGTCACCGGTTTCGGTGAGGTCGTCTTCAACACGGCCATGACGGGGTACCAGGAAGCCCTGACAGATCCGAGTTACCTCGGGCAGATCCTTGTCATGACTGCGCCGCAGGTAGGCAACTATGGTGTCAACTCCGATGACGTGGAGTCGACGGGGCCCCAGGTTGCCGGCTTCGTGATTCGCGAGGAATCCCGACTGGATTCCAACTTCAGATCGGAGTCGATGCTTGGCGACTGGCTTAGTTCACACGGGATTCCGGCCTTGTGCGGAATCGACACGCGTGCATTGGTTCGGAGGTTGCGTACAGCTGGCGTGATGCGAGGGGTGATTACGACGGACATGAACCAGACCGTCGACCAGTTGCTGAAGGCGGTTCAGGAATCTCCATCGATGGCCGGTCGAAACCTTGCAGCTGAGGCATGCCAATCCAGTGGCGATGGGTGGGACACGGGCCTTGGTCCCTTTGCAACCATCAGGCTGGAAGGATCCGCAGCCGGGGAAGCGACATTCCGTGTCGTAGCTATTGACTGTGGTGCGAAGCGGAACATCTATCGACATCTTGTTGACAAGGGATGCGAAGTGATCCGGCTTCCATGGAATACGACGCCCGAGGCCATCAGGGCCGAACAACCAGATGGGATATTCGTCTCCAACGGCCCCGGGGATCCGGCTGCTGTCGAGCCTTTGATAGAGACGCTGAAAGTCGTTGCTGGGGAGGTTCCGACATTCGGGATCTGCCTCGGTCACCAGCTGCTTGCCTTGGCCTTGGGTGCTACGACCTGGAAACTCCCCTTTGGCCATCGTGGGGCCAACCAGCCTGTCCGTGACATGGAGACTGGGCGGGTGGAGATCACGAGCCAGAATCATGGGTTCTGTGTCGATTGGTCCTCGCTGGAGGCCTTGGATTGCCAGGTGACCCATGTTCATCTCAATGACAGGACCGTGGCAGGCTTCAGGCACCAGACCAAGCCCATATTTGCCGTCCAATACCATCCTGAAGCCTCTCCAGGGCCACATGATGCAGCTCACCTGTTTGAGCGTTTTACTGCCATGATGATGGATGCTCGGACGGCAAAGACCACTTCAAGGCCGGCCTCGGCTGCGGGTGCCTGAGATCCTGCTTTCCAGTGGAAAAAACACGGAAAGCGGTTCCGCTGTGTGCTTGCAGATCAGGCTACTGCCGGGGTAGACTTCGGGCTTCCCGTGGTCATCACTGCGGGTGGAACCCATCCGAATATGGGTTCTGATCATGGTCGAGGAGCTGGGGTAGGCCCCTATAGGGTATAGCCCTGAACGAATCGCGATGAACTGTCGCGATGGGAGAAGCGCATGAAGTTGTCTTCAGATCGGTTGCATACCCATCTACTCTGCCCCGTAGTTCTGGGCCTGTCCTTCGGGCTGTGCCTTCCAGCGATTGCACAGTCTGAAGAGCCTGCTCCACCACCGAGCGAATCATCCGAAGATGTGGATGCACAGGTCAACACCCTGATCATCGAAGCGCAGAATCTTGCGCACGAGGGACGTTGGAAGGAAGCTGCGGACAAGTGTTCTGAAGCCTTGAAACTTCAACCGGGAAACGAGGAAGCACAGAAGGGGTACGACCTGTGCATGAGCGTGCTTGGTGAAGAGCCTTCGGAAGAAGCTGCTCCACCCCCTCCACCAGCACCAGAACTAGCACCACCAAGTGAACCTCCAGCGGAAGATGAAACGTCTGAAGAGCCCACTTCAGATGAACCTGCGACCCCCGAACCAACAGCTGAAGAATCTGGTCCGACTGAAGCAGCAGTGCCTGACAGGGCCGAATCATCAACCGAGGAACTTGAAGCAAAGGTCAATGCAATGCTGCTCTCCGCGCAGCGGCTTGCAAGCGAGGGGCGATGGAGGCAGTCGGCCGACAAGTACGCCGAGGCCCTGAAATTGCAGCCCGGCAACGATGCAGCAAAAAAGGGCTACCAGGTTTGCATGAACATGCTCAACGAGGGTTCCATGCTCTCCAATGGCAATGGTGTCGGCATGACCTCGGTCGAGCAGCAGTTGCGTGAACAGCGACAGCGTGCAGTCGTCGAGTTCAACGAGTCCTACCAGCATGCCCAGAACCTTGTCGACCAGGAAGAGTTCGTCGGTGCCGATCGAGCCATCCTGACCGCGCAGATCAAGCTTCGACAGCGTCGTCAGTATCTCAGCGAGGCCGAGTACAGCCAGATGAACTCGAAGGCCGAAGAACTCATCGCCACGATTGGTTCGATGCGAGTCAGCGCCCGTCTTCTCAAGGAGCAGGCATCCCGGGAGGAAGCCGAATCAAGCCGCATCGTTGGAGAACAGAAGGCCCAGTCCGAGCGTGACCGTATCGTTCGTGAGAACCTGAGGCGTGTACGCCAACTTCAGCAGGAACTGAAGTACGCCGAGGCGCTCCAGGTCATTGACGAGATTCTCTTTGTCGATCCCAACAATCCCGGGGCACTGATGTTGCGGGATGCATTCACAACCACCGAGCTCTACCGGCAGTTCTCCGATATCGAGAAGCGGCGTGGCGTCAGTTATGCCCACGAGATGATCGGGGTTCGCCAGGGAGTGATTCCACCTCACAGGAACGTCGGGGGGCAGGGCGACCAATCCCTCTCGGGCAAGATGTCCTACCCGGAGGACTGGCCCCAGATCACCCATCGTCGTGGTATCGAGGGAGGGTATGTACCGCCCGCTGCAGACAGGCGTGTCTTGGACAGGCTTGAAAGTGCATCAGCCCCGGTGGAGTTCAATGATCGCACCTTCGAGCAGGTCATCCAGTTCTTCGAGGATGAATCCGACCTGAAGTTCTATGTCGATTGGAAGTCCCTCGAGGATTTCGGTATCGAGCGGGATTCGACGGTATCCCTTGACTTGGGCCAGGTTCCCCTGGACATCGCTTTGACCCGCACGCTGGAGCAGATCGGTGACCCACCCGACAACCCAGCATGGCGAGTCGAGGACGGGATGCTCATGGTCTCGACACTTGAGGTCTTCAACAGCAACAAGCGGATGTTCCCGATCGTCTATGACGTACGTGACATCATCATGCCCATCCCGGATTTCGACAATGCTCCGATACTTGACCTCGGCGGTGGTGGTGGCGGTGGTGGTCTCGGCGGCGGTGGTGGCGGCGGCGGTGGTATCGGCGGCGGCGGCGGCGGCGGCGGCTTCGGCGGCGGCGGCGGCGGCGGTGGTGGCGGCGGCGGTGGTGGCGACGATGGTCCCGACTACGGGGAGGAAGAGGATGAGAACCTTGAGAAACTGCAGGAAATCATCCGTGACAATGTTGATTCGGAGAGCTGGTTCAACCTGACCGGTGGCGAGGCCAGGATCGAGGAGTTCCAGAAGAACCTGGTTGTCCGCGCAACCCGCAAGTCACACATGCAGATTGGAACCCTTCTTCGCATGCTTCGAGAGGCCAGATCGATCCTGATCAATGTCGAGGCCCGCTTCCTCGAAGTTGATACGGACTGGTTCGAGGAGATTGGTGTTGATCTCGACATGTACTTCAACACGAACCGTTCCCTGTGGGAAAAGCAGAAGTTCATTGATCCAAACACCCGCCTGAGTGATTTCTTCATCCAGGATGGCGTCAACTCCGGCCAGTTGAAGGATGCCCTGATCATGGGTACCGTCAACCAGGCAATTGATCCTGCAAACGCGCCCTTTATCAATACGACCAACACGGGCCGTTCGATGATGGCTCCGGATGCCAATGTGCCACCTCAGAACTACGTCTATATCCCCGGCACTCCTATATGGCCTGCTGGTCCTGGTGCTCCTCCTCCGCCAAACGCCTTCCCGATCACCCCGGGCAGTTTGCTCCAGCCGACACGGCTTGGAGCATCGACCAATGGCTGGAGCCCGATCGGTATGACCCAGAATTCGCTTGATGTCGTGAGCACCATTGCAGGTGCAACGACCTTCGGGCAGTCAGTCATGGCGTTGGCACCGGCCATGGGTGTGAATATCCAGTACATGGATGACATCCAGGTCGACCTGCTCATCAAGGCGACGCAGGCCGACAAGCGGTCCGTGACCCTGACGGCACCTCGCCTGACCTTCTACAACGGTCAGCAGGCATGGATTACGGTCAATACACAGGAGTCCTATGTTGCCGGGTTGACACCTGTCACGGGTGAGGCGTCCGGGGCATTCCAGCCAGACATTCAAATCCTGCAAACTGGTTTCGTGCTCGACATTAAGGGTGCAGTCTCCTCTGATCGACGTTACGTCACCATGAATGTCCACTTCCAGTTGACCAAGCCGGTCGGCCAGGAGTCCACCGTGACATTCGGTGGTGCAGCCGGTGGTGGAGGTATCGGTGGTGGCGCCGGACAATTCTCAGGTACGGTCCAACTGCCATCGATCCTCACGAAGGATCTTTGGGTGACGACCTCGGTACCTGACAAGGGGACGGCGTTGCTCGGTGGCCAGAGGACCATGGAGGAGTTCGAGACCGAGGTCGGTGTTCCGATCCTCTCGAAGATTCCGTACCTCAATCGTTTCTTCACGAACCGGATCACGAGCACCGAGGAAGTAACGCTCCTGATCCTGATTCGACCGGAGATCATCATCCAGTCCGAGAACGAGGACCTCCTCTTCCCGGGACTGCGTGACGAGGTCGGTTCAGGTTCCACCTACAACCCAAGCCCGCTGTCGGTACCTACACCCAACAAGGGCAGTTATTGATTCCTGGAGCACGTCCATGACAGCCGATTCAACGTTGCTGCGCATCGTTGACGAGGGAGATCTGCTCGAGGTTCGTTTCGCGACGGACACGATCGTCGACGAGGTGTCCATTCAAGGCATCGCCGGTGAACTCCAGGAACTTGCCCGTGGACGTGAAACCCCACGGTGCATCATCAACTTCTCGGGCGTACGGCATTTCTCCTCGGCCGGTCTTGGGATGCTTGTCGACCTGAACTCGACCGTCCAGGAACGCGACGGCTGCATGGTGCTCACGGATATTTCCGACACCATCCGCGAGGTCTTCAAGATCACGAAGCTCGACCGTGTCTTTGCAATCGAGGCCACGTCGGCCGAGGCCCGTTCGAACATGGGTTGATCCCCCGGGCCCGGCAGGGTCTCGACAGTGAAGGGGTGGCTGCTCGATGCAATCGGATCGTCCTCCATACTCCCTGCAGGAAAGCATCCAGAGCACGCGTGAAGAGATCGAGCGTGTGATGTCCAGTTGCCTTGAGCAGCTCAAGGCCCATGGCCATGACGAGGCGGCCATCTTCGCGATCCGCCTGGCCTTGGAGGAGGCCTTGTCCAACGCGATCTTCCATGGCAATGGCAGTGATGCCTCGAAGCAGATCACGGTTGACGTGCAGATCACCGCGGACCAGTTCACCGCATCGGTGGCGGACGAGGGACCCGGGTACGACCCGGTTCATGTACCGGATCCCACGGCCGATGAGAATCTCTCGATCGCCTCGGGCCGGGGCCTTGCCCTGATCCGGTCGTTCATGACCGAGGTGACCCTGGTGCCCCCGGGGAGTTGTATCCAGATGCGGTATCAGAAGTCGGTTTAAAGTGATGGGAGTGGTTATTTTGACGCCTGCTTTGCAGGGGTAAAGTCTTAGGTGTAGTATCACTGCCTCATTGGGTTTGGCTGAAAGAGTTTCTCCATGTTGAAAAATGCACAGGTATTCGCCTTCTTATTCGTGATCTGTCTGCTCATGTCTGCGTGTGCCGGTTTTTCGGACTCCGAGTTTCAACGCGGCGCAGGACAACTTGGCGCCAATCAGAGCAATCTGACTCCGGGCATGGCGAAGTTGAAGATCACCAAGGGGCAGACAGCGCAGGCCGAGATCCTTGAGGTATTCGGGCCTCCGAACCAGACAACGATGCGTGATGGTGTTCAAGTCTGGACATACGACAAGATCAGCGATTATGTGCGAGAGGATCGCGGAGGGCTCCTCTGGTACGGTGCGGGTTCGAGGCGTTCCAGTTCCACATCGATCCTGCTCATTCTGTATTTTAATAACGATGACATCGTCTATGACTACAGGCTTGATCAAATCAAGTATTGAGGAATCAATATGAACAAGTTCCAGGCAATTCTGTTTATCTTCTTGGGTATTGCTGTTGCCTTTGGATGTGGGGGTGTCACGAGCAATATTGACAAGTTCACCCAGGCACAGTTGACTGCACTGACCACGCGTCAAGTCGATGCTACTTATGAAGAGACCTACCACGCGGCCCTTGATGCCCTCTTCGACTCTGGTTTTACAGTTGAAGAAAGTGACCATGCTGGCGGTATCATTACGGGCGTTCTTCGTGATGACAGGTCGACAGAGCGCATGCTGCTCAGTAGGCATATCGAGGACTCAGAGTTCCGTATGTCGGTTCTGATTCGCGGCCGCGGTTCCAACCTGACGTCCGTCAGGCTGAGCAGTTCTGTCAATGGCGAGCCTTATGTCGATGAGAAGGCGATTGATCGTTTCTGGACCATGATGAAGCGTCAGGTTCTGATCCAGGCTCCCGCGCCGATCGATAACGCATCGAAATGGCCGTCAGACACGACGAAATGAATCATCATGGGGGACCTGACGCGAGGTGTTGACCACCGGGCGATCGTGGTCGAACTTTTCAATCACACCTGGACGCTGCCTGGCTTATGAAGAACCTGGCGGAACGTTCAACGTAGGTTGCCTGTTCAGGGAGCGGTGCCACAGCCCCAGTCGGCGATGACGGCCAGCAGGTCATTGACGTCGTACGGGTTGCCCCATCCGGCGATTACGAAGAGCAGGTCCTCGACGCTCGTATTCCCACTGCCGTCGTAATCCCCTGTGCATTCCTGGCAGGTATCTGCTTCGCAGGCGGTGTCATCACCCTGGTACTCGCCTGGGCAGTTGGCCTCGGTGACGATGGTGCAGTCACCATCGGTACAGCAGGCACCGGTGGGCGGTTGTGGACATTCGACACTGCTGCAGTCGGTATCGGCTTCCCACTGGCCGCTTTGCGTAAAGCACTCATCCTCGGTCTGTTCATCGATGCAACTGCCATCGAGCAGGCAGCAGGCGCCGGTGAGATCCGGCGGCGTGCAGTCGACCTCGGAGCAGTCGACATCCTCGTGCCAGGCCCAGCCATTGCACTCCTCACTGGTCTGCTGGATGCACCCGCCGCCTGGATAGCAGCAGGCGCCCTCTACAGGCAGATCACACTCGTCTTCGAAGATGCAGCCGTGGTCGTCGACCAGGTGCTGCAGATCTGTTCCCGAGTACTCGGCGATGTGCGGGAAGGCTGGTGCCATGTTGCCGCAGAAGTAGGAGTTGGTGAGATCACCAACGTTGTAGGGGTGATCATCAAGACTCATGGCGCCGCCTTTGTTCGTCGCACTGTTCTGGAGGAACTGGCAACTGTCGAGGTACGGTACGAAGTCATCGCCTGCCGCATCCCAGAGGGCTCCACCCTGATACGCGTTGTTTTCGCGGAACATGCAGTTGGTGAACTGGGGCACATTGCCCAATGGGATTGACAGCCCTGTGATATACACGGCTCCGCCCTTCCCGTTGTTCAGGTTGCACTCGTTGCCTTCAAAGGTGCAGTTGATCAGCCTGGGGTGACTGCCTTCATATGGAAGGATGTTTCCGATCAGCAGTGCGCCACCACCATCTCGATTGTCACGGTTGTTCTCGAAGGTGCAGTTGCTGAACAGGGGGCTGCAACCGGTTGTGCAGGCGACCGCCCCGCCATCACCCCCGCCTGTTCCACCATTGTTCCGGAAGATGCAGTTATAGAACTCGGGATTGGTTCCCTCAACCGCGATGAGGGCCGCGGACCCGATGCCGTTTCGCCGGTTGCCCTCGAAGATGCAGTTCCGGATTGTCGGAGATGTGTCTGGATGGGTGGTCGATGATATGCACTTGATACCGTGGCCACTGGCGACCTGGCCGAAGTTTCGAATGGTAAAGCCCTCGATCAGTGTGGAACTTCCTTCTCCCAGATGGCAGAAGATCCCCCTCGGTATGGCGTTTCCATCGTTATCGCCAACGAGAATGGTCAGTTCAGCACCGGAGAGGGAGACGATCCTGATGTCCTTGCCCTTTGGATCGATGATCGAGTTGGGGTTCTCGCTGTCGCACTCGGAACCGTCATAGGTTCCTGCTTCAACAACGACGATGTCCCCATCGGCAGCGATGTCGATCGATTCCTGGATGCAACTTCCCTCGATCACGAAGACCACGTCATCACAGGGAGGCCCGAGGATGCAATCCTCACCTTCGAACCAGTAGCCACTTCCCTGGCATGTGGCCTCGGTGGTATTGACGCAGCTGTCTTCTCCAGGCAGGCAGCAGGCACCGAAGGGGGCGCAGGGGCTGTCATCGGCCTGGCCGTCACCGTTGGGATCGCAGACCTGGTCCTCGTGCCAGGTCCCGTCGATGAGTTGGCAGTCCTCCTTGGCCAGGTTCTCGCAGTCCTGCCAGCCATCATTCTCGAAGCAGCAGGCCTTGGTGCAGTCGACATCGATGCATTCGCTGCCGGGGCCATTCCACTGGCCGCCGTAGTTGTTGCAGTTTGCTGCGGAGGTCCCGTCGATGCAGAGGCCCTCGAGCGTGCAGCAGGCGCCGATGATGGGCTGGCAGTCGGGGGCATTGATGGAACACGTGGAGTCGACACCGAACCAGGTTCCACCATTGCCGGTGCAGGCCAGTTCCGGGAATCCGTCGTAGCATGTCTCTCCATCGAAGCAGCAGGCGCCCGTTTCAACCGGTTCACCGTCATCGATGCATTTCTCCAGCTCCTGATCAGTACAGGAAGCGCCGCCAACCCAGTAGGAGTCGGTGCCGGAGCAGTCATCCTGCTCGATGTTCTCGACGCAGTAGACGCCGCCGAAGCAGCAGGCACCGGTCGTCGGCTCACAGTCGATGCTCGTGCAGGAGGTCGCCATCGTCCATTTGCCGCCGATGCTGACGCAGTTGCTGAGGGTAAGGGTGTCGTAGCAGGTGACGCCGTCCACGCAGCAGGCACCGGTGGCGATGGAGCAGTCGACCTGCGAGCAGTCTTCGCCCGAGTACCAGCCCTTGCCCTCGAAGTCGGTGCAGGTGGCCTCGGTGGACTGGACACAGCCACCGGAGGAGAGGCAGCAGGCGCCGGTCGGATCAGGCTGCGGGCAGTCGGCCTGCGGGCAGGTGAGGTCCTGGTGCCAATTACCGTTCTGGGCGTCGCACTTGGCCTCCGTGAGGTTCTCGCTGCAGCTTCCATCCGGGTAGCAGCAGGCGCCGCGGAGTGAGCAGTCGACCTGCGTGCAGTCGAGGCCATCATTCCATTCTCCACCGAAGGTGGTGCACTTGGTTTGTGTAGCGTCAACGCAGTCACCATTGGTGAGGCAACAGGCCCAGACGGGATCAGGCTGCGGGCAGTCGGCCTGCTTGCAGGTGAGGTCCTGGTTCCAGTCGCCGCCGTTGGCGTCGCACTTGGCCAGCGTGAGGTTCTCGATGCAGGAACCATCAGGAAGGCAGCAGGCACCGCGGAGTGAGCAGTCGACCTGCGTGCAGTCGAGGCCGTCATTCCATTCTCCACCGAAGGTGGTGCACTTGGTTTGTGTAGCGTCAACGCAGTCACCATTGGTGAGGCAACAAGCCCAGACGGGATCAGGCTGCGGGCAGTTGGCTTCCTTGCATGTAAGGTCCTGGTTCCAGTCACCGCTGCTGGCGTCGCACTTGGCCAGCGTGAGGTTCTCGATGCAGGAACCATCAGGCAGACAGCAGGCCCCGCGGAGTGAGCAGTCCACCTGGGTGCAGTCCAGATCCTCGTTCCATTCCACTCCACCGAATGCCGTGCAGATCGATTCGGTGACATCGGGCACGCAGTTGCCGGTGTCCAGGCAGCAGGCGCCTGTGGGATCAGGCTCGACGCAGGTGATCTGTGAGCAGAGTGCCTGCTCGTACCAGGTGCCGTCACAGTCTGTTTCCAGGACGTTCTCGTTGCAGGTCCAGTCGCTGGTGCAGCAGGCGCCGTAGCCGGGGATGGGCAGGCAGGTCACTTCGCTGCAGGCGAGGTCCTGGTAGAAGACCCCATCGCACTTGTCGGATGTGACACCATCAATGCAGGTCAGGTCAGGCAGGCAGCATACGCCGGTGATGCAGTCGATTTCAAAGCAGAGATCGCCTTCGTAGAAGTCGCCGTCGCAGTCCTCGAAGGCGACGTTGTCCTGGCATCCATCGACGGTGCAGCAGGCGCCATAGCCGGCGTAGGGATGGCAGAGTGTTTCGGCGCAGGTCGCGTTTGGCGTAAAGAGTCCATCACACTTGGAGTCCGTGATGCCATCGACGCAGGTGAGGTCCTGGTAGCAGCAGGCACCGGTGATGCAGTCGACATCACTGCAGAGGGTCTGCTTGTACCAGTCGCCGGCGCAGTCGTCCTGGGCGACGTTGTCGGTGCAGGTGTCACCGGTGCAGCAGGCGCCGAAGCCGGTGGGGGGTGTGCAGATGACTTCGCTGCAGGTGAGGTCCTGGTAGAAGGCGCCATCGCACTTGGAGCCGGTGACGCCATCGATGCAGGTCAGGTCCGGCAGGCAGCAGGCGCCTGTCACGCACTCGGTATCACTGCAGAGGGTGCTGTCGTACCAATCGCCGATGCAGTCGCCTTCGGCCACGTTGTCGGAGCAGGTCGTGCCGATGCAGCAGGCACCGAAGCCTGGATCGGGCTGGCACTGCACCTCATCACAGGTGACATCGGGAGTGAAGGTACCGGTGCATTCCTGCGCGGTGGTTTCCAGGCAGGTGAGATCGCTGTAGCAGCAGGCGCCGATGTCGCAGAAACCGGTGCTGCAGTCCGTGTCCAGGTGCCACTGGCCGGAGCAGTCGGCTTCGAAGGTGATGTCGCAGTTGCCTTCGTAGCAGCAGGCACCGACGGCCGAGCAGGTGGTTTCTTCGCAGGTGGCTCCCCGGTAGAAGGTGCCTTCCTGGTCGGTGCACTCTTCTTCGCTGATATTGGAGATGCAGGTGGCCTCGGGGAAGGTGGGAACACAGCAGGCGCCGTTGTCCCCATCCGGTAGGCACTCGTCGGCGATGTAGTTGCCGCCGTTGTTGGTGTAGTCGCCACGGATCTGATCCGGCGTGTTCAGGCAGAAGGTCGAGTCGCCGATCACCACGTCACCCAAAATAGCTCGCAAGCCTCCGCCGCCGTGGTGCAGCTCTCCTGGATCTCCGTAGGCACGGTTGTTGGTGAAGCGGCATTCTGTGATGGAGGCGTTGGTGTTGTACAACCGGGCACCGCCGCCTTCGCCCTCGGCGATGTTCGAGTCGAACGTGCAGTTGCTCAGAACGAGAAGAAGTGGTTGCTCATCGCCATATGGGTCTGCGGAAATGCCGCCGCCCAAATCGGCATAGTTATTTGCAAATGTACAGTTTTCAAGGATGGCCGAGGCGCTACTGTCCCTGCCATACAGGAACATGCCGCCACCATCACTACCGCCTCCAGGCCGTATGGCGACGTTGTCGATGAAGTCCGTGTTCACCAGCGTCATGTCAGATCCATCAATCCAGAGGGCGCCACCGCTGTGGTCCGCAAGATTGCCGGTGAATGTGCAGTCGGCCAAGGAGACCGTAGCCTCGTGGCAGTACATGCCGCCGCCATTGCCTTCCAGAGTATCGCCCGAAGCATGGCTGTTGGAGAACACGCAGTTGTTGAAGTGCATGTCTACGACATTGAGGAGTTGGACGGATCCACCGGCACCCGAATTGCCGTTAGTAAATTCAATATTTTCAAAGAGGGAGCCGTCGTTGCTCCCCTCCCAGCAAAAGAGGCAACCTCGAGCATCCTCGCCATCTACGAATGTGAGTGGCAGTCCTGTGGTGGGATCTGCACTTCCACGAATAATGAGCGTGTTTACATTCAAGTCAATGACATGTTCACCTGTTCCGGTATACGTCCCCGGCATGACGA
>Ga0315339_1000277_pt1 | contig 74574 bp, 63 predicted proteins | sample ASW17metaG_FD_204514 | JGI IMG/M metagenome (GOLD analysis project Ga0315339, IMG submission 204514) | Ammonia-oxidizing marine archaeal communities from Pacific Ocean, United States - ASW #17 | ecosystem: Environmental > Aquatic > Marine > Oceanic | place: USA: California | collected 2016-12-05 | reverse complement strand
AGGTCGACGTCGAGGCGCTATCGGCCGAGCCCTACACGCTAACCGCCTCTGATGCCGGCATCGCCGTAGTCGAGGAGGAGCTTCCGGTGCATGCTCGCTACTACGGGACGTTCCCGCGCAAGATCCGGCGCTACGCTATCGAGCTGGGCACGCTCAGCGTGGCGGAAGCTGTACGCACCTCGACGTCGCTACCGGCGCAAGTCCTGCGGCTCAGCGACCGCGGCCTCGTGCGTAAGGGCATGGTGGCGGATCTCGTGGTCTTCGATCTCGACAGGATTCGCGACCGGGCGACGTTCAGCGAGCCGCATCAGTTCGCCGAGGGCGTCGAGTGGGTGTTGGTAGGTGGCCGGGCGGTGGTCGAGGAAGGCCGCCTGACCGGGGCGCTTCCTGGCCGCGTGATCACGCTGGCCGACAGCATTTTCTAGCGACCGATCGCTAGCGTGGCATCAGCAGGACGACACGGCTCGGGTGTTCCGGCTCTCAGCTCGTTCCTGCCGCCTTGACGGGCGGGGATTGCCGGACTTATCCTGCAATTGAGACGCGATCTCAATTGATTGAGTGTTCTCGATGACCCCTTTGCGATCAACTACGCTGCGGCAGGCTCTTCCGGTCGCGCCCTATTGGCTCGAGGCAGTACGCGGATGCTGAGTTCCTACGTCATTACCTTGAGGGAGGGCCTGGAGGCTTTCCTCATCATCGCAATCAGCCTTGCGTACCTTCGCAAGAGCGGCCGCGCCAAGCTCGTGCCGGCGATCTACTGGGGGGTCGCTGCTTCGGTGGTGGTGAGCATCATCGCCGGTGTGCTGTTCGCGCGTGCTGCCAACCAGGCGCTTTGGGAAGGCGTCCTGGCGCTTACCGCGGCTGTCATGGTGGCCTCCCTGACGGTCCACATGTGGCGCACAGCGAAGCACCTGAAAGGCGATATCGAGCAGCACCTGAGCGACGCAGCCCGCAACCACGGACGCGGTGCGCTCGTCGGCGTATTTCTCTTCACGCTGTTCATGATCACGCGCGAAGGCATGGAGACGGCACTGTTGATGAACGTGCTGTTCCGGCAGATTCAGTCGGTGCCGCTCATTGTCGGGGCCATCGCCGGTATCCTGACGGCGCTAGGCGTCGCCTGGCTGTGGTCGCGCTACGGTCATCGAGTCAACCTGGCGTTGTTCTTCCAGGTCAGCGCTGTCTTCCTGCTGGTGTTCGTTGCACAGCTGCTGATCTACGGGTTCCACGAGCTTACGGAAGCCAACGTGCTGCCCTACAGCGAGCCGCTGCACTGGGCGACCGAGCCCTACGGCCCTGACGGACGCTACGGTCAGTACCTCACCTACTTGCTGGTGGCCATGCCACTCGCCTGGTTGGCGTACGCCTCGCTGCGGCACCGACGGACGACGTCAGCCGCCTGACCGGGGTCGGCTTTACGGGTCGCATCGAGCACGAAGCCACCCGATGCTGGTCTCGGATCGCTAGAATGGCCGTCTCGGCCTGTCGGCTCGACGCGGCCCGCGACCCCAGGAGGCTAGGTGGATCGGCGACTGCTGTTTGTGCGCTGGGGGTTCGCTGCGCTGTTGATGATCAGCGTTGCCCAGCTGGGCTGGTGGATGCTGGACCAGGTGTGGTTCACCGACGAGGTGCGCTCCCAGCTGTTCCGGCTGCATGAGGAGCGCCTGGGGATGGCCGAGGCGCTGCTCGAGTCCGGCATTCCCGACGCTGGAGTCGAGCGGCTGATCGATGACGTTCGCGTTCGCGATGGCATTGCCGAGCTCGATGCGGCCGTTCTCCCGAACCTGGAGGCACAGCGTCGAAGTCGCCTGAACCGGTATCTCTGGGAGGGAGCGTTCTTTCTGGCGGTCCTGCTGGCGGCGCTGTCGATGATCGCCAGGGTGCTGCGTCAGGAGGCCCGGCTGCGACGTCGGCAGGACAACTTCTTGGCAGCGGTCAGCCACGAGCTCAAGAGTCCGCTCGCCGCCGCCAGGGTGGCGGCCGACACGCTGGCGCTTCGTGATCTGAATCAGCAGGGCCGACAGCGGCATGTCGAGCGAGTCCTACGCGGATTGGACCGCTTGCAGGCGATGGTCGACAACTTGCTCGAGAGCGCCCGAATCGAAGAGGGGGCACTGACGTTCTACCGGACCGAGCTTTCGGTCGGGCTTGCTCTCGATCCGCTTCTGCCGAGGTTCGCCGAGAGGGCGGCCGACGACGGGGTCGCGTTCGACGTACAGATCCCAGAGTCGCTCTTCATCTTGGCCGACGAGACGGCTCTGCGGACAGTCGTGCGTAACCTACTCGAGAACGCCTTCGAGGCGGTTCGCGAGAAACAGATCGATCCGTCCGTGAGCCTGACAGCGAGCCCGGTAGCGGGGGAGGTTGTCGTGAAGGTTGCCGACAACGGTCGCGGATTCGAGCCCAGCACCACCGACCGTCTGTTCGACAAGTTCTACCGGCCGGGCGATGAGCTGCGCCGTTCCGGCCGCGGCGCCGGACTCGGCCTCCACATCGTGCGGTCCCTGATGCTGTCGTCCGGCGGCCGCATACAGGGACACTCCGCCGGCCCAGGCCGGGGTGCCGAGTTCCGCACGTACTGGCCACCGCCAGCCTAGCCGCGAGCCCGAGAGCCGGACTCTTTGCTGCGCGGAACCTACTCTGAGGGCAGCAGGCTCCTGCTGAACCCTCTAGGGTTAGAAGAGGGTAGAAAAAAAAGTCTAGGATAGGCCGAACTGAGTCGCAGCGGCGGCCTTTCGAGCGCCGCTGCATGATGATTTCGATCGAGGAGAGCTGAGATGGTTCGTATTCGCGTCGCGCTAGCCGCCGCCGTGGTGTTTTCGGTCGGGGCGCTGCTTGCTGCCAATCCACCTCTGGCAGCGGGGCAATCGCCGGTGATGCGGTCTGCCTACCACGACTATCGCGTGGTGACCGTCGCCGAGGCGCTCGAGCACCCCTGGTCGATGGCTTTCCTCCCCGGTGGCGACATGCTGATCACCGAGCAGGCAGGCCGCTTGCGGATCGTGCGCGACGGTGTGCTTGTCGCCGAGCCGGTAGCCGGTATCCCCGAGGTCCACTACGAGGGACAGGGTGGCCTCATGGACGTCGTGCCGCATCCTGACTTCGCCTCCAATCGGTTGTTGTATCTGAGTTACTCCAAGCCGATCGGTGATGGCTCCGAGGCCACGAGCGCGGTAATTCGCGGGCGCTTCGAGAACGATCGTCTCACCGACGTCGAGGAGATCTTCGAGGCTGATTCCAAGGGCCGCGGCCACTATGGGTGTCGCTTGGCGTTCGATGCCGATGGCTACCTCTTCATCACGGTCGGCGATCGCCAGGTCCCATCGACGGGCGATCTAGAGGCTCACCCAGCCCAAGACATCTCCAACAACCACGGGACGACGAACCGCCTCCACGACGATGGCCGCGTACCGGACGACAACCCTTTCGTCGGCACCGAGGGGGCGCGGCCGGAGATCTGGAGCTATGGGCATCGCAATCCGCAAGGTCTGGTGATCCACCCGGACACCGGCGACGTGTGGATCAACGAGCACGGGCCGCAGGGCGGCGACGAGGTAAACCTCGTGCTTCCGGGAGCGAACTATGGATGGCCGGTGGTCGGTTACGGCGTGAACTATGGGAGCGGCCTGGCGATTCACGAGGGGACGATGCGCGAAGAGGTGCAACACCCGGCGCACGTCTGGGTTCCATCGATCGGCGTGTCGGGCCAGATGATCTACACGGGCGACCGGTTCCCCGGCTGGCGCGGCAGCATGTTCTCCGGCGGCCTCGCGGGCGAGCAGCTGGCGCGATTGACGCTGGACGGGCAGGACATCCAGGTCGAGGAGACACTGCTCTACGGGATGGGCCGCGTCCGTGACGTCCGCCAGGGCCCGGATGGCTATATCTACGTCGCCATCGATGGCGAGGAACGGGAGGGTCTGACTCCGGTGTACCGGCTCGAACCCGCCGTCGAGTAGCAGTCTGGAGATGGACGTGAGGTCTTGGTTCGTTCGCGATATCTCGTCGTCGCGTGGCATCCGGACCCATTTCGCCACCACGATGCGCAACGATCATCTGTTACAGGCCACTAGTTAGGACATGGTGCGCGCGAGGCCGTTCACGTAGAGTACGGCCGCTAGCTGCCCTGCCCGCTCCGGCGGCAGGAGTCGCGACCCCATTGTTTTCGTACAGAATCTGGAGACGGTAATGAGCTCTCGATACCGGGGCCACACAGGTCGCGGAGTCGCCGCGCTGCTGACGCTGAGTGTGCTCCTGGGGGTGGGGCAGGCGGTCGACGACAAGGTCACCCGCGAGGACTATGCGCGCGCCGAGCGTATGCTCGGCTGGAACGCCACCAAGCTCGTCCACAACTACCCGGTCTCTCCCCAGTGGATCGACGACACCGAGCGCTTCTGGTATCGCAAGCAGGTGCCGAGCGGCGACGAGTTTGTCTACGTCGATCCCGCGGCGAACGAACAGCGCTCCGCCTTCGACCACGTGCGCTTGGCCGCCACTCTCTCGGCGAACTCTGGCCACGCGTACGATCCGTACCAGCTGCCCTTCGAGAGCATCGAGCTGCTCGACAATGCCCAGACGCTGCGTTTCTGGGAGGTGATCGAGCGACCGGAGGGGGAAGACATTTCCGGCAGGGGGACGGGCGACGAGGCCAACGCAGAGGGTGCCGGCGCGAGTTCGCCGGAGCGTCGGTGGACCTGCGACCTGACGAGTTACGAGTGCTCCGGCCCGGACGACGTTGCCGCCGACCCCGAGGATGAAGTTCGCTCGCCCGACAAGCGCTGGGCCGCCTTCACGCGCGACGAGAACCTCTGGGTGCGCGACCTGGAGACCGGCGAGGAGATCCAGCTCAGCGAGGATGGCGAGCCACACTACGGTTATGGGCAGATGGCCGAGGGCTGTTGCTCGGAGATCACCTCCCGTCGACGCGCCACGAAGCTGCCTCCGATAGTGTTCTGGTCGCCCGACTCCAGCATGATCGCGACCACGCGACTCGATGAGCGGGATGTCGGCCAGATGCACCTGATCGAGACGCACCTGGGGCGGCCTGTCCTGCACAGCTATCGATACGCGCTGCCCGGCGACGAGAACGTCCCGACGTTCAAAGCGTGGGTGTTCGACGTGGCGTCGCGTACTGGCGTCGAGCTGGAGAGCCCACCGATCGAGGAGCACTGGCCGCGCGAGGTGGAGATGCGCTGGGCGGCCGACAGCAGCAAGATTTTCTTCCCGCGCGAGCATCGCGGCCATCAGCGAATCACACTGTATGGGGCCGACCCTGCAACGGGGGCCAGCCACGTGGTGCTCGAGGAGACCGCCGACACGTTTGTCGACCTCAACGTCTCGTTCAGCTCTGACGGCGGCGATTGGCGTGTGGTGGGCAACGGCGAACAGGTAGTGTGGTGGTCGCAGCGAAGCGGCTGGGGCCACATGTATCGGTTCGATGGCTCCGGTGAGGGGCTGATCAACCAGGTCACCAGCGGTGCCTGGGTGACGGCGCGAATCCACCACCTGGCCGACGACGGCTGGTTGTACTTCGAGACCTACGGCAAGGAAGCGGATCTCTACCCGTACGCTGCGCAGTTGTACCGAGCCCAGATCGACGGATCGCAGCTGCAGCGTGTGACTGCCGAGGACGCGCACCACGCCGTTAGCATGTCCAAGTCGGGTAACTTCGTGGTCGACACCTACTCCATGCGCCACACTGCGCCGGTCACCGTGTTGCGACGTGCGGACGGCGAGGTGATGCGCACCCTGGAGGAGGCCGACATAACAGCGCTCGAGGCGAGCGGCTGGCATCCGGCAGAGCCCTTCAAGGTCAAGGCGCGCGACAACGTGACCGACCTGTATGGCTTCCTCTACTTTCCCTCAAACTTCGATCCCGAGGCAAGCTACGCGCTTATCGACTACATCTATCCGGGCCCGCAGATCGGCGCCGTGGGCGCGCGCGGGTTTACCGCCGATCCCCGCGGTTTCGCTCAGGCCCTCGCCGAGGTCGGGTTTATCGTTTTTCAGATCGACGCCATGGGCACACCGTTCCGCTCCAAGTCATTCCACGACGTTTACTACGGTGATATGCGGGACAATGGGCTGCCCGACCACATAGCCGCGATCAAGCAGCTCGCCGTGCAGCACCCGCAGATCGATCTCGATCGGGTCGGCATCTATGGTCACTCCGGTGGCGGATTTTCCTCTACCGACGCCATCCTACGGTTTCCCGACTTCTACAGGGTCGCTGTTTCGGGTGCGGGCAACCACGACCAACGAAGCTACTCCTGGGGTTGGGGAGAGAAGTACCACGGCCTGCTGGAGGAGCTTCCGGGCGGGGGTGACAATTTCGACGCTCAGGCCAACCACCTGATGGCCGCGAGCCTCGAAGGCAAGCTGCTGCTCACCTATGGCTCGCTAGACGACAACGTGCACCCCAACGCCACGTTGCTGTTGGTCGACGAGCTCATCAAGCACAACAAGGACTTCGACATGCTGGTGATGCCGAACCGCAATCACGGCTACGCCAGCGAGCCCTATGTGGTTCGCCGCACATGGGATTATTTCGTGGAACACCTACTGGGTCAGCAACCCCCGTCGGGATTCGAGATCAGGCGGCCGCAGTCGTAGCGGTGGTCTAGCAGGCCGTGGTGAAGGTGTGGTGGGTCTGGCGACAGGGTCTTGCGAGGTGGAGGCAAGGAGAGAGGAGGAGACGATGATCACTCCATCGTTGACGAGGAACGACGCAGCATACGCGCGCAACCCCCTGTCGCCCGAAGGGTTACGGCGATTTGGGGCCATCTGCAGCGTTGGCCTTCCTCGACGATGGCAAGAGCATCGCCAACGTCAGGCCTCCTTGCATCTGGCCCCAACTCGCCGTAACCAGGCCCACCACACCTTCACCACGGCCTGCTAGGCGATCATCGGCCGCGTGGCGGGTAGACGATCATGGCGATGCACTTCACGACCGCGGAGTTCGAGGGGCGCCGCGAGGCGTTGACCGGGCGGATGCGCGCTGCGGGCCTCGACGGGCTACTGATGTTTCGGCAGGAGTCCATGTTCTGGCTCACCGGCTACGACACCTTCGGCTACGTGTTCTTTCAGTGCCTCGTGCTCACCGCCGACGGCCGGGTGGCGCTGATCACCCGAGCCCCCGACCTTCGCCAGGCACAGAACACGTCGAATATCGAGGACATCCGCATCTGGGTGGATCGTGACGACGCCAGCCCGGCAGATGCATTGCGTGACCTGCTAAGCGAGCTCGGCCTCTCGGGGACGCGTCTCGGTGTGGAGTATGAGGCCTACGGGCTGACCGGGCGCAACGCCCTGCGGCTCAACACGGCGCTACGGGGATTCGCCTCGTTGGACGATTGCTCGGAGATGGTGTCGGAGCTGCGGCTGGTGAAGTCGCCGGCGGAGATCGAGTACGTTCGGAGGGCCGCCCGGCTGGCCGACGATGCCCTCGAAGCGGCATGGGAGCTGGCCCATCCCGGTGCCGACGAGGCGGAGATTCTCGCCGCCATGCAGAGTGCCGTGTTTCGCGGCGGCGGCGATTATCCTGGCAACGAGTTCGTCATCGGCTCGGGCCCCGACGCGTTGCTCTGTCGGTATTTCTCAGGCCGGCGGAAGCTCGATCCCGAGGATCAGCTTACCTTGGAGTTCGCTGGCGTTTATCGCCACTATCACTCGGCGATGATGCGCACGATTCCGATCGGCCGGGCGCTGCCGGAGCACCTGGTGATGCATGCGGTGTGCGCGGCGGCGCTATCCGCCTGCGCCGAGGCGTTGGTGCCAGGCCATACGCTCGGCGAGGTCTTCGACGCCCATGCGCGCGTCATGGACGAGAGAGGCTTCGCGCACGCACGGCTCAACGCCTGCGGTTACTCGTTGGGTACGACGTTTGCGCCGAACTGGATGGATTGGCCGATGCTGTATCACGGCAATTCTGTGGTGCTGGCCGCCGGGCAGGTCTTCTTCATGCACATGATCCTGATGGACAGCGACAAGGGGCAGGCGATGACCCTGGGTGAGACGTTTCTGGTAACCGAGGCCGGCAATGAGTGTCTCGGGCGCCTCTCGATGGACCTGATTACCGGGTAGCTGGCCTAGGTGAATCGCCTCGCCGCCATGCGGCGTTCCCCACTAGCCGCCTGTCCGCTTGCGCGGCATCATCTCGTCGCGCATGGCGGCGTGGTAGACGAACGTTGCGATGATCGCGGCGTTGCGCTTCAGCGCTCCTTCGGTGACGTATTCCACCACGTCCATGTTCGAGTGAATCTGCGTGGTGTGATACTGGAGCGAATCCTGAATCCACTCGAACGCCGGGATGTTGACGGCGTTGAAGCCCAGGTGATCGGTGCCACCGGCGTTCTCCACGCTGGCTGTCTCGGCGCCCATCTGATGGAAGGGCTCCAGGTACCGCTCGAATATCGGCCGAATGGCCTCGTTGCCCTGGCCGTGGATGCCGCGGATGTTGTGGCCGTTGTTGTCGTGGTTGAAGTAGACGGAGATGCGGTTCAACTCGCCTAGATCGGCGCCGGTGTCGGGATCGGCAACATACTTGGCGATGTACCCACGCGAGCCTAGATGTCCCTGCTCCTCACTTCCCCAGAGCACCAAGCGTATGGTCCGCCTCGGGACGACGCCGAGCACCTTGAGGATGCGCATGACCTCCATGGTGGTGGCTGAGCCGGCACCGTTGTCGGCTGCGCCAGTGCCGCTTTGGTAGGAATCGAAATGGCCGCCGACCAGCACCAGCTGGTCGCTGAGATCGGTGCCAGGAATCTCGGCAATGATGTTCGTGTGGTACGTCGGGTCGGTGTAGAAGTTGACGCTCAGGTGTAGCTTCAGCGTGATCGTGGCGCCGCGCTCGATCATCCGCAGCATGCGACCATGCTGCTCCCTGCTGATGGAGAAATGCGGTACTGGCTTTAGATCGCCGCGGCGCGTGAATCGCTGCTGGTTGGCGTCGAGCACACCGGGCGCCTTGTCGCTGCCGCGGATTACCGCGGCGACTCCCTCCTCCAGCAGGAACTGCTGAAGGGCGAGCGCCTCGGCAGCGCTTCCCCTGCGGCGATTGGTTGACGGCCCGAGATCGGCGTTGTCCAGGTTGTCGTCGTTGTCGGGGCCGAGGTGGCTCTCGGCGTGGGCCAGTTCCTCGTCGGTGAACACGCCTTCGCGCCGCTTGCCCTGGGTGCGCACCTCGGGGGACATCAGGATACGGCCGCGTAGCTGACCGCGGAGCGCCTGCAGAGCTTCCAGCGAGCTGTAGTCCACCAGTAGCGGCTCGCCGACAACCTCGCCGTCCGTGCCCTTGGTCCAGGCGTCCGGCTGCGCCGTGATGTTCATGTACCGCGGCGCCGTCATTTCGACGGAATACGACTCGATGTCCCAGCCACGCAGGTCGTCGCGGTAGGGGTCGAAGTGGACGTTGTCGAGGCCCCATGACTCCAGCCTGTCCTTGGCCCACACAGCGGCTTCGTAATACGCCGGGCTCCCCGTGAGGCGCGGCCCATAGACGTCGCTCAGGTAGCTCAACGTGTCCAGCGCCTGGGAATGCTGGAAAGATTCTTCCTTGATTCTGGAGACCAGAGCGGTATCGACGGGTTCCTGAGCGACGCTGCTGGCGGCAAGCGCGGCGGCAAGGGCGACTGTCAGTTTCGGGTTCATGGACAACCTCGGTAGCAATCTTCTCTCGGGGCGGAAGTCAGGGCATCATAGCGCCGGAATGCTTGAACGGGTCATCACACCCTGCCGGGAGCACACCTGATGAGAGGACTGCCGACCGTTGTCGTCGTATCGATGTGCGTCGGATTCGGGGCGTTCGGCCTGGCTCGGCAAGATGGCGGGGCGAACGCGGGCGGTTGGGACCGTGCAGGAGCGGCGAAGTACCTCGACGAACGCATGGAGATCTGGCTTGCTGAAGGCAAGCCGCTCCGTACCGGCGACGACACCACGAACTGCTCCTCTTGCCACACCACCGTGCCTTACGCTCTGGCGCGACCGGCGCTGCGGCGTGCCAGCGGGGCCGAGGCGCAGACATCGCAGGAACGCCGGCTGGTCGAGCAGGTGATCGCGCGCGTCGAGAGCTATGGCAATCACGAGCTGATGTACGAGTTCAACGAGGCCAAGCAGATCGAGTCCCAGGGAACAGAGGCGGTGCTCAATGCCCTGATTCTGGTCAACGCCGACGCCGACGGCGACCACGGCATGATCACCGTGGCGACCCGCGCCGCGCTCGAGCAGCTATGGAAGACTCAGCGGCCTGACGGCGCCTGGGAATGGCTCGATTTCGGATTGGAACCGTTCGAGACAACCGAAGCGACGTACCATGGCGCGGCGCTGGCCGCTCTGGCGATCGGTACCGCCGGCGCCGGCATCACGAGCCACCAATCAGAAGCCGCGGCCGCCATCGACAAGCTGCGCGGCTACCTGAAATCCACATACGCGGCGCGCAGTCTGTTCAACCGAACGTATGTGCTGCTCGCATCAGGGCGGTTCCCCGGGCTGCTCACCACCGCCGAGCGAGAAGCGTTGATGGAGCAGTTGCAGCATCGCCAACAGGACGACGGCGGTTGGTCGCTGTCGGCGCTTGGTGAGTGGCGCTGGAGCCGATTTGAAGCGCCGTTCGATTCGCCCGGCACGCTAGACGCCGCCTTGCTCGCGAGGTCTGATGGTTACGCCACCGGCCTCGTAGTGCACGCGCTTCGGGAGGCGGGAGTGTCGACCACCCACGCCATGGTGAGACGCGGGCTGGACTGGTTGCGGTCCAATCAGCAATCGATCGCGGTCAACGATCGGGCGCCTGCCGCGTGGCGAGCGTACTCGCTCAACTTCGATCGCGAGCACGGCGGGGAGAAGGGAGAAGTCGTTCGCAGGCTCTTCATGTCGGACCTGGCGACGGGGTTCGCCGTGCTGGCGTTGTCGGGGGCCGACTGAGCGTTGCTTCGGCATCCGCTGAAACCCGAGGGCCGGAGCCTGGAATCGCGGCTCTCACAAGTCTGTCGGACCGTCCGCCCAGCCTCGAGGCTAGGGGTCCGGAGCGACTTCTATCGAGATCCGGTCGAACGCGGCAGACAGCGCCCGACGGTCTGCATCCGACGGCGGATTCGCCCGAGCGAGGTGTAGCTGAACCCGATTGAGCCCATGGCGAAGCTGATCCTCACCGATGTGGAACTGCCATGCACCCTCGCGTTGCATGATGGCCGTTTCGCCGAGCAGCTCGCCGTTGACGGATACGCGCAATCTCTGAGTCTCGTCACCGCCCAGCGGCCACCCGGACAGGTTCAGCCGATGATCGCGCATGTGACGCAGCGGCAGCCAGATTTCTCCGCTGGTTCCGACGATCCATCGGAAGCTCCTTCCAAAGCCTCTTGCGCCCGGCCTCTGTTCGGGTGACCCCCACCCGGCGCCGAGGAATTCGCGGTCGCCAGAACCGACGTTCACGGTTGGAGTCAGACCACGTGAGTCGAGCATGAAGCGCCCGTCAACCACCCCGTAGAGCACGCCGGCGACTCCCGGGAAGCGTTCGGCAGTCCAACGTAGGCTCCATTGCGACACGTCTTGGACCGCGACCACCTGGCATCGCATTGCATCGCCCAGGCTCACCCACCAATCACGGCGGATCACGCCCGTCCGATAGCCTTGCGCCAAGCCGAGATTGAAGAGGGCGCCCACCACCACGAGCGTGACAAACGGGCGACGCCAGCGCGCCAGCTTCAAACTCGCGAAGGCCGCACTCAATCCCCAGGCGAAGACAGGGTAGAGACCAGCGAAGCGACGGTGGCCGAAACTGTCCATTGCCCACCAGTCCGCGACCGCGCCGTTGACGTAGACCATGGCAAGCAGCAGACCAAGACACACGCCCGTCAGGGTCCGGTCCCTCCTCCAGGCCGGGACGAAGCCGATGACGGCGAGTAGCAGGATCGGGTGCCAAGTGAACAGGCCGTGTCGCTGGGACCAGACAACGCTGAGCATTTGCGGCTCGCTCCAGGATAGGAACCCGCTGCCCATGGGGTTGATGATCCAGCTTCCCCAAACCAGCTTCCACGCCACGAATTGGGGCAGCAGACCGATCAAAGTGCCCACAACGATCAATCCAAGATGAGCCCCCGCCAGCGACGTGGGCATGCGAGTGCCGCACACCTGTTCGGCCTCGCCGGCGCCACCCGAAGTCGACTCTCTGTACTGATCTGAAACCGTCGCCGGGCGGTCTTGCCGGACGGCCAAGAAGAGCAAATGCACCATCGGCACTACGACCCAGAGAACGAACTGCCAACGCTGCATCGCCAGGAGACCGGCCGTCAGACCGACAAGGAGGGCGCCTCCAGCCGAAGGGTCCCGGCCCCACCCGCGCCAGGAAACCATCGCGAACACCAGGCATGCCGCCGTTGTGGCATGCGACATGGAGGGCTCGAAAAACGCGTACCAGAGGAGCGGCCCAGCGACGATCGCCCCGACGACGCCCACCGCCGCATCACTCGGGGCCAGTGTGCGGGCGATCTCCCGATACCAGAGCAGGCTCGCCAGTCCGATGAGAAAAAGCGAGCCGAAGGCAGCCGCCGTGACAAACGGATACGAGTAGCCGAGACCCAAGGCGTCCTGATCGACCGCCTCGCGCTTGCGTCGCTCCGCGCCGAATGGAGTCAGCTCAGTCGAGTCACCGCGTAGGCTTTGCACCGCGTGCCCGGCCAGCAGAAACGGCGACCAGACGACGGCCGGACCGACTGCGTGAGCGTTGCGCGGCAACCCGGTGGGCGTCGGAGAGAGCAGCTCCGGGTCGTCGTCGTCGAGGTTGAACGCCTCGTATTCGTTCGAGAAATCGAGATCGCCGTCGAACACGGCGGAGCGAAGATAGACGTAGTAGGCGATTCCCTCGCCGTTGACGCGTGCACCGAGCTGATGCCACAGGGGTAGGCTCAGCACCCAGAACGCGACGATGGCCCCGGTCCAGAGTAGGCGGGCGCCGTCGGTCGGCCTGACGCCGCGGAGATGGGGCATGAGCCGCCGGTGCCATCCCGCGGCGAACAGAACGGCGATGGCCAAGAGGACAAAGGGCAGAAGCGGCAGCCGATACGGCTGCGTGTGGCCCGGAAAGACTTCTTCACCTCGCGTGAAGAGCAGCCAGACGCAGACGAGGACCAGCAGCGAGATGATACAGACGTGCACCCACCGCAGATTGGTCGGCAAGCTGCCTCCCGTCCATGAGTGACGATCTCACGCGCCCGATTAGCACAATCTCATGCGCCGAAAGCGAGCGCACCGCTTGGATTCTACCAGTGCCCCGCTGCAGCTGAGCCTTCGCTGATCTCGCCCCGCGGCGGCCCGTGCTCCACATAGCGCGACAGGAACTCCGACTGCTCCCAGAGCATGTGAAGGATGGACTCGCGGGCGCGGTAGCCGTGGCTCTCGTGCGGCAGCATGACCAGGCGAGCGAAGGCACCGTGCCCTTGCAGCGCGGCGAAGAAGCGCTCGCTTTGAATCGGGAACGTACCGGAGTTGTTGTCGGCAACGCCATGGATCATGAGGATCGGCTCGTCGACTTTGTCTGCATGCATGAACGGCGACATGGCGAAATACACCTCTGGCGCTTCCCAGAAAGTGCGCTCTTCGGATTGGAAACCGAACGGCGTCAGGGTGCGGTTGTAGGCTCCCGAACGGGCGATTCCAGCGCGGAAGAGATCGGAGTGTGCCAGCAGATTGGCGGTCATGAAGGCGCCGTAGGAATGGCCGCCGATGGCGATGCGATCGGCGTCGGCGACGCCGCGATCGACCATCGCCTTTACTGCCGCGGCGGCTCCGGCGACCAGTTGCTCCCGGTAGCCGTCGTTGGGCTGCTCGTCGCCCTCGCCGATGATCGGTAGCTTCGGGTCGTCGAACACCGCCCAGCCTCGGGTGAGCATCGGCAAGGCGCCCCAGTAACTCATGCGGGTGAACTCGTAGGGTGAGTCCTGCACCTGCCCGGCGAAGCTGGCGTCCTTGAACTCGATCGGGTACGCCCACATCAGCATCGGCAACGGGCCGTCGCCCGCATCGTGGCCGGGGGGAAGGTAGAGGGTGCCGGTGAGCTGCACGCCGTCAGCGCGCTCATAGTGCACCAGCTCCTTGGTAACGCCGGCAAGCTGCGGCGTCGGGTGGGGAAAGCTCGTGACGCGGTCGATGGTGTTCGCAGCGAGATCCCTCAGGAAGTAGTTGGGCGGCTCGTCCACCGATTCGCGGCGGGTCAACAGGCGCTGACCCTCGCCGTCCAGCAGAGCTATCGGCATCTCGTAGTAAGGCGCCTCCGACTGCCACAGACGTGTTGTCGTCCCGGTGTGCAAGTCGATCTTGTCGACGAACGGCCGGTTGCCCTCGGCGGAAGCGCCCTGGCCGATCACCAACAGAGCCGCGCCGTCGTCGGAAGTCGCCAGGACGGTGCCGCGCTCGGTGCTCTCGGTTACCGGCCGGCCCGGGTTGCGGTACCGATCCTCGGAAGAGCGGCTCCAAAGGAGCTCGGAGCCGGAGTCGCCGGAGTCGGGTCGCACCACCCAGGTTCGCATCTGGCGATCTCGCCGCCAGTACTCGCTGACCAGCGCCAGGTCGCCCGCACCCCATTGCACACCGGAGAAGCGCGAACCTAGGTCGGCCACCGGGCGCGGCTTGTCCTCGAACGGGGCGGCAAGCAGCAACATGCGATCGCGAACCGCGCTATCCACACGGGCATCACCGCCATCCTGCGCTTCCACCCAGTGGAGAGTTGCGTCGGCTCCGTGGCGCCAGTCGACGGCGCGTGGACCGGCGGCCACCGAGTCGAACCCCGGCGGTATCTCGTCGCCCAGCGGCAGGTCGGCGATCGTCTTGACCCCGGTGCCGTCCTTCGCCCATATCTCGATGCGCCGCGGGAAGCGACGGGCCGGTACCGTGTATGAAAATGGCCGGTGCATCGTCTCAACCAGCAGAAACTCACTGTCGGGGGATGGCTCGGCGCGGCTGATCAGGCCGCTGGCGCCGAGCTCCTCGATGCTGCCGCCCAGACCAACGAGCGCTACGCGGGCGCCCAAATAGTGCTCGAACAGCGCCTCGTCGTGAACGTCCGCCAGAAGGTCCTGGTAGGTGCGGGCCTGAGCTTCGCGACCACTGCTCTGCTGAATTACCGGCCCGGCCGGAGCACGCGAGCGCTCCGGTGCAGGGGCGCGGTCGTCAGGCACCAGCCGTGCAACTAGCGTGTGGCTGTCGTTCTTCCAGACGAACGGTCGTCCGTATACGTCGTTGACCCGCGGTCCGACGAGACGCCGCGCGGTTGCCTGACCCACGTCGGCCACCCAGAGCTCGATCCCATCGTCGACCTGATGCGTGAACGCAATCGAGGCGCTGTCGGGAGACCAGGACAAGTTGCTCAGGTGCGGATTGGCCGGCAGGCCGGCTATCGGCATCTCCTCGGCAGTCGAGAGTCGGCGGATCGTCAGGCCGGTGTAGTAGCGATCGCGGCTGGGCCCGTTGGTGCGCGGGTTGATACGCAATCCGGCGATGCGTAGCTCCGGTTGTGCCATCTCTTCAATCGTGCCGAGTAGCGGCACCTGCATGAGCACGATGTGATCGCGGTCCGGGCTGACCGAGACGAGTGGTGTCATGGGGGCGTCTACCAGCGATGCGAGCTCCGGTGACGGCATCTGGTATTGCGCCTCGGTCGACATCTGTGGCTGTGCTACGGCGGCCGCTGAGAGGCTGGCGGTGAGCAGCAGCAGGACGCGCACCGCGCGCCGCAACCGGTCGGTACGGGTTGGTCGTGTTCGGCGCATGGCGAGCGAGCCTCCACAGTGACGTGAGTGCGAGATGTCGCGAGGGTGATGAGCGGGACCGGCTTCTGTCAACTCAACCGCCGTGCACCGCGATCACTCGGTGGATCGCTTTCACGGTGGCATCGGTACGGAACTCGATGAGCCTGCGGCCGTGCTTCAGCGCCTTGCCGATGGGTGCGATGTCGATGTCGTTGATCGACGCCTTGCCGGCTTCGAGTCGTTGCTCGAAGCGGACGAACTGCGGATCATCGTTCATGATGATCGACGTGATGAAGTAGTCGTCATGCAGCCCCTCTAGCCTGGGGTCCTCGTCCACGCCGAGAACGTCACGCTGGTAGGTCTCGACGTCGCCGTAGTTGTAGTACTCGGGAACGTGCGCCACGATCACGCCCGTGCCCGCCCAGGCGGTCGACAGCTCGTCGGCAACGGCTGCCATGCCGCGCTGGTTACCGCCGCTGTCACCCAGCATGAAGATGCGCGTGAAGCCCTGGGCCTTCAAGCTCGTGGCGTAGTCGCGTAGCACGGCGCCATAGGTCTCTGGCGAGTAGCGGATGCCGCCGGGCGTGCTGGCGGTCTCCGGGTTGCCCGGCTCGATGGTGACGATCGGCGCCACCAGCGTGTTGCCCAGCCGCCGGGCGATCGCGTCGCCCATGACGCGCAGCACGTGATTGTGCTTGCCGGTGGTGAGGTAGGGGCCGTTCTCCTCGATGCCACCGGTGAGTATGAGCGCCGTGTTGGTGCCCGATTGCAGCAAGTCGCGCACCTCGAGCATGGTCAGCTCTTCGATCCAGACGTTGTCAGCCATGGCGATGGGCCGCTCGAACGTCATCATGTCTTTGCGATTGTCCTGCTGGGCAAAAACCGTTGCTGTGAGGCTCAGGCACACGACCAGCGCGATCGATGCGGGCAACCGTATCTTCATGAGAAGTCCTCCTGCGGTGTAGGCAACCGGGTAATCTTGCAGCGCGAATCGTCGCTACCCTCGGTCGCTCAGGTTATCGTGGTCGCCGGCAGATTACCCGCGAAGCCCCGTTGCATCCGGGGCCTAACTCCAGTGGGAGGCAGCAATGAGCCACGCGCCCTCACGATCGCTTGTCCTGGCCCTCACGATCGTTGGTCTGGGCGGCTCGATGAGCGTCCCGGCTGAGGCCGTCCGCATCGTGCAGCAGACCGGAACGGTCCGCATCGTGCAGACCAACGCTGCTGGCGACAACGTCCACCTCATCGACCCGGTCACCAATACGGTCGTCGATGTCATCCATGGCATTCCGATGGCGCACGGGGTGACCTCCGCTCCCGACGGCCGAGCCTTGTACTTCAGCAACGAGGTCGATCACACGCTTGACGTCGTACCGACGACGGCGCTGAAGGTGACACAGAAGATTCCACTCTCCGGTCGTCCGAACAACATCGCCATCACCCCCGACGGCAGCAAGATCTATGTGGCGATCACGCGGGAGGATGCGTTCGTCGACGTGATCGATCTGCAAGCGGGGGAGGTGGCCAAGGCGATCCCGACGCTGGGCGGTGTGCACAACGTGTTCATTACGCCCGACGGTCGGTACATTGCCGCCGGCATGATCGGGGCGCGGACCCTGACGATCATCGACACCGAGATTGATGAGCCGGTTTGGTCGCTGCATTTCAGCGGCCCCACGACGGGTGGCTACTCCGACGGCGGCGTACGCCCCATGGCCTTCGAGGCCAACCCGGACGGCTCGACGAAACGGATCTTCGTTCAGCTGTCCAACTTTCACGGCTTCTACGTCATCGACTTCGAACGACGCGCCGTCGTCGGCAAGGTCGAGATGCCGACGTTGCCGATCTCGCGGGTGTCCAATGACGGCCTGCAGGGATCGCCGGGGCACGGTCTGGCGGTGTCACCTGACGGCACCCAGTTGTGGTCGACCAGCAAGCCTCACGATCATGTGTATGGCTGGTCGTTGCCCGACCTGGAGTTTCTCGGCGGTGTGCCGGTCGGCCATCATCCCGACTGGCTGACGATGACGCCGGACGGTCGCTATCTCTATTCCGCCAACGCGGGCTCCAACGATGTGTCCGTTGTCGACACCCAGAAGATCGAGGAGGTCGCCCGCATCCAGGTCGGCCAGACGCCGAAGCGGAACCATACGCTGGTGATGCAGTGAGCGCCCGCCGACTGCCTGTTGCTGCCGCTATTGCCACCGCCGTGTTGGTCGGCGGCGCGGCCGACGCCGCTGCCCAGGCGCTGAGCTTCGAGCGCTACCGCGAGGCGGTCGAGCCGATCTTTCTCGTCGAGCGCGGCGGATGGGGTCCCGGAAGGTCACCGTGTGTGACATGTCACGCCAAGCAGGGGACGCCGCTCAAGCTGCAGCCGCTACAGGAGAATGAGGACGGCAGCGTCTTCTGGTCCGAGTCCCAGTCGCGCCAGAACTTCGACGTGGTTTCGCGCCTGGTCGTTCCCGGCCACCCCGAGCAAAGCCGGCTGCTCGGGAAGGCGCTCGCCGTGCCGGCGGGCGGCGCCTCCTTCCACGTCGGTGGGAAGTTCTTTCTCTCGCAGTCGGACCCGCAGTGGAAGGTGATGGCCGAATGGGTCGCCGCCGCTGCCACCGCCGCCGCCCCCGAGGCTGCTCCACCGACGTTGGACTTCGGGTTCTTTCAGGAATGTGTGCAGAGGATCTTCCTCGACAAGAGGGAAGGGCTCATGGAGTGCGTGAATTGCCACGATTCAGGGCTGCGCGGCTTCGCCCAGATGTTTCCGGCGGGTCGGTCTTACTGGAGCACGGACGAGTCGCGCGATAACTTCGCGCTGCTCAGCCGCTACGTCGAGCCTGGGTATCCGCTGCGGAGCCGGTTCCTCACGCACCCGCTGGCGCCCGCAGCCGGGGGTGATCACTTCCACGGCGGCGGGCGGCGGTGGCCCTCGCAGGACGACCCGGAGTGGCAGATGTTGGCCGCCTGGGTGCGCGGCGAAGAGACGAGCTGTTTGAGCTACTGAGTTGCTACGTGCGACGGGTTCGGAGACCAGATGGAGAGCATCACTCGACGGGCGGTAGAAGTCGCCCGACAGGCTCGCGACGAGGCGGCGAAGGGTCCCGTAGCGATCGCTGGCTCGATGTGCCCATGGTTCGGTCAACCACAGGAGTCGAGATAGACACTATGAAGTCGCGCCTAATGCTATTTGCCATCGTCTTGTCGATCACCGTACCCACCGCCTACGCGCAGCTACCGGCGCGCACGGCAGACACCGACGCCGAAGCCCTTCGTCTGATGCGCAACGACAAGCTCGACCTCGTCTTGCCGGGTGCCATGCGCGACAACGGCGTCGACATGTGGATCCATGTCACTCGTGGGGATGATCCGGATCCGCTGGCGCTGCAGTTCGGGCGCACCTCTGGCTACCTGATCTTCACTGACGACGGCGACCGCATCGAGCGCGCCGTGTTCGGTCGTTCGGGGGCGGTCGAGAAGATCGACGTGCGCGGCTCGCTGGAGCTCGGCCTGGCGATCTCGGGCTACGATCACAAGCCCGGCGTATACGACGAGATCACCCGTTTCGTTGCGCAGCGCGACCCGCAGACGATTGCGGTCAATACTTCCGAGATCGACGCGGTCGCCGACGGCATCTCGCACTCCGAGTACCTCAAGCTCGAGCGCATCCTCGGGCCGGAGTACAGCGCCCGCATCGTCTCAGCCGAGGACGTCATCAGAGACTTCATCGTTCGGCGCACCGCTCGCGAGGTTGCCGCGCAGGTGGAAGTCTTGGCACTCGCCCGTCAGCGTGCGAAGGAGCGGTTGTCCGAGGTCGTTCCGGGAGTGACGACCATCGCCGACGTCAACGCCCGCGTCTACTACTCCGCCGTCAACACGCCCGACATGACGGTCGAGGCCTCACCACCCGACGTTCGCTGGTTTATCCACAACCCCGACTACGTCCTGCAACCCGGTGACTTGTTCGTCGGCGGCAGCAGTGGTCCTGGCGGCGATTACATGGGCTTCTCGGTCGACACCAAGATCCACGCTTACATCCTGCGCAAGGGTGAGACTCAGGTCCCCGAGTTTCTTCAGGAGGTTTTTGACAAGGCGATAGCTGGCCAGTGGATCATGCGTGACCACATGAAGGTTGGCATGACCGCCAAGGAGTCACTCGACGCGATGGTTGGCGCCATGGAGGCAGCGGGGTACTTCTACACACCGTTCCGCGACATCGGTACCGAAGACTACGAGATGATCCAGGCGGCGCTGGCCAATACCGACAAGCCCGGCTTCTCGATCGACAACCACGCGTTCGGCAACTACGGCGACCTCGGCCCCTCGATGGCCGCCTTCCGTTCGAACACCCATCACTTGCGGATCCAGGAGAATCACCTCTTCGCCTTCGAGTACATGGTACACATGAACATCGCAGAGCGGCTGGGCTACCCGCTGGCTTTCAACATCTCGAACCCGCAGCTGGTCACCAGCAGAGGTGTCGAGTTCATTCAGCCGCCCAACGAGGAGATCTTCCTGATCCGCTGAGCGGCCCGATCTGGGGCCCGTCTCGGCAAGATGCGATGAGCTGGAACCGATGCGATCCATAGCGGTTATCGGCGGTGGTCTGGCAGGTCTCTCGGCAGCCCTGCATCTCCGTGCGGCCGGCACTCGAGTGCGCCTGATCGAGCGGTCGGAGCGTGTCGGCGGTGTGGTCGGGAGCCACAGGGTTGACGGGCACCTGTTCGAGCATGGACCGACCACGGTGCCCGCTGCGGCGCCTACGCTTCGCCGGTTGATCGACGCGGCTGGGCTCCAGGAACGAGCTCTGTTCAGCCAACCGGTTTCTCAGCGTCGATATGTCTGGAGCCGCGGCCGTCTCCGATCGCTGACGCCGGGCCCGCTCGGGTTGCTGCGCTCCGATTTGATGAGCTGGCGAGGCAAGCTGCGACTCCTGGCGGAGCCGTTTATTCGTAGGCCGTCCGAGCTAGGCGATGAAACGCTCGCCGAGTTCTTTCATCGCCGACTCGGCGCCGAGGCCGTCAGGGCGATTGCGGACCCGCTCGTTTGTGGAGTGTTTGCCGGTCGGCCACAGGAGCTCGGGGCGGATGTATTTCCACGGTTGCAACAGTGGGAGAGGGAGCATGGCAGCCTGTTTCAGGCCATGCGGCGGAACCGGAAGCGGGCGCCGACCGAAGATCGAGAAACGCCGCAATCTGCCGGGACGAGTCGGGGTCTGATCTCGTTTCCTGAGGGGTTGCAGGAGCTCACGGAAGCGGTGGGTCGGCAACTGGGCGATAGTGTCGAGCTCCGGTCGGAGGCAACTGCGCTCCACCGGTGCTCAGACCCAGCGCAGGGGTGGCAAGTCGAAATCTGCAGCCCTGACGCGAGTTGTTCGACGCGTTGCATTAAGGTCGATGCCGTGGTTGTTGCAGTGACCGCACCGGTGGCGGCGCGGCTGCTCGAGCCGTCCATGGCCGCTGTGACAGATAGCCTGCGACGGATTCCCCACGCCCCAGTCGCAGTGGTGGGTCTGGGCTATGCGCGAGGCGCGGTGGGCCACCCGCTGGATGGTTTCGGGCTGCTGTGTGCCAGCGACAGCCCACTGACCTCCAGCGGCCCCATTCTCGGCGTCCTGTTCTCGAGCTCCATCTTTCCGGGCCACGCACCCGAGGGCAGCGTAACGCTGGCCGTCATGCTCGGTGGGACTCGAGACCCAGACGCGTTGTCGCTCTCAGACAGCGCGCTGGTTCAGCGAGCGCAGGGTGCGTGTCGGGAGCTGCTCGCTATCGGAGACGCTGCGCAAGTCACATTGGTGACGCGCTGGCCACTTGCCATTCCGCAGTATCTGCCGGGTCACCTGCGCCAGATCGGGGAGCTCGAGCGATCCACGCACGAGGCCGGGCAGATCCGTCTTGCCGGAAGCTACCTGCACGGCGTCGGCGTGGAGGCGACCGCAATGTCCGGCATCAAGGCTGCCGAGTCGCTGCTCGACCGGTATCCTTCGACCAATGAAGTCTGATGTGGACGCGGATGCAGTACGCGAATACCTTCTCGACCTCCAGGACCAGATATGCGCTGGACTCGAGGAGGAAGACGAGGCGGCGCAATTTCAATCGCTGACCCTCGATCGGGAGCGCGGCGGTCTCGCCCGTCCGCGGGTGCTCAGCGATGGCCCGGTGCTCGAGCGAGCCGCCGTCAACTTTTCGCACACGGTCGGGGCTCGACTGCCGTCAGCCGCGACGGCTCGGCGCCCGGAGCTCGCAGGACAGGGGTTTCAGGCTGTTTCGTTGTCGCTGATCGTCCACCCGCGCAACCCGTACGCCCCCACGACCCACTGCAACCTGCGGTTCTTCATCACCGATGGCTGCAATGGGGAGGTCTGCTGGTGGTTCGGCGGCGGCTTCGATCTGACCCCGTACTATGGCTTCGAGGACGACGCGATTCACTGGCATCGCACCGCATTCGAGGCCTGTCAGAGCTTCGGCGAGCAGGTCTACGCGGATTGCAAGGCGGCATGCGACGAGTACTTTTTCTTGCCGCACCGGCAGGAGCCGCGCGGCATCGGCGGGCTGTTCTTCGACGATCTGGACGAAGGAGGATTCGATCGTTGTTTCGCCTTCCTGCGAAGCGTCGGTGACCATTTCCTTGTCGCCTATCGACCGATCCTGGCGAAGCGCAAGCAGATCGCCTACGGTGAGCGCGAGCGTGCCTTTCAGCTCTATCGCCGCGGACGCTACGTCGAGTTCAATCTGGTCTACGATCGCGGAACTCGCTTCGGACTGCAGGCCGGAGGGCGCGTGGAGTCGATCCTCGCGTCCCTCCCACCGCAGGTCAGCTGGCGCTACGACTGGCAGCCGCATCCCGGTACGCCGGAAGCGCGACTTTACGACGATTTCCTGCGCCCGCGAGATTGGCTGGCCGAAGACCACCAGACTACCGGGTGAACTGATCCGCTATGACGCAAACGCCCATACGTCCCACAGTGTTTAAGCCAATGAACTTGGCCACCGCCGCAGCGCTGCTGAAGGAAGCGAAGCAGATCCTAGATCAACTCGGACGGGTGTTTTTCTTGCGCCATGGCACATGTTTGGGCGCTGTGAGGGATGAGGCCTTTATCGAATGGGACGATGACTTGGACATTGGTTCGGTGATCGGCCTGCACGGTCTTACCGAGGGACATGTACGTCGTGCAGCGGAGGTGTTCAGGGAGCGCGGTTTCGACGCAACGATCAACGAGGACGAACTGAGTCTGAGCGTTGAGCTGAAGAAGTCCGGCACCCAGCTGGACTGGACCTGCTATCGAACCATTGACGACAGCATTTATCAGTGGCCGGCCGTGCGTATCCCGGTAAGCCTGCATACGGACCTGAAAGAGATTGATTTCCTTGGCGCGAAATTCTTGGTGCCGAATCCGCCCGAGGAATACCTTGCGCTCAAGTACGGTCCGGAATGGATGATTCCCAAAAAAATGGGCGAGTTCGAACAGGAAGTCCTGGATCTCATGGCCGAAAACACTCTTCCCGCTAGCTCCGATGGAACCATAGGCCTGGCCAACAAGCGTGACCCCCAACGGCACACGGGCAGTCTGAAGGCCCTCGATCTCGAGGGTCGTCCGGTCGGGGGGGCCGAGGTCATGTTAGTCGCTGCGACTGTCCTGACAGGGCTGGATAGGTCAAGAACGAATACCGATGGGTATGTCTATTTCCGCCTGCCGGAGGCAGCCGGGTACGTTGTCGCCGTCCAACACGGCGAACATAAGGAGATCCTCTATGCTGAGCATCTCGCACCTGGTGTTGATTACGTCTACAAACCGGATCCTCAGAATCCCTCGGGTAGAGCGGACGCCCTGATTCCTGAATCGGTCTGACCAGGGCTTCGATTAACAATGGATAGACCCAAGTCAGGAAAACTTGAAATCATACGTGTGTACGTCGATATGGTGGCCGATCTGTTCCACTATGGCCACGTGAATTTCCTCAGACAGGCCAGAACACACGGTGACTACCTTTTGGTGGGTGTTCACGCCGATGAAACGGTGATGAGTTACAAGCGCCTCCCGATATTCTCCATGGAGGAGCGCGTGGCTTCGGTCGAGGGCTGTCGTTACGTTGATGAAGTAATACCCAACGCACCACTTACGATCGACCGTGTCTGGATCGAACAGCACAACATCGACCTGATCGTGCATGGAGATGATATTTCCAGCGAGAAGGAAGGCGGTTGGTACAAAATACCGATCGAGATGGGCATTTACCGCTCTGTGGGTTACACACCCGAAATTTCCACGACCGAGATCATCGCCAGGATCGCGGCTGCCGAAGTCAACTAAGCAATAGGGGATGGGGATGCGGGGATTTTGTCTCGATCTTGGTGTGGCGGTCTGCGTTCACGGGAGCTACCCGAAGCGTGGCGTGGGTGTTAGGTGAACGACCTATACACCAGCCCCCAGTTCGAGCACGGAGAGATTCCCCAGGTGGGAGTCCTGCTCGCCAATCTGGGTACGCCGGCCGCGCCGACCGCCAAGGCGCTGCGTCCGTATCTGCATCAATTTCTTCGCGACCGCCGGGTTATCGAGCTGCCTCGTTGGCGCTGGCTGCCGATTCTCTACCTGTTCGTGCTGACGCTGCGGCCGCGACGCTCCGCCGCTCTGTACTCGAGGATCTGGACCGCCGAGGGCTCACCGTTGTTGGTCATTGCTCGCCGGCAGGCGGCAGCGCTACACGAGGCGCTCAGCGCTGAGTTTGGCGCTGGCCTGCACGTCGCGCTGGGCATGGCCTACGGGACGCCCTCGATCGCGGAGGCTCTCGGTGAGCTACGTCGCAAAGGTTGCCGTCGCATCCTCGTCCTACCCCTCTACCCGCAGTACTCGGGTACGACCACGGGGGCCACTTTCGACGGGCTCTTCGCCGAGCTCCGTACCTGGCGCTGGGTGCCGGAGCTCCGCACAATCAGCGCCTACCACGATGATCCCGGCTACATTGCCGCCATCGCTAGCTCGATTCGCGAGGTGTGGGACCGCGACGGCAGGCCGGAGCGGCTGCTGTTCTCGTTTCATGGGATTCCTGTCCGGTATGTATCTAACGGCGATCCATATCATTGCCACTGTCACAAGACAGGCAGGCTGGTGGCGGAGGCGCTTGGACTCGACGAGGACAGCTATGTCGTCGCATTCCAGTCGCAGTTCGGTCGTGAGGAGTGGGTCAAGCCGACCACCGACGTTACGGTGCGAGCCATGGCACGTTCCGGGGTCAAGAGCCTCGACGTTGTGTGTCCGGGCTTCTCGGCGGATTGTCTGGAGACGCTCGAGGAGATCGAGGGTGAGAACCGCGGGTTCTTCGAGGAAAGCGGCGGGGAGCAGTTTCGCTTCATTCCGTGCCTCAACGAACGGCCCGACCACATCGGCGCCCTCGCTGATCTGCTGGCGCGTCACCTCAACGGTTGGATCGAGCCGCGCCCCGTCGACCGAGAGCAGATGGAGGCGGACGCACGCTTGTCGAAGCAGCGGGCCGACCGGATGATCGCCACCGATGTGGGGGCCGACGCCGGTTATGGCTCATGACAGTCCCATGACACATTGACGCGTTCCGCCTGCTAGAAATTGCAGCCGTGAATGAGATCTGCGTAGTTGGGACGTCCTGGCGTCACGGAGATGCACAGGGCCTCGAGTCCTACACCATCCCCGAAGCCGAGCGTGCCACCCGTTTGTCCGAGCTGCGGCGACGGCTCGAGGCTCTGGAGGTCGTCTACTTGGCGACTTGCAACCGTGTGGAAGTCGTGCTGATCGGCGACGGAACCGCCACGCCCGCCGAGTACCGTGGCCGAGTGCACGAGGCATTGACCGGTAGCAGTTCGGCCGGAGAGGCGACGCGGCGGCTACGAATATGGGCAGGCGAGAGTGCCGTCGAGCACCTGTTCCTGGTGGCCGCTGGCCTCGATTCGGCCCTCGTTGGCGAGCACGAGATTCCGGGGCAGATGCGGCAAGCCGTGGAGCTCGCACGAGAGGTGGGGAGCCTGGGATCTCGCCTCGAATGGTTGTTCGGCGAGACTCTACGGGTCGGCCGCTCCGTGCGAGCCCGAACTCAGTTCGGGTCCGGCCGGTTGTCGCTCGCCGAGATCGCACTGGAACGAGTGCGAGCCCGGCTGGACGAGGCGCCTGGGGCGGTTGCACTGATCGGCGTCTCGCCAATGACGCAACGCTGCGGCGAACGTCTAGCGGGGGAAGGACAGGCGATCATCGTGGTCAATCGCGATCGTGAGAAGGGCGAAGCGCTGGGCGCGACATTCGGTGCGACTGCCCGTAGCTTGCAGGGTTTCCTGGAGAGCCCGGATAGCGTTGCGGCGGTGGTTTCGGCGACCGGATCGCCCCAGCCTCTGTTGCACCGTGAATCGCTGGAGCGCTTGGCCGCCGTCGCGCCCGCCCGTCGGGGGCCTCTGCTAGTGGATCTGGCAGTACCTCCTGACGTTGACGCGACTGCCGCAGCGGCGATCGGGCTCGAGTACGTCGGCATGGACGAGATCACCGCGGAAGCGCGCGCCAACAGCGAACGTCGGCGTGCCGATTCCGTCCAGGCACGCCAGCTCGTCGACGACGCGTTGGTGGCGCTGCGGCGCCGCCTGGCTCAGCGAGCGGTCTCGCCGGTGATTGCGGGGCTCAACCAGCGGTATCGTGAGACTGCACTGGCGAGCGTCGACCGGCTGTTGCGCAACGATCTCGCAGAAGTGCAGGCAGACAAACAAGAGGGGATCCGCCGCTGGGCAGAAACGCTCGCCCGTCATCTGGCCCACGTCCCGATGGTGGGTCTTCAGGCGCTTGCGGCGCAATCGGAGCTGGAGGCGATCCGCACCTTCCTGACTGCGTCGGACGACCCTGAGATCTCACGGCTGGCCGATCTTGCGCCGGTGGCCGCCGAAGCGCACGGGGACCTTGGGGACGAGGAGATTCTGTGAGAATTCGAATCGGCACGCGGGGCTCTCAGCTGGCCATGACACAGACGGACCGAGTGGCGAATCTGCTGCGGCGGCACGGCCATGATGTGGACATTCACCGCATCGAAACCGTCGGTGACCGGGAGAAGCATCTGCCTTTCCACGCGATCGGTCCCGCCGGGATCTTCGTACGCGAGATCGAGGCTGCACTGCTGAGAGAGGAGATCGATGCGGCGGTCCACTCGTACAAGGATCTCCCGTCGTTGAGCCCCGAAGGACTCGTCGTCGCGGCGATGCCCGAGCGGCTCGATCCGGCCGACTGCCTACTGCTTCGACCCGACGCCCTGGCCTCGGACGAGGGGCCAATTCCGCTGCCGCAGGCGGCCCGCGTGGGGACCGGGTCGGCGCGGCGAGAGGCCCTGCTGCGTGAGCTACGACCCGACCTGGTGACAGTGCCCCTGCGCGGCAATGTCCCTACGCGAATCAACAAGCTCCGCACCCAAGACTACGATGCGATCGTGCTGGCGATGGCGGGATTGGAGCGTTTGCAGAAGAGCGACGGGTCGGGCGACGGCCCGAAGTCAGCCGATGCTCTGGATGGCGTTGTGATGCGCCGTCTCGACCCGGAAATCTTCGTACCGGCGCCGTCTCAGGGCGCGCTTGCGGTTCAAGTGCGCGCCGCCGACGGGCCGGCACGCGATGCGGTCGCAACGATTGACTCGCCGAGCTCGCGCCGCGAGGTCGATGTCGAGCGGCGTCTCCTGAGCCTCGTGGAAGGTGGTTGTCAGGTTCCCGTCGGCGCCTGGTGTCGCGCCACGGAGGACGATGTCCTCAAGCTGACCGCGGTTCTCGGAGTCGGCCTGAGCTTGCGGCGCGCCGAATCGGTGGGCCGCGACGTCGACCAAATTGCCGAAGCTGTCGCCGCCGAGCTGTTGCAGAAGACGCCGGCGCCGCTGGTGCGGGGCCAGGCTTGATGTCGAGTTCGAGGCAGGTTCCGCGGGGCTGCAGGATCCTGCTGACTCGTGCGCAGGAAGATGTCCAACAGTGGGCTTCACGGCTCGAATCCGTCGGCGCCGAGGCCGTGGCGCTCCCCTGCATCGTTTGCGAGCCGATCTATTCGGGGGCTCTTGGCGCCCAATTGGCCTTGGCGATAGAGCGCGCCGAGTGGCTCGTGTTGACCTCGGTTCGCGGTGTTGCCAACGTTGCCGCGCTGCTCGGACCCGGGGCAGAGCTTCCGAGCGACACTCGCGTTGCTGCGGTCGGGCCGGCGACCGAGGAGGCAGCGAGCAGCCGATGGGGCCCGGTCGACCTGGTGGCGCCCGACGGTACGGCCGCGTCGCTGGCAGATGCCCTGATTCCCCTGCTGGCCTCCGACCGGAGCGGGCCGTGGGCCACTGTCGTGGTGGCCGGACCCGATCAGGCGCGCCCCGAGCTCGAACAGCGTCTGCAGGAAGCCGGCGTGCGTACGGCACGCTTCTCCGTCTACCGCACCGTCGCTGCCCCGGCGGCGGAGCAGCCTGAAGACCTCGCCAAATGGAACCTGGACGCCATCTTCCTGGCTAGCCCGTCGGCCGTCCACGGTTTGCTCAACCAGGCATCGGTGCCGTCGGGCGTCCCGCTGATCTCCATTGGCCCATCGACCACCGCGGCGGCAACGGACGCCGGTCTGACGGTGACCTCGGAGGCCACCACCCGTAGCCTGGGGGGGCTTCTGAGCGCTCTGCGGAAAGCCGTCCCCTATGCGGAGAATTGCCAATGAGCATTACGCTGCCGGGGCGAAAGCGCCCTCGTCGAACACGCCGGACCGCCGCCCTGCGGGATCTCGTTGCCGAGACCCGAGTGAGCGCCAATGCTCTGGTCATGCCGCACTTCGTGCTGCCGGACGAGCACGGAGAGCAACCGATCGCGTCGATGCCGGGTATCTCGCGACTTGGCCGGGCCGAGCTGCTCACCCAGATCGAGTCCGACCTGGCGCTGGGTATTCGCACCGTGCTTCTCTTCGGAGTGCCGGGCCCGGAGAGCAAGGGACCCGATGCTGCCGCGGCGGCGGATCCGCAGGCACCGGTGGCCCGCGCCGTGCGTCAGATCAAGGCAGCGTTTGGCGACGATCTTACGGTGGTCACCGATGTATGCCTCTGCGCCTACACCGACCATGGTCATTGTGGCCTGCTGACCGCCGACGGCCATGTCGACAACGACAGCTCACTTGCCCCGCTGGCCGCGATGGCCGCGTCCCACGCCGAAGCCGGCGCCGATCTGGTGGCGCCGTCGGACATGATGGATGGTCGCGTGGCGGCGATTCGCGACGCCCTCGACAAGCGCGGGCTGACCGAAACCGCGATCCTGGCGTACTCGGCGAAGTTCGCCTCCGCCTACTACGGGCCGTTTCGCGACGCCGCCGCCTCGGCACCGGGCCAAGGCGATCGCTGTTCGTACCAAATGGATCCGCGTAACGTCGAGGAGGCGATACGCGAGGCACTTCTTGATGAGGAAGAGGGCGCCGACCTGCTGATGGTCAAGCCGGCGCTCGCCTACCTGGACGTGATCGCCCGCCTGCGCGCTGTCACGCGACTGCCGCTGGTTGCCTACAACGTATCGGGCGAATACTCGGCGGTGAAAGCGGCTGCTGCGGCGGGCTGGCTCGACGAGCGGCAGATCGTCACCGAGAATCTGCACGCGATATGTCGCGCCGGGGCCGACATCGTGATCACCTATCATGCCCGTGACGCAATCGCTGGAGGATGGATCTGAGTCAGAACGAAGCCCTATTCGAACGCGCTCTCCGGGTGCTGCCCAGCGGCGTCAACTCACCCGTGCGGGCGTTTCGCGCCGTCGGCGGTACGCCGCTGGTGATCGCAAGCGCCGCCGGTGCCGAAGTTGTCGATGAGGACGGCCGTTCGTTCCTCGACTTCGTATGCTCCTGGGGGCCGCTGATTCTCGGTCATGCGCATCCAGAGGTGGTGGCTGCGATTCAGGAGTCAGCGGGGCGCGGGACCACGTACGGCGCACCTTGCCGTGCAGAAATCGAGCTCGCCGAATACGTCGTCTCCGCCTACCCCGGCCTCGAACAGGTGCGCTGTGTGTCGTCGGGAACTGAAGCCACGATGAGCGCCATTCGGCTGGCGAGGGGCGCTACCGGTCGAGACGTGATCGTCAAGTTCTCGGGGTGCTATCACGGGCACGCCGATCATCTCCTGGTCGAAGCCGGTTCGGGCCTGGCGACATTCGGGGCCCCGTCGTCGGCCGGAGTGCCGGACGATTTCGTCGCTCATACAAGGGTTCTGCCGCTCGATGACATCGAGCGGGCGGTGGAACTGCTCAGCGATGAGGGCGACTCGATCGCCGCGGTTGTGCTCGAGCCCGTCCCGGCGAACAACGGCCTGCTGCTGCAGCGATCGGAGTTCCTGACCACACTGCGTGACGCGACCGAGCGGTGTGGCGCCCTGCTGATCTTCGACGAAGTGATCAGCGGATTTCGCCTCGGCAAGGGCGGCGCCGCCGAGCACTATGGCATCACGCCCGACCTGGCCGCCTTTGGCAAGGTTATCGGCGGCGGCATGCCGGTCGGAGCGTTCGGCGGCCGCCGCGAAGTCATGAGCCATCTCGCTCCCGAAGGCGCCGTCTACCAGGCGGGTACCCTCTCGGGTAACCCGGTGGCGATGACCGCCGGCCTGACGACGCTGCGCATTCTGGAGCGCGACCAGGGCTGGTGCCGGCTCGAGGAGCTCGGCCAGGCCCTGGAGCGAGCCATCGTGCCGGTGCTCGAGAGCTCGTCGGTTGACGCCCGGCTCGTGCGTCTCGGTTCGATCTTCTGGCTCGCCTTGCACGCCAGCCAGGCGCCCCGGAAAGCCGCGGAGATCGATCCTCGGGCTGCGGGCACGTACAGTTCCATCTTCGGTCGACTCCTCGATCAGGGCATCGCGCTGGCACCCTCCGCCTACGAGGTGGGATTTCTCTCGCTGGCGCATACAGAGGACGATATCGGACGACTGGCCGCTGCTCTGGCGGTCGCCCTCGACCCCGGGCTCGACAAGTAAGGACTGCCCCATGCGTCGGTTATCGACAGCGCGCCCGCAGCCGGACTTCGTGTCGTGACAACCTCTCCGTTGATTCTCGTCGTTGAGGACGAGCCTCATCTGGCCGCCGGGATCGCCGAGAACCTCGAGACCGAGGGCTACTTGGTGGAGACGATCGCCAATGGTCGCGAGGCGCTCGGCCGTATTCTCGAGGTCGACTACGACCTCGTGTTGCTCGACGTAATGCTTCCGGAGCTCGACGGCTTGGCGATTTGCGAGGAGGCACGAGAGCAGGGTCGCGACATGCCCGTGCTGTTCCTGAGCGCCAAGGATTCGGTCGACGACCGGATTCAAGGGCTCGCTGTCGGCGGCGACGACTACCTGCCCAAGCCGTTTCACCTACAAGAGCTGTTGCTGCGTGTGCGTGCCATCTTACGTCGCCGCCGCTGGTACGAAGTAATGCCCTTCGGTGATTCCGTCATTCGCTTTGGAGACAACGAGTTTGATCTGCGGACATTTGAGGGACGCTCGTGGCATGGCGGCCAGCAGACGCTTACCCAGAAGGAAGCGATGATCCTCAAGGCCTTGGCTGAGCGCGCCGGGGAGGTCGTGTCCCGGGAGGAGATCCTCGACAGGGTCTGGGGCTACGACCTTTACCCATCCTCGCGCACCATTGACAACTTCATCGTCCGGCTTCGCAAGCGGTTCGAGCCAAATCCGCAGGAGCCGTGCTACTTCCATACGGTGCGCGGGGTGGGTTACCGATTTACTCCGCAGGGGGTGGAAGAGTGAGCAATCTCTTGCTGTCAGCGTTGCGCGGCGAGCCTACTCCGCGACGACCGCTGTGGATCATGCGCCAGGCAGGGCGCTACCTGCCGGAGTATCGCGCGCTGCGCAAGGAGCACAGCTTCGAGCAGCTCGCCGGCTCACCCGAGCTTGCTGCGGAGGTCACGCTGCTGCCGTTCAAACGGTACCCACTGGATGGGGCGATTATCTTCGCAGACCTCATGAGCCCGATCCCGGCGCTGGGCGTGCCGGTGCGATTCGATCCTGGCCCGGTGCTCGATCAGCCGATCCGCACGGCAGCCGACGTTGCGGCGCTACCCGAGGTGGAGGCCGGCGAGATCGGCCCCACCGTGATCGAGACGCTACGCTTGGTTCGCCGGGAGCTGAGCGAGGATGTCGCTCTCCTCGGCTTCGCCGGGGCCCCGCTCTCGCTGGCCGCCTACCTGGTCGAGGGCCGTGGCGTACGAGGTTTCCCGTTGTTGCGGGCGATGGCGGCGGGAGATCCGCGGACCTTCGAGGAGTTGCTCGCCAAGCTCGCCCGCCTCGCTGCCGAGTTTCTCATCGAACAGGCGAAAGCGGGGGCGCAGGCAGTGCAGGTCTTCGACTCGTGGGGCGGGGTGTTGTCGCGCCGGGACTGGCAGCGGCTGGTGCGGCCGCACCTCCGGGATCTTCTGCACGAGCTGGGCCGAGCCGGGGTGCCACGGATCCTCTATTTCCAAGACAGCGCCCATTTGCTCGACTCGGTCCTGGAGCTGCCAGCCGACTGCTTCTCGCTGGACTGGAAGGTCGACCTGGGAGCTGTTCGCCAGCAGATCGGCCCAGCCAAGGCGCTACAGGGCAACCTCGACCCCGCGGTTCTCTTGGCCGGCCCGGACACAACCCGTACGGCTGCTCGTGAGCTGCTCGGGCGTGTTCCGTCGTTGGGTCATGTCTTCAACCTCGGCCACGGTATCCAGCCGGGCACGCCGCTGGAGAGCGTTGAGGCTCTCGTGGAGGCGGTGCACGGTGAAGCCGATGGCGGCGGCTCTGGGAGTGTCGCGAAATGAAACGACTCGTTTGGTGTCTCGCCGCGCTGATTGCGACCCTGCTCACCGGTACGAGCGCCCTCGCGCAGGATGTCGTTCGGCGGCCCATGACCGTTGACGACGCCTTGAATATTGTTCGCCTTCAGAACGTTCGAATGTCTCCCGGCGGCGAGTGGGTCTTCTTCTCGAAGTCTGAGCTTGATTGGGCCCAGAACAAGCGAAGGCAGAGGCACTACCTGACGCCCGCCGACGGCGGGGCGGCGATGGAGTTCGTCGGTGAGGCGGGTGGAAGCGCTTTTGAGTTCTCCCCTGACGGGGAAGCCCTCTCCTTTCTTCGGCCGGTCGAGGGTGACCAGCAGATCTTCCTGATGAGCATCTCCGGCGGAGAGGCTCAACAACTCACGAATCACCACAACGGCGTGGTCTCGTACCAGTGGACCTCCGACGCCAGCCAGGTATTCTTCAGCGCCGACGAAGCGAGGAGCGACGAGGAGCAGGAGGAATACGACAAGGGGACCGACGCGTTCTATGTTCGCGAGGGTGCGAACGGCAGGCAGCCAGCCGCCTGGCGCAACCTCTGGACGTTCAGCCTCTCGTCGAGGGAGGAGACACGTCTGACGGAGGAGGAGCTCATCGTCAGTGAGTTCGACGTGTCGCCAGATGGCAGCCGCGTCGTGCTTGCGGCAATGCCACAGGATGTCGAGAACTACCACCACTTGTCCGAGCTCTATGTCGTTGACACGCGAAGCCGGCAGGTGGTTCGGCTGACTCACAACAACGCTCCCGAGCAGCGCGCCGTGTGGGCGCCGGACGGAAGATCAGTCGCCTACCACGCTCCCAGCGACGCTGAATACGACCTGACCCACGGTTTCGTCTGGGTCATGGACGTCGACACGGGTGAGAGGAAGAAACTGGAAGGTCAGCAGCAGGGGCAAATCTCGGGCCTCAGCTGGACGCCAGACAGCGAAGGCCTGCTCTTCACGGAGACGCGTCGCACGAACCGCAATCTCTACCGCGTCGATGTGCAGACCGGACGCGTAACCGACGTCACGAGCATCACCGGCACCCTCCGCGCCCTCGATTTCTCCAAGGACCGAACGAGGATGGTCTCCTCGTTCAATGACTTCGAGACCCCGACCGATCTATATGCCTCTGCGGTCGAGTGGCTCGATCCTGTTCGACTGACCCACGCCAATCCCTGGATCGACAACGAGATCATGCTCGCCGATGCCGAGATCGTCCGCTGGGCAAGCAAGGACGGGATGCAGATCGAAGGAGTCTTTTACCGACCCGGAGTCTCCCATGAGGGGACCAAGACGCCGCTGATACTCGATATCCACGGCGGCCCACCCGGCCATTTCGCCAACGAGTTCTGGCCGGACTTCCACGTCTTCGCTGGCCTCGGGTACGCCTCGTTCGGACCGAACATTCGGGGCAGCGACAGCTATGGCGACGATCTCTTGACCGCGCTCATGGGTGATGTCGGAGGTGGCGAGTACGACGACGTGATGACCGGCGTCGACTACCTGATCAGGGAACGGCAGATCGATCCCGACCGCCTGGGGCTGCGCGGTTGGAGTTGGGGAGGAATCCTCGGCAGCTGGGTGATCACCCAGACCGACCGCTTCAAGGCGGCGTCTCTGGGCGCCATGGTCGGAAGTTGGACAGCGGAGACAGGACCGGGACTGAGCTACGACCTCAAGCTTCATTACATTGGCGGAGCCCACTGGATCAATCCGCAGGAGTGGCGACGTGCCTCGTCCCTCTGGTACGCGAAGGACGTGACAACGGCGACGCTGCTTCTGCACGGGGAGCGCGACCTGGTCAGTACTCCCCAACAGAGCATGATGTTCTTCACAGCGCTCAGGGACATCGGCAAGGCGCCGGTCCGCTACGTGAGCTTCCCGCGTGAGTCCCACGGCTTCCGTGAGCCGCGGCATCAACGCACGCGCGATATCGAAGAGATCAAATGGATGCAGAAGTACGTTATGGGTATCGACTGGAAACCGTGGGAACGATCGCCAGGCGGAAGCCGATAAAAGGACGGCGCGCACCAGGATCGACTCCGCCGCGGACGGCCGCACGGATGTTCTGTTCGGGATCGCCGAAATGCCCGCCGCGCATGACCCACAGGGCATCGGTTTCGAGGTCGTCGAGATCATCGCTCGGATCGTAGGGGTACGGCTGATAGGGGCTGCGTGTCAGCTCCCAGACGTTGCCGCTCATGTCGAAGAGACCGAAGGCGCACTCCGGGCAGCTGAAGGCCCCTACCGGCGTCGTTGCGTTGCCTCGGTAGTTGGCGCGCGCCGCCGCCGGCGTGTTTCCCCACGGATAGATACGTCCATCCGCGCCGCGCGCCGCCTTCTCCCACTGCGCCTCGTTCGGTAGCTCGATGCTCCAGCCGGCGCCGAGCGCCTGGCTGAGCTGCGGCGGTATCTGAGGAGACTCCCTGAGAGTGACCTCGAGCCATCGGCAGTAGGCGAGCGCGTCTGGCCATGAGACCCAGGTCACGGGGTGATCGGGAGGTGCCTGCAGAGCACGGGCATCGACGCTGTACTTCGTTGCATGCACGAACGCACCGAACTGCGCCACGGTGACCTCGTAGCGGCCGATGTAGAAGGCCGGAAGATCTACCGTGCCCTGGGCGCCGTCGCCCCAGCGCTCGTTGGCGAAGGCCAGCGCGTCGATCGCCGGGTCACTGCCCATGACGAACTCCCCGGCAGCGACTTCCACGAATCCCAACAGCTCGCCCTCAGGCAAGAACCAAGCGTCGGCGCGAAACCCGGAGAGCTCGGTGGGTTGAGCGGTGGAGTCGATCGAGGGCGGGAGTTGCGGCTGGTCGCCGGCGCCTGGGTCGCGCGGCGTTCGCTCACACGAAAGGGCCGTGACCATGAGCAGCGCCGCGGCCGCCGCAAACAGCTCGCGTCGAGCCTTCGATCGTTCGGGCCGCGTAAGCGGTCTCCCGCCGAAGACTGTCCCGATCATCGCGAGCCCTCAGTGCATGCGAAGGCCCAGTCGTGCTGGCAAGCTCGGGCAAACAGGGCTTCCTCGGGCATCTCTATCAGGTTGCGCCCGCCCTCGCGCAGCAGGAGCCTGAGGTCGAACACCCGAGGATCAGTTCGCTGGAAACCGTCGGAATCAAGCAGGTTGAAGCAGGCGGGTTGATAGCGTAGCTCGCAGGCGCGCGAGAAGAATCCCCAGGCGAGCTCGACATCGGCTGGCACCACGGTTCCGGCTCTGTAGTGCTGGCCGAGCTCGTTGCAGGCCCACGCCGAGTTGTCACCGCAATATGCAGACTCGATCTGCAACAGACGATCGCAGGCGTTTCGCCGGCCCTCGGCGCAGGCTTGCTGCCAGAACGGCAGGGCGTCGCCAGGGTGCTGTCCGTCTGTCGATCCGGTCGCCGCCATGGCAATGAAGAACACCGCCCAAACGGCCATGTGTGTGGCGTTGCCAGGCGCCGACGCCCACCTGGCCCAGCGGACCGCGACGGGGCGTTCTTCGAGAAATCGAGCCAGTCTGTCGATCCGTTGCACGCTGAGGTTCAACAGCGGCACGCACAGCAGCTTGTCGTAGAACGTCGGCGCGCCGAGTATCTCGAGCAACGCATAGAGGCCGAACACGCCTAACCCGTATAGGGCGCCGAACAGACTCTTGCCGAGTTGCGTTCTAGGCGACGTGGACGGATCGGTTACCAGCAGATGAAGTCCCAGGAAGACTGCTGTCGGTATCTCCGAATCGACGAAGTAGGGGACCCCGGACCACCCGGAGTACAGAGCGCTCAGCGCGAAGAGCACCACGGCGGCGGAGCTGGCGACGAGGGTGATCGAAAAGAAATACATGACCACCAGGCCGAGCAGGAACAGGAACAGGTAGATCCTCGGTGCCAGCGTCAGCGTCGTTGCAATGTCCTGCCCCCAGGTGAGGTCACTCGTGTTGCTCACGATCAACACCAGCGAGAACAGTCCGAGCGAGAAGGCCGAGGGGTTGAAGATGTGCGTTCGCCTGTTGTCACGACGCCAGCGCACGAATTCCTTCCCGAGGAACCCGACGGCAATCATGAGGAACTGCAGGTAAAACCAATCGTCCCTGAACCAAAGAAACAGGTTGGTGCTGAATATGATCGGCACCGGGCCGAAGCCGAGCGTGTAGCTGTCGCGGCGCGACCAGGCCAGCAACATGTCGAAGGCGTATGCGAACACCAGCTGGGCCACCAGGAGCCAGGCGTAGTCATAGACAGGTCGCCAGAAGTAGCCCCAGTACACGAGTACGGCCGCCTGGACGACGGCCTGCACGTAGTGCTGCGGGCGCAGCACGACGCACAGTGTTGGCGGGGCGCCGGCGCGCCTGAAGCGAATCAAGAGCGCCACCTGCCAGATCCCCAGCGCCAGGGCTGCGCCCCAGAACGACCGAGCGAGAGCGCTGTGAGCCTCGATGCGCGGCAGCAGCGACAGCAGGGCGAGCCCGAGCGTCAGCGCCGCCGGCAAGCCGAACGCTCGTAGCGATGGCCTCGGAATTAGCGCGGAGGTTCGCGTTCCTTTCTTCTGCCCGCGCTCATGTGGGCGGCCCCGACGGCGTCCAGATGGCATATCCTCGCCCTGCAAAGAGAAAGCAGGAGTCTCCTACATATAGCAGCATCTGAGCCAGCCGCCCGCCCCTTCGCGAACATCTTCGGAATGGGGCCCATCCTCATCGCTCCACAGGTCGCAACATGGCCGATCACACAGAGGGAACGGTTCTCAAGACGCTCGTCATCACCGACCTGGTGTCGAGCACCAAGCTGACCGAGGAGTGGGGTGACGAGCGCACGTCGGAGATCATCGGTAAGCAGGATCGGCTGGCGTGAGACCTGCTGGCAGAGCACGACGGCGTCGAGATCGACAAGACCGATGGGTCTTTTCTTTCAGCGGCCGATCGAGGCGGTCAGACTCGGTCTTGCTATCACCTGGCGCTCGACCAGCTTTCCCAGGACTTGGGGGTCACCCTCGAGAGTCGAGTCGGTATCCACTTGGGCGAAGTCGTCATCAGGCGTAACTCCGACGAGGACATTGCGCGCGGTGCCAACGTTGTAGAGGTCGAGGGGCTGGCGAAGCCGTTCACGGCGCGGCTCATGTCCCTGGCCGTCGGGCGGCAGACGCTGCTCAGCCGCACCGCCTTCGACATGGCCCGTCGCGCCGCCGTCGGTGCCGATTCCGAGATCGGTGAGCTGCGCTGGCTGGCCCACGGCGGCTGATCGGCGTTCGGAAGGGGCAAGAGCAGGCTGCCGGTGCCGAGCGAGCCCGGCGTCGCCGTGATATCCCGCCGGGCGGCTACAGCAAGTCGGGGTATATCGAGAATGCCATCGTCGGCACGCAGGTCAGATTCCGCCTCGATGCCGGGTACAACGCCGACCTTGCCGACCGCGCCGAGTTCTTCTATGGCAAGTGCGGCTGCTAACGGGAGGTGGGACTCGATCTGAACGCCCCGGGGCCGGCGCTGGATGGGCGTGATCCGGTGACCACGCCGTTCATCGAGACGAGCGTCGGCTTTCGCGACTACGTTGTCTACGCCGAGCACGCATTCAACGACCAGGTCTCGGCCTTCGCCGATGTGCCGATACGCTCGATCTCGCCCGAGGTCAATGCCAGCTTTACCGGGATCAGCGACATCAAGCTGGGGCTCAAGTATGCGTTCATCGCCACCCCGGACCCCTATCTGACGGCGCAGCTCAAGGCCTATCTTCCTTCCGGCGGCGCCATGAAGGGGCTGGGCACCGACCACGCCACGCTGGAGCCAGGTCTGCTCTACTACGACCATGTCTCCGACCGCGTCGAGCTGATGGGCGAGTTCCGCTAGTGGATTCCGCTCAGCGGCTCCACCGCTGCCGAGTTGACCCCGATGTTCGGTGACAGCGACAAGTTCAGGGCGAGCGTGGTGCGCTATGGCTTCGGTGCCAGCTACGAGCTCACTCCCGAGTCCGACTTCCAGTTCACGCCGGTGGTGGAGCTCGTCGGCTGGACCGTGACGGGCGGCTACGGGACGGGGAGCATCGACGGTACAGCAGCCACGCTATTCATCGAGGACGCCGGCGGCACCAACGTGATGAACCTCAAGATCGGCGCACGTATGGGCAGTGTGGGCAGCCAAGGCTCCGTCTACGCCGGTTGGGGAACCGCTCTGACGAACTCCGTCTGGTACAGCGACATCATCCGGCTGGAGTATCGATACATCTTCTGACGTCGACGTTAGCCGGGGCAGTCCGAGGCGTCACCGTGGCGCCCTTCGCGGACCGTGCGTGCCCAGAGTGACAGGTCGGCCTCGGTAAGGAAGCGCCATATCAAGCGCGTCCACGAGTCGTGGCTCACCAGCGATGCGTAGTATTCGGGCGCCACCGCGGTGACCTGCGGTAACCGGTTCCAGGGCACCGAGGTAAAGTCGTGGTGCTCGGTGTGATAGCCGACGTTGCAGGCCAACCAGTTCAGCCTGCCGTAGTAGCTAAAGGTCTCCTGGGAGTCGGATCCGACCATGTAGTGCTCCTGGATCCATCGGGCGCCGAGCGGATGCAGACCGACGGCGAAGAACAGCGAGACCAGCAGGTACAGAAACGCCCGCGGGCCCCACGCCCAGATCACCAGCGCATCGATCGAGAAGACGATCGCCCAGTCGGCGAGCGTCCATCGCGTGAGGAAGGTCAGTTGCTTGAGGCGGAGCGGCCGGAGCGACTGCACCACCGGGAACAGCAGTAGCCAGATCAACTTACGGAAGAATGAGCTACCTACGAGGCGCGCCTCCCAGTAGCTGGGGATGTCGGCGTCCACATCGTGCACACCCTGATGCGAATGGTGTATCAGGTGATACGACCGGAACGACATCGCTGTTGGCATGGCGTTCACCGCGCCTGCTAGGATTGCCGCGAGGTTGTTCGCCCAGCGTGTCCGGAAGATCAACCCGTGGGTAGCGTCGTGCACCATTACGTAGCTGGTGTGATTCACGAAGGCCCCAAAGCAGTAGGCGACAATTCCGATCAACCACCAGGGGCTGTCGCGCAATGTCCAGGCGACGCTGAATTGGGCGGCGATGATGCCGAGGATGATCGCGAAGGACCACGGATTGCGTCCGATCAGCTCGCGAACCTCGGGATGGTCCAGAAGGATCGCCTTGGTACGCGGGTGGTGCGGCTCGCACTCCGTCGAGTGCTGAAAATCGCCAACAGTTTGAGTCACGCGCCGCAGCTCCGGGCGAGGGGAGGGACCGGCAGCTGGCCCTACGTCCGGGAGCGTAACGGCCGGGGCGGCTGGCGTCAAAACAAAAGAACCCCGACCTGGCGCACCGTTTCGATGAGCTCGATGCCGGGCGCAGCCGCATGCGCGCCACACCCGTTTTTGCGGGGCCGCCGGGCGAGCGCACAAGCACGCTGATCTGGCCAGATCTTCAATGTGGAGTGTGGCATATACCCGCCAAGGAGGCAGGGAACCTGACGCGACCAGCGATTGCGAGCCGACTTGTTTCGGCAGCCCGATCGGACGCCGGGAGAGCGCACGGCCCTCTACTTACCGTGCGAGGCCTGCGGACGTCGCTGCAGACCGCCCAAGGGGTGATCGTCGCGGTCGACGGCGTGAGCTTCGATATCGCTTCCGGCGAGGTCCTGGGGATCGTTGGGGAATCCGGTTGCGGCAAGAGCGTGACCGCACTCTCCATTCTCGGCTTGTTGCCGCCATCCGCCGGCGCCGACGTCGAGGGGGCGGTGCGGTTCGGCGGGCACGATCTCCTGCAGTTGCCCGAGTCCGAGATGCGCAGGCTTCGTGGAAACGAGATCTCGATCATCTTTCAGGAGCCGATGACGTCGTTGAATCCGCTCCTCAAGGTCGGTACGCAGATCACCGAGCCGCTTACCGTCCACCGTGCGATGGATTCACGTGCCGCCAAGGCGAGGGCGCTGGATCTGCTCGATCAGGTCGGCGTCCCGGCGCCGGCACGGCGCTTCGATGAGTATCCCCATCAGCTCTCCGGTGGTCTGCGGCAACGGGTGATGATTGCCATGGCGCTCGCTTGTGAGCCCAAGCTGTTGATTGCCGACGAGCCGACGACGGCGCTCGACGTGACGACTCAATCGCAGATCCTCGATCTGCTTGTCTCGTTGCAGCAGCGGTCGGGAATGGCGGTGATCTTGATCAGCCATGATCTGGGAGTGATGGCGGAGTTCGCTGATCGTGTGCTGGTGATGTACGCCGGGCACGTGGTGGAACAGGCGAGCGCGATCGAGCTCTTCAGGAGCCCGCTGCACCCGTATACCGAGGCGCTTCTTGGCAGCATCCCGGTAGTCGACTCGACGGAGCGCCGTCTGACTGTGATTGACGGCGCTGTGCCGAGTCCGTGGGAGATTGTGCCCGGGTGTAGATTTCGACCGCGTTGCCGCTTCGCGGAGGCTCCTTGCGAGAGCGCCGTGCCGCCCCTGCTTCGGTTACGGCCGGAGCACAGCGCCGCGTGTATCCGGCATGTCGGCTATCAACTCGACTCCTCCGCTTTGCCTGCCGGCCGACGGTGATCGCTCCTCAGCAAGAGTCGCCGGATGGCAATCTCGCCCAACCGCTGGTCGCCGTCCGCGGCCTGGTCAAGCACTTCCCGGGTAGCCGTCGAGGCTGGACCGGTGCGCCATCTCGGGTCGTTCGCGCGGTCGACGGGATCAGCTTGAGCTTTCAGCGCGGAGAGACTGTCGGCCTGGTCGGCGAGAGCGGTTGTGGCAAGTCGACGACGGGACGTCTCCTGGTCCGCCTGCTCGAGCCGACGGCGGGTTCGATCCGAGTCGAGGGGGTCGACTTACTCGCTCTGAGCGGTGACGAGCTTCGACGGGCGCGGCGGCAGCTGCAGATCATCTTTCAGGATTCGCTCGATGCGATGAACCCGAGGATGACCCTGGAAGCAATCATCAGCGAACCCATGTTGTTGTCTGGAGACGGCGTTGCCCACCGTCATGAGCGTGCTGCCGAGTTGCTTCGGGTCGTCGGCCTGGAGGAGACCGATGGGCGACGCTACCCACATGAGCTTTCGGGCGGGCAACGGCAGCGGATCTGCATCGCGCGGGCGCTGGCGATGCGGCCGAAGTTCCTTGTCTGTGATGAGCCTGTTTCAGCGCTCGATGTATCCGTTCGGGCGCAGATCATCAATCTGCTCGAGGAAATGCAGGAGCAGTTCAACCTGACCTACCTGTTCGTGTCACATGACCTGGCAGTGGTGCGATACATCGCCGACCGCGTCGCGGTCATGTATCTCGGCAAGATTGTCGAGCTGGCGGAGACATCCACCTTGTTCGAGGGGCCGTTGCACCCCTATACCCGAGCGCTGCTGTCGTTGGCTCCGGTGGCGCGGCCGGGTGAGCGACGTCGGAAGATCGAGTTGCGCGGCGAGATGCCTGATCCGCAGGATCCGCCATCGGGCTGCCGCTTCCACACCCGCTGTGCCTATGCCACGGCTACCTGCCGTGAGGTCGAGCCGCCGCTGATCGACATCAACTCCCGTCGCCAGGTCTCTTGTCATCTGATCCCACCCGGCACCGTGGAGTTCCCAGAGCAGAAACTCCCAGTGTGACCCGGTGGCTGTCCGTTACAGGACACTAGCGGGCCTGTGGCTTCGGATCGAGGTGCTCCCTCAGAGCGTTACCGAGCAGGTTTGTGGCCGATACCACGACGACGATCGTCAGGCCGGACAGGTTGGCGATCCACGGTGCTACCCATAGCTGATCACGCCCTTCTGCCAGCATGTTGCCCCAGGTCGCGGCTGGCGGCGGTACGCCCAGGCCCAGAAAACTGAGTGCCGTTTCCTGCAGAATCACGTGCGCCACCTGCAGGGTGGAGACCGCTACGAGAACGGGCAGGAGCTGCGGGAAGATGTGCCGGGAGATGATGTACAGATCACTGGCTCCCTGTGACACTGCCGCCTCCACGAAGCCACGCTCCCGCAGCGCTCGTGTCATGCCGAAGGTGAGGCGCGCGTACACCATCCAGCCGGAGATGCCGAGCACCAAGATCAGATTGAAGGCGCTGCCGCCGATCGCCGCGACGATCAGGATCGCCAGCAGGATGTCGGGGATCGCCAGGTGGGCATCCGCAAGACGCATGATCAGCTGCTCGACTTTGCCGCCGCGGTAGCCAGCGATCATTCCCAGGAGAGAGCCGGAGAAGCAGGAAAGCAGCATCGATGCGAACCCGACCAAGATCGAGATCCGAGATCCGTAGATCAGCCGGGAGAACAGATCGCGACCATAGTTGTCGGTACCGAGCCAGTGCGCCGCGGAGCCGGTTTCGTGCCAGACGGGCGGCTGAAGACGTTCCAGCAACGCCTGTTCGTCGGGGTCATGCGTTGCCGCGTACGGGGCGAGCAGCGCCGCAACCAACGTCAGTGCGACGATGCAACCGCCGAGCATCATCTTGAAGCGTTTGCCGAGCAACCGTCGGGGCATCGGCTACTCCAACCGGATTCGGGGGTCGACGGCCGACTGGAGAAGGTCGACGATCAGGTTCGCGAGGATGATGGCGATGCTCGCCAGGAAAACGGCAGCGATCACCACCGGAGCGTCGCGCTGGAAGATGCTGCTGACCATCAGACGCCCGACCCCCGGCCAGGCAAAGATGGTCTCGGTGATGATCGATCCTCCGACCAGCCTGCCCGCCTGCAAGCCGAGGAACGTCAGCACCGGATTCAGCGCGTTGGGCAGGATGTGCTTGAAGAGTACGGTGCTCTGCCGTAGCCCCTTGGAACGCGCCGTCACGACGTAGGGTTCGTTGAAGTTCTCCAGCACGCTGGTACGGGTGATCAAGATGAACCCGGGGAGCAAGAAGCTCGCCAGGGTCACGGCTGGCAGCACCATGTGGCGCCAGCTTCCCTGCCCTGAGGTGGGCAGCCAGCCGAGTTGCAGAGCAAAGACCTGGATCAACAGCAGCCCCAGCCAAAAGCTCGGCATCGACTGGCCGGCGACGGCCACTGCGGAGATCAGGAAATCGACGGACCGGTCCTGGTACACCGCGCTGACGATCCCGGCTACCACCCCGAGAGCCAGGGCGATCATCAGGGCCAGGGCCATCAACCGGAGCGTCGCTCGCAGACGCTGCAAAACGAGCGGCATCGCTGGTGCCGAGTGTTGCAGGGAGGTACCGAAGTCACCGCGAGCGACGTCGCCCAAGAAATGGGCGAACTGAAGCAGGACGGGCTGATCGAGGTGCAGCTGCGCGCGGAGCTGTGCTTCGACCTCCGGCGTGCTGTTGATGTCGAGATACAGCTGCACAGGGTCGCCTGTCACCCTCAGGATCACGAAGACGGCGAGGCTTACCAGCAGCAGCGAGACCGGCGCGATGGCAAGCCGCCGTGTGACATAACTCAGCATTCAGCGTTCTTCCACGCGCTTCCACCACTGCTTGCTAGCGTCCTGCGTCAGGACAGCTAGTGGTGTAACGATTATCTGTTTCAGGCCACTAGACGACGAGAATCTCCTCGTTGTCGAAGAACCCCGTCCGGACGATCGGCGACCCTTCCGTGATCTCGACCAGATCCTCCATGTGCAACCCGTACTCACCGACCCATCGCACGCGGGTCTCGACGGTCGACAGCATGCCCACTTGATAGACGAGATCCTCGTGCGGGCTGATCAACGGATGCTCATGAACCTGCAGCCCGATGCCATGACCATTGTGCCCGAACGGGAACGGGATTCCGGCTTGTCGGTGTAGCTCGGTGGTCCGCTCGAATAGCTGCCGGCCGCTATTGCCGGGCCTGAGCATGTCGATGATCTCCCAGTGAATCTCCCGCAGGCGCTTCCACCAGGATCTTTCCTCGTCGGTCGTCGGGCCCATCTTGGCAGTGCGCCCGACGTTCGACAGGTACTCTCGATAGTAGGCACCACAATCCGCCTTGATGAGGTCGCCCTTCTTGACCCGATAGGTGGAGGGATGCATATGCGGATAGCCGGTGTTCGGGCCCGCGTTGATGTGGTTGAAGGCGATGGCGTCGGCACCGGATCGCAGCATCGCGTCGGCCAGACGACGGCCCATGCTCTGCTCGCTCTCTCCCGCGTTAACGGTTGAGTAGGTGGCGAGGAGCGCCTTCTCGGTGCCCTGAAATCCTCCCACCAGGATCTCTCGTTCGCGTGGTGTCTTGAGCATGCGCACATGGGCGAACAGATCGGTGCAAGCCTCGATTTGGAGACCGGGCACCTCCTGCATCAGCTGTGCATGGTACATGGCGCCCAGGTAATCGGTCTCAGCCCCGACCAGTCCATTGGTGAGCCCGAGCTCACGCAGCACATCTGCCACCAGCGTCATGGGGGAGTCGATAAATTCCTTATAGGGGCGCAGATCCTGGATCCAGGATTCCTCTCGCATGAAGCCTTCTTCGACCTGGCAGAGGACGTAGACGGGATCGCCTCCCGACGGCCAGACGATCAACCCCAGGCGGTCTCGAATGACGTTGTGGGTGGCGATGGGCGCGTCCGAGACGTACCGAATGTTCTCGGGCGACATCGCGATCACCGCATCGAAGCGACTCGCTTCAATGGCACGGCGCAGGCCCGGCAGATCACCGATGGCATCCTCGATCGTCTTCACGATGACCTCAACGACACTTTGTGCAGCCGAAGCACCTTGTCGGCGGGTGGTCGCCAGCCGACTACGCGGCTGCTCTTGGCGTAGATGCTCGGAAGGGCGAACAAGAAGATCGCCGGTATGTCCTCGTGCATGATCTCCATCATCCGCCGATAGATTCGCCTGCGAGCAATACCGTCGACGGTGGATCTCGCCTTCAAGAACAGCTCCTCGTATTCCTTGTTGTGCCACAGTGCCCGCTCGCTCGCTTCGGTGAACCAGACGGTGGCAAAGTCCGGGTCGCCGAGGCTATACCAACCGACCATGTGGATCGGGCCGAGGTCTTTGGCGAGAACCATCTTTGCGAAGACGCCGCCTTCCACGACGTTGATCCGAGCCGTGATGCCGACCCTGCCGAGCATTCCCGAGACCGCGTTGGCGATGTAGACATCGGAGACGTACTTGCCAGCACGGGTGGTGATCGAGGTGGTGAGGCCTTCCGAGTATCCGGCGCTCGCCAGCAAGGCGCGCGCCCTGGCGGGATCGTAGGGTCGTGGGTCAATCTCGGGGTTGTGCCCGGGCGTGTCGACGGTGAGCAGCTGTCCGTCGAGTAATGCGCCATTGCCGCCCAGGAGAGCCTCGAGAATCAGGGGCTTGTCGATCGCGTGGTCGAGGGCCGCCCGCACTATCCGATCGTTGAAGGGGGGACTGCGGGTATCGAGCGTCAAGACCAGAGCAACGGCGGACCCCACCGGTGCTACTTCGAGACCTGGGGTTGCCTCGACGCGTGGAATCAGGTCAACGGGTAGCTCTTCGATGATGTGGGTCTCGTGCGCCAACAGCGACGCGAGCCGTGTGGAGGACTCGGGAATCTGGCGAAACACGACGCGCTCGATCGCCGGCGCGCCGCCCCAGTAGTGCGGGTTCGCGGTGACCTCATAGCGATCCCCCGGCACCCAGCGCGCGAAGACGAACGGGCCAGTTCCCATGGGTCGCCGGGCGCGGTCCTGCTTGGACGTCTGCTCGTGGTAGTGCTTCGCCTCGATCGGGATATCCGAGAGGCCGAGAATCAGGGTCGGGAAAGGACCGTCGGTACTGATATCGATAGTGTGCTCGTTGACGATGGTGACGGCCTCGATTTGCTCGATACGTCGACGTCCGGAGTGAGCGGACGCCGGATCGAGGACATATTCAACCGTGTGCACGACGTCGGCAGCGGTGAAGGGTGCGCCGTCGTGGAATCTGACGCCACGCCGGAGCTCGAATCTCCAAGTGGTTTCATCGGTGGATGTCCATGCGACGGCAAGTCCCGACCGTAGCGTGCCATCGTTGTCGCGCCGGATCAGCGGATCCATGGTCTGGTAGGCGAGACTGAGCCCCGCAAAGCTGGCGGCTCCACCTTCGAGCGATTCCGGGAAGACGGCGGTGGCGACGACCAGAGTCTCGGGCAACGCTGGGGCTGTCGAGCAGCCCACCAGGCCCAGGCTGATCAGCACGAAGATGAGGCGGGTGTATCGGCTGCTCATAAGGGGCGCATCGTCAATGAGAAAGGTCGCCCCGATTGGATCGCGATTGACCGGCGTGGTCAAGGCCGCGAGGTTCCGGTACCAGGCCGGCGAGGCGAGAGTTCCCCGCCCTCGTTGAACTTGGGTGATCGGTGTGATGATGTGCTCAGCGTCAGGCTAGGACACTAGGCCTTGACAGAACCGAGAAACAGGATCCGAAACATATGACGACACGCCGCGGTTTCTTGCGATACCTGGCGAGCAGCCCGCTGCTCGCCGGCGCCGGGCTGTATCGGTGGCCGATCGGCGACCCATCGGCGGGCCGATTCGACGAGGAGATCGCCGCCGAGATCGCCCAGTTTGTCAGCGAGCAGGGCCGCGTCGTCTATTCGCCCGACCAGGCGGTGAACGTCTTCGACCTCGAGGCCACGGCGCGCAAGAACGTCCCACCATCGCACTTTGCCTATATGGCAACCGGCGTTGACGGCGAGGTGACGCTGCGTGCCAATCGTGAAGCCCTGCAACGCATCCAGCTCCGCGCTCGTCGCCTGGTCGACGTGACCGAGATCGATATGTCGACGGAGATCTTCGGGCGGCGGTGGGAAACGCCGATCGTCATCCAGCCATGCGGTAGCCAGAAGGCGTTCCACCCCGAGGGCGAGGTGGCCGTGGCTCGTGCCGCGAGGGCTCGGGGGCATCTGCAGACGCTTTCCACCGTCACTACCTCGTCGGTTGAAGAAGTCAATGAGGCACGCGGCGAGCCTGTCTGGTATCAGCTTTACCCGACCAACAAATGGGCGGTGACCGAGGCGCTCTTGCGTCGCGCCGAGGCTGCCGGGTGTCCGGTGGTCGTATTGACAGTCGACCATCCGGTTGGTGGGAACCGCGAGACGAATGCACGTGGGAGACAGGAGGATCCGCGCGACTGCAGCCTCTGCCATCTGCCCCAATCGGAAGGGTTCGCCGGTGCTATGCGCCGCAAGCCGATGTTCGACGGGCTCGACGTGACCGATGTGACCGGTGTTGGCAATCCGAGCGCCACCTGGGAATTCGTCGATCGCATCAAGGACATCACCGGCATGCGGCTGGTCGTCAAGGGCATTGTGACGCGAGAAGACGCAGAGCTTTGCATCGAGCACGGCGTCGACGGGATCGTCGTGTCGAACCACGGTGGTCGCAACGAGCCCTCCGGTCGTGGCACGATCGAGAGCCTCCCCGAGGTGGTGGATGCGGTGGCCGGCCGCGTCCCGGTGATCGTCGACGGCGGCTTCCGACGCGGCACCGATATGCTCAAGGCACTGGCGCTGGGTGCAGACGCTGTCGGCATCGGGCGGCCGTATCTTTGGGGTCTGGGCGCCTTCGGAGAAGCGGGCGTCGACGTGGTGCTTCAAATGCTGAGCGCCGAGCTGCAGCGCTCCATGCAACTGGTTGGCGCAACCTCGCTACGAACCCTGAACCAAGCGTTCTTGGCTCGCTAGGGTCAATAGCCGGCTTCGTGCGGTCGTTCATCCAGCTAGGAGCGGGCTAGTCGCCACGGCCTGCTAGCGATCCATGATGCGAATCCACTCAGGATCGGTCCGAAGGGCCTCGAAGCTGCTGTTTCGGGGTAGCCCGCCGCTGCCCCGGCGAGTGTTGTAGGGATTGATCTCTACGGCGCGCCGAATCGCCTCCAGGGCATCCACCCTCCGGCCCAGCTGCAGGTACATGTTCGCCAGCGCGATCCACACGTTGTCTTTACCCGGAATCCTGTCGCGGAGCTCGAGAAGCGTCGCAAGTGCGCGTTCTTGGTCGCTGTCCTCGAAGGCCTGATTGGCGCTCGCGATGATCCCTCGGGATCGGCGCACCGTGAGCAAGCGGCGCAGCTCGGCCAGCGGTGTCGGGTGATCGTTGACCCGAAGATCCTCGGCGACGTCGGAGTAGTCGGCGGCGCCGCCACGCAGCTGGACGATGAACAGGGCAGCCGACTGTTGCCCTCGCCGGTCGCCGCCTGCCAGCTGAGCCGCGTCCATGGCGTCGAGAATTCGATCCGCCAGCGGTTTCCCGAGGGTTGATTCAAAGGACTCCGCCATGCCCTCTACGACCTCCGGGCCTACCATGCTGTTCGCTTGGGCGCAGTAGTCGATTCCGCATCGGTGCCCTTTCCAGGCCTCCTCGGGATCCTCACGCGGGTGTGAGTACGCCTCGAGGCCTACCGGGCCTCCGCCAGTGAACGCTGCGCTGCGCCCTTGGATATCGAGAATCGCCACCTGTCTGCGGGCGCTTGCCTCGTCGCTGCGCACCAGCTGTGCCATCACCTCCTGCGGGTGCAGGCCGGCCATCAGCATCTCCATGCCGATGCGACCGTAGAACGGATTCGATGACATTTGGTGCACGATGACCCCTACTCCGCCTCGGAACGACGAGCCGTTGCGGCCGACCGCCAAGACCCTGCTGGCGACACCGATCCCCAGCTCTCCGGTGGTCGGATCACGAACGATGATCGAGTACGTGTTGAGATAATCCGGCTCGTACTCGGTGCTCGTTGGGTCGTAGAAGTAGTCTTGTGGGGCGATCGGTTGCTGAGCAGTGACCGACATCGAAACGGTGAATAGTAGAATTGCGATTCCGAAGCGTGTGGCTCGCATGTCGCCTCCGTCTGACGGTGTCGGGTGGCGCATCCGGCCAGGGAATGTCGCCACCGTTGTCCTGGTTCACCCTGCTGAGTAAAGTGCCCGGGTTCTGATGACTGCTCCGGCCAAGGATAGATGGAGCCGGGCAACGCCGGGGACGCACCCGCAGTGACGGGTCGGCGACCGTAGGGCTCAACCAACCCGGAGATGGTCATGAACAGAAGACTCGATTCGCCACCCTTGCTCCTCGCCGTCGGAATGCTGACCGTTGCAGGCAGTGGTTGGTCCGAGATTGCCGGCAGTCGGATCCAGGGGAACAGCTATCGAGATCTGTTGGCCCTGTTCGAGGGGTTCAGATCTTCCATGAGCCCGTGGTCACCGACGGCGTGCCACCTCGATCAGGATGTCATCGCGAACCTGATTGGCGAGCGTCACGGTGCAATGAAACACGCCGCCGTCATAGTGACCCGCGTCTACGTAGCGCAGGAAGTTGGCGACCGTCACGGGCCCCGGTCTGCCTCGAGGTCCACTTCGAAGGCACCCAGGTCGGTTTCGATGCGAACTCGCAACTGCTCGGCTTGAGGCAGCGAGCTCGATGGTGTGATCGGCAAAGAAAGCGCCAGCAGCGTGCTGACCGCGACGACAACGTAGGGGGCCATGACTCGAGTCTCCGCAACGATTGACAAGGGCAGGTCGCTCACCGTAGAGCAAGGCAAGCTGGCGCACAACGCGTTGTTCGGTATGATCCGCCGGAGCGCAAATCGACCCCAGGAGCCCGTCATGTGCAGAAGATCTGGCCTTTCCCTCGTACTCGTCGCCATGAGCGTCGTCGCCCTGGCGAGCGGGAGACTCCAGGCGGCCGAGGGTCGCGGGCAGGTTGGCAGCTATCGGGACCTGACGGCGTTGTTCGAGGAGTTCCGTGCTTTCCATGAGCCGACGCTGACCGACGGGGTGCCCGACTACTCCGCCGAGGCGATGCAACGTCAGTATCGCGAGCTCGTCGGCTACCAGCGTCGACTGGCGGCGTTCGACATCACCGGCTGGCCGGTGGCGCAACAGGTCGACTACCACCTGGTGCGTGCCGAGATGAACGGTCTGGAGTTCTACCATCGGGTCATGAAGCCCTGGTCCACCAGCCCGGACTTCTACTGGGGTTCTCCCACCTCCACCGGCATGCCGTTCTACGGCTTCTCCAGCAGGCAGCCATCCGGAGAGGAAGTGGGCGAAGAGGCGGGCTCCATCGCGCGCTATGGCTTCTCGGCGCGACCCTTGATGCCGCTGTCCGAGGACGAGCTCGAGGCCTACCGGGTAAGGCTTCGAGCCTTGCCGAAGATTCTGGCGCAAGGCAAGGCCAACATCGTGCTCGAAGAAGCCAAGCACGATATGGGGATACTGGGCATCCGCTCCATGGACGAAGAAGGGGTGCTGCTTCAGGGCCTCGTAGAGCTCATGAAGGAGCATCATCCGGAGGCCGTAGCGGACGCCGAAGCCGCGTGGGTCGCGGTGCAGGACTACCGCGCCTGGATCGTCGCCAACCTCGACCGCATGACCGCCCCCACGGGAGTTGGTGGCGAGAACTTCGACTGGTGGCTGAAGAACGTCTGGTTGGTGCCGTATACGTCGGATGAGGCCTGGGCGATTCTGAGTAGCCGGTACGACCGGACGATGTCGGCACTCGAGCTGGAACGCTACCGCAACCGCGAGCTGGCGACACTGGAGCCGGCCGCGACCGAGGCCGAGTACGTTGGCGGTTACGCAGAAGCGGCGGATGATTTGATCGAGTTCTTCCGTTGGGGTGGCTATCTGGGCCTGGTCGAAGAGCTCGCAGCGCTAGATATGTCGCCGCCGGCGCGCAAGGCGTTCGCAACCGAGAGCGACCCGATGGATCTCGCCGAGCGCGTCAGGTTCCTCTTTCCCCTGGATGAGGTGGTGCACGAGAACTTGGGCCATCAGCTCGACGTTCTCCGCCCGAAGGATCACCTGTCATCGATCCGGGTTACCCGACGTCTCCACGAGATGACCCATACGCGCCGCGAAGGGTTCGCCGCCGGTCTCGCCGAGGTCCTGATAAACGGCGGGATTGCCGACGAGCGACCCAGAGTGAGGGAACTCGTCTACATCACCGCCGCCTATCGCGACGCGCGCGGGATGGGCGACCTGAAATTCCAGGTTAACGAGCACGACTACGCCGGCTGGATGCGGTACGACTCCGACCTGAGCCCGTTTCAGTGGGCCATCCCCGACAGCTTCACGATGTGGGACCACAAGCGGGACGCCGTTCGCGCGCCGGGATACGAGCTTGCCTACACGCTTGGTGCGACGCAATTCGAGAAGCTCCTCACGGCGCGCGCCAGGCAGCTTGGCGAGGAGTTTGATCTCGGTGAGTTCCTCAACGAGATGTTCGCCGTGGGGGAGATCCCGTTCGCGCTGATCCACTGGGAGATGACGGGTCTCACCGACGAAGTGGACAAGCTCTGGTAGCCGCGCCTATCACGCCGCTTGTCCGTTAGGATGAGCGCCTGAGATCGTCAGCATCGGTTACTCGATCGGCATCGGCTACCCACCGGACTGGGGTGAGCACACCGCCAGCCTGCGCCTCGGCGACACCACCGTACTGAAGTCCGACATGACCTTCCACGTGATCCTCGGAATGTGGATGGACGACTGGGGCTTCGAGCTCAGCGAGACGATCCGGGTGACTGACGACGGCGCACCCGAGAGCTTCTCGACCCTGCCGCGAAAGCTCTTCGTCAACGCGTGAGGGCGCAAAATCGCCTAGCTGCGGCCGCGTTGTCGGCTGGAGCCTGGCCGCATGTCGCTGACCACGATAAGTGCACTGCCGGGGTTGACGCCGACGACCACCGACCACCAACCACTTTCGGTCGACCTATCGCTTTCCGTAGTGAAGGCTGGGCGTGTTGCGCCACCGCGGCGAGGTCACCAAACACCCAGTCCCCCCCCCCCTGGCTTGTTAGGGCTCGTTCGAGCCAACTTGTGCTCGGATACGCTTTTCTCCCGCGGTTTGTGGCATAACACATCAGCTGAGGGACGCTTCGGCGTCCCGTCAACACCTTACGTCGACGAAAATTTCAGGTATTCCTCATGTTTGGCTCAGGCAATCGGGGCCCGGAAACCCCACAATGATGCGCAGGAACACGTTGCTGACGACGCTGGTCCGTGTCGCTACGCTGGGCGTGTACTGCGAGGATGGCTCTCTCGTGCGACCCATGATGATGAAACGTTCCCGTTTCCGCTGGCTGAAGCGCAAGAGGCTCCCCGAGTCGCTCCTGCTGGTTCTGATCGCCGCTATTCTCGTGCTGGTGCCGGGCCAGGCGTTGGCGCAAGCGCCGCAGATCCGCATCGTGACTCCGCGAGCCGCTGACGACCCTGCGTCGTCGGGCCGCATCGAGGTACTGGTCCGTGGCGGCGACGGCCCCGCGGTTGCGGTTACGGCGTTTGTCGAAGGGACACCGCTGGAAACACTCGCGGCGCCGCCGTATGGCTGGGACATGCCCCGGCAGGACGGGGCGTCACCGGTGAACGTTCGGGTTACGGCGCGCGATGAGCACGGCCACGAGGCATCTGAACAGGTGCGGGTGCTTGGCGGCAGCTTGCTTGGAGGCAACGCTGTCCCGTCGTTCCGCTCCGATACCCAGGCCGTCACGATAAATCTCGGCGTCTTCGACAGCTGGAAGCGACGGATTCTCGACCTACAGCGCGACGAGATCATCATCCGCGACAACGGCGAGCCCCAGGAGATTCTGGGGTTCGGGCGCGAGGACATGCCGCTCCGGACTGTGGTGCTCTTCGATCGCAGCGGCAGCATGGACGGTCGTATGGAGATAGCGCGTCAGGCGCTCGACGAGCTGCTCAATAGGCTCGATGCCCGAGACCAGTCGAAGGTGGTGGCATTCAACGGCCACGTCAACCAGCTGGTCGATTTCACCCAAGACCATGATGCGATCCGTGCCGCAGCAGCGACTCTAGAGGCGGAGGGCGGCACGGCGCTCTACGACGCGATTCTCTTCGCCCTGCAGAGCTTCGAGACCAGCACGTCGTCGCCGACCCGGCCGGCCATGGTGCTTCTCTCGGACGGTTGGGATCAGGACAGCGTCAACTCGATGAGCCGCGTGCTCGACCGGGTTCGCGATGTGGGCGCGACGATCTTCGCAGTGGGGTACGGCGAGGCGCTCGACAGCGATGAGCTGCGTGCCACGCTGGTCGAGATTGCTCGTTCTACAGGAGGCGAGGCGTTCTTCGTGCCCCGTACCGACCACCTGGCGCCGATCTTCGCGCAGATAGCCAGGCGCATGCGGGCGATGTACTTCGTTTCCTTCGTACCGGACAACCGCACGGCCGGGTGGCACGAGCTGACGGTGGAGGTGCCGGAGCGCAGCCGGATAACTCTGTTTCACAGGCTCGGCTACGTCGCCTCGGGCGACGACGGCGGCGGCTGAAGTTGTCGGGCCGCCAGTTGTGGCGTCATACCTTTGCCTTGCTCCTGGTCACTGGCATCGGGGCAACGGACCTGCACGGTTCGGTGTCCCAGCAGCCGGCCGCGGCACAAGAGGGTGTTGTTGTTCCCGGCGGCAAGGAGTTCGTCCGCTCCTACCTTGGCATGGCGCCAGGGCGCGGCAAGGGATTTCTTTACGAGCTTGCCGAGTACCTGCAGGAACCCGGCATGCGCACGCGTGCGGTACGTCTGGACAAGGCGATCGCCGAGCTGGTTGCTCACGAGGGGCTGTTGCGACAGCTCCGAGGCAAGCATGGCTCGGGGCTGCCGAGCTTGGCGCAGCCGGAAGACTCCGCCTATGCCAAGGCTCGCGACCTGATGGATTGGTTCGGCGTTCGTCACGTCGAGCTTGAGGGGAGTGTGAGCCTGGAGCTAGGCGGCGGCGACTCACAGGAGCTCAGGCGCGAGGTTTTCGCTCACCTCGGCTACGACATCGACGAGTTGATGCCGCGGTGGGAGAGCGGAGAGCCCATCGATATGCCGGTGCCCGAAGAGATGGTTCCGGTGTTGTTCGGTTCCAGCTACTGGAAGGAGGAGGTATTCCAAGAGGACCTCACGCCGACGGCGCTGTTGCGCGAGTTCTTGCTGGACGAGGAATCGCGCTGGGTGATGCTCGGTTACGCACGCCTCGACCCGGACACCCGCGACCTGTTGCGGGCAACGATGGGGCTGCGTGAGGCGTATCGGGACCGCACCTTGAGCGTTGCGTTTCCGGAGCTGGCGCACTATCTGCGAAGTGACAACGGCGCGCTCGCGCTGCCCGGCGAATCACGCATCGCCTGGACGAAGATACTCGGCTCCTGGAACTCCCCGTCGGATCTCGTAGAGCGGCTCGTGAATCGTGACGACGGACGCGCCCTCCACCTGTGGCGGGCGCTTTCCCTGGTGCCGCCTCGGCGGGCACGCTACCTGCTGACACTGGGTGCGACCGACCCGGAGAGCGTCGAGCGGTGGGCCGACGATCTGTACGGCAGCATCCGAGCGCCCGGTGGTGAGCATGCGCTGCGCTGGCGGGGCGACCTCGCCGACCTGTTTTTGCAGCTGCGCCTTGGTTCCGACGGCGAAGGCATTGCCTGGCTCGGCGGCGGCCAGGCATGGATCGCGGCGCTCCAGAGCGACGGTGTGGTGAGTGACCACGCCGCCCTGGAGGAGGAGCTACGCGACGAACGGGTGCGAGCGGCGGCCGATCACGGCCCTGCCGTTGATGCCGAGATCCTGCGGCAACTCGTGGCAGGGTTCGAGGGCTCCGAGTTTCGGCAAGGAACCCATGCCATCGAACGGTTCGTCGCCATTCAGGCGGCCTTCCGCTACCAACCTGCGGCCGCGACACCCGAGACGATCACGCTGCTGTATCGCAACTACGATCGCTTGGCGCAAGCCTACGGTTTTGTCGTCGGCCCCACCCCCCTCAAGGCCGACGAGGTCGAGCAGCTGATTTACTTTCTGGTGCGTGCGCAGAGCCTGTCCGACGAGCGGCAACGCGAAGCCGCCGCAAGGCAGGCGCAGTCGACCCTGCTCATCCTCAAGCGTCTCCTCGATAACGGCCAGGTAGCCGAAGAGCAACGCCACGAAGTGCTCGAGCAGCTGCTGAATCTGCCGCTCGATCAGGAAGCGGGAGGCTTCGGTCGCGGCCTCGCCGACTGGTGGCGGCAGATGCTCCTCCCTGCCATTGGCCGCGAGCCTGGCGCGGGTCACGAGGGCAACTTCGCCGACGCCGAGAGCATCAACCAGACTCTGGTGGCGGCCCTGGCCGACCAGGCACCGGCAACCGAGATGACTGTCGACGGTATCCAACTGCGCTTTTCCATCGGCGACATGTGGGCCCCACGCATTCATGAAAGCCTCCAGATGCAGCGGCTGGCACCGTTCGGTCACGTTGTGGAGCTCGATGCGATGGCCGCCGAGTACGAGGACAAGTCGCGCGCCGAGCTGGGGCAGCTGGGCGACGAGATCGAGGCACGGATGCGTCCGGTCTGGAACGCTCTGCGGGACTCCGTTGCCACGGCGATCTATGAGGGCGACGGCGATGACCAGGTCCGGCTGCCGCTCCAGCGCGCCGATCTCCCGGAGCAGGTAGAGCGCCTACTGGGCGATGCGCGCAGGAATGAGAACCGTCCCGAGCACTTCGAGGAGGTTCGCAAGTACCTCGCGAGCTGGCTCACCGACTCCCTCGTGGCGGTTGTCTACGCAATTCATATCAACGACCCGCGGGGCCTTTACTTCAACGAGCGACAGCCTGCCTGGCTGCATCGACTCGGTCCTCTCCAAGACTCACCCCGAGACACCGGACCATGGCGGCAGACACGGGAGGCGAAGGACGCGCGGTTCGGCCTGCACTTCCAGAACAGCTTGCTCGGCGTACCCCGTCAGCTAGGCCAGTGGGCGTTGCGCCTGCAGACGATGCGCGGTGAGGTGAGCTACGCGGCGCAGTCGGTGCTGGCGTCATGGTGTGAAGCGGTGTTCGGTGTGCAGTCTGCCGCGCTGAGTGCTGAGTCGCTTGAGGCTTTGACTGCACGGATGGACCGTGCCGTCGAATGGGTACAGGCCGCCGCCGCGTCAGCGAATCCGGCGCTGCCCCCACCGTGGCTCGATTCGGAGCATGCCGTGCCAACGCTGGAGGGGATGGTGAACCTGTTGCACCGTCCGGCGGACGCCTGGCGGCTACGCCGCGACATTGCGGCCGGCGATGCCCGTTCCGCCTTGGCGGGCATGACTCCCGGCGATCGCTACCTGCTCGCCTGGGGTGCGGAAGATCTGGCGGGCGCCATCGATCCCGCGCAGCGCTGGGAAGCCGACAGTCTCGTGGGGTTGCCCTACTGGCGCGGTGCCGGAACCCTCGGTGTCACCCATCCCAGCCTGGTCCCGAAGGGTGAAGGAGCCGATGCGGTCACCGATGGCCTGCTGTACGCGCGCCTGCTGGGGATCCGCGTCGAGCTGGCGCGGGGTCTTGCAGGAAATGGATACCCCGCTGCCCTGGCAGTGCCGTTGCTGCTTCCCGCAATGGGCGCGGCGCTCCAGGCCGTCGACCCGGACACTCCAACCGTCTGGGACGAGATCGCCATCGCGGTACGGAATGTGGTGACTCCCGACACGGTTCGCGACTGGGTGCTGGACCTCGCCTTCAACGAGGACCTCGCGCCGGCGACGACGCCTTACTAGTAGATCGTCGATACGGTGCGGCAGATGGGGACCCGGCCCCCGCAGCGCTCCAGGCTCGGCCGGTATTTCGCGGCGAACCGTTTACGCTGCCCCGGAGTGCATGGCCGGGGCCGCTGACGACGGGGCGAAGGAGGGCTCAGTGTCCACTGCCAGCTCGTAGGTGAGGCGGCGTATCTCAGACCCGTCCGCCCCCATCGTGTAGATCTCGACGTTACCGTCGCGATCCGACATGAAGGCGATCCGCGACTCGTCCGCCGAGAAGGAAGCATAGCCATCGTCCGCGGCGTTGTCCGTCAGCCTCCGGGAGCACGAGTCGCCCGACGGCACGGAGCTGATCTACTCGTCCGATGAGGACGGTACGGACGATCTATTCCGCAAACGGTCGGACGGCTCAGGCGGCGCCGAACAGTTGACCCATCATGACTTCCCCATCTACGTCAGCGACTGGTCTCCGGACAGCCGCTATGTGATCGTGTTGTATGGTGGTCCGCAAAACGAAGAAGAAGGCTGGTTCGGCGGAGCCGACCTGGCGTATCTGGATCTGCAAAGCGACGAGGGTCTGAAACCGTTTCTCTCGACGCGCTTTGGCGAGAGCGAGCCGACGTTCTCGCCTGACGGACGTTGGGTCGCCTATCAATCCAACGAGAGTGGTCAGGCGGAGATTTACGTGCGCCCGTTCCCGGCCGCAGAAGGTCGCTGGCAGATCTCCGATGAGGGAGGTGGCTACGCCCCTGGTCTCCCGACGGGACACAGCTCTTCTATCGATCCGAGGACGGCATCATGGGCGTGACCTATACGGGAACTGACGGTACGTTCCGCGCCGCCAAGCCCCGTCTCGTGGCGGACGGCGATTTTCTCGGCGGTCCCGGTGGACTCGTCGCCGATGGCACCACCTTCGCGGACTACGAGGTGGCGCCAGACGGTCGATTCCTGCTGTTTCCGAGCGACGGCCCCGAGACCGAGAGCATTCGTATCGCGTGGGTCGTGGTGAACTGGTTCCCTGAGCTACAGCGCCTCGCCCCGAGCCGCTAGCGCATGGGTCTAACGGCCGCGGAAGTCGATGAGCTCCGCGAGTTACTCCTCGCGCGCCGTGACGTGGTTGTCGCCGCCGCCCAGACCAACGATGCTGCGACCGCCGTCGTCGAGCTCGATCAGGCGAGAATCGGCCGGCTCTCACGCATGGACGCCATGCAGAGTCAGGCCATGTCGGCGGAGCTCAAGCGGCGCAACGAACGCGAGCTCGTCGCCATCAAGGCGGCGTTGGCGCGAATGGATGACGACGAGTACGGCGACTGCCGGCGCTGCGACGAGGCGATATCACTGGCGCGCCTGCGCGCCAATCCCGTGGCGATGCTTTGCATCGCCTGTGCCGAGAGGGGCGGCGGCTAGCTCCGCAGCCGGGGGTGGCGCACATGAGGTTCATGAGGAAGGTGCTGAAGCGGTCTTCCGCCAGCATGTCGAGGTACTGAGCGCGAGTGAGCGGGATCATTGCAACAGTCGCGTGTAGAGTATTGCCACACGGTACCGTCGATCGCCCTGAGACAAACATGCCAACGCAGGCTCGATGACTGTTCAAGAGCTCATCACCCGCTTTCCGGAGATTCCGGCTGACCTGCATGGGGAGCCGCTGCTGGCGCAGTTCGCCGAGACCCTGGGCGATCTGCTGGCGGTCGCCGTCGACCCGAGTGCCTGTTCCGCCGAGTACGGCGCCGCCAACCACTACTACCTCGGCTTGATCGGTCCGCTCAAGATTTACATGTACGGGCTATCGAGCCGGGACAAGGCGGTGGAGCATCTGGGTGAGATGGTGCACAGGCGCTCCGCCGACTACGATGGCTTTGCCGCCAGCCTGGTCACCGAGAGCTCGGCGAAATAGAGGGCGGAGCCCGATGATCGAGCAGCTTTCTGTCGTCCATCCGCTGCTGCCGCTGGTTGTCGGCAGCCTGGCCCTGCTGCTCGTGGCCGTCGTTGCCAACTTCGTGGTCAAGCGCCTGTTGCTGGTAGCGGTGCGCGCCGCCGTCAAGCGCACGCGGCTCAAGTGGGACGACGCGTTGCTCGACCAGAACGTGTTCGGGCGCCTGGCACAGATCGTCCCCGCGATCGTCATCTACACCGGCATCGGTCTCGTGCCGGATATCAGCGAGACTGCCGAGAGGGTGGTACGCAACGGCACGTCTGCCTACATGGTGGTCGTAGTCACGTTGGCGCTCACCGCGATGATGTCGGCGGCTAATCAGATCTACGAGACCCTTCCCGTAGCGCGCCGCCGGCCGATCAAGGGTTTCGTCCAGCTCGCGCAGATCGTCGTCTATATCCTCGGCGGGATCGTCGTGGTGGCGATGCTGATCGATCGATCGCCGGTAATGTTCCTGAGCGGCCTGGGCGCCATGACAGCGGTGTTGCTGCTCGTCTTCAAGGACACGCTGCTGTCCCTCGTGGCCAGCATCCAGCTTACCGGGCAGGATCTGGTTCGGATCGGCGACTGGATCGAGGTGCCAGCATTCGGTGCGGACGGCGACGTGATCGACGTGGCGCTCTACACCGTGACGGTGCAGAACTGGGACAAGACGATCATCACGATCCCGACGCATCGGATGATCTCCGATTCGTTCAGGAACTGGCGTGGCATGAGCGAAGCGGGCGGCCGACGAATCAAGCGGTCGATCAATGTCGATTTCAACTCGATCCGCGTTCTGACGGATCCCGAGGTGGAACGCTTCAAGGGCTTTGCGCTGCTGAAGAGCTACATCGACGCCAAGGAAGTCGACCTGATGGCCTACAACCAAGCGCTCGACGACCCGGGTGAGGCCGGCGTCAATCTGCGGCGGCTGACGAATATCGGGACCTTTCTCGCTTACATTCGCAACTACCTGAAACATCATCCGAAGATTCATGACCGATTGACGCTGATCGTGCGTCAATTGCAGCCCGGTGCGGAAGGCCTGCCGATCGAGGTCTACGCGTTCACCAACGACACGGACTGGGTAGCGTACGAAGGCATCCAGGCCGACATCTTCGATCACATCTATTCGATCGCTCCGGAGTTCGGCCTGCGGCTCTACCAGAAGCCTGCCGGCGCAGACTTCGCCGGGCTGACCGGCATGGCAACAACCGCAGGGTCGGGTCGATGAAACCAGGCGATGAGTCGGCCGGGAGGGTCAGGTGGAGGATGTGATCGCTGAGGGTGGTTGTTTCTGTGGTGCCGTTCGCTATCGGGGGGTGTTGGCGGACTCCCGAGTGCACTTCTGCCACTGCAGCGATTGCCGCCGGTCTTCAGGTGGTCCCTTCTTGGCGTGGACCAACTTCGACACCGAGCAGTTCGAGTTCGCAACGGGCTCACCGGGATGCTACGAGTCGCGCAACGCCGCCGGAGCACGAGCCCACCGTCAGTTCTGTACTGACTGTGGCACCCAGATGACTTACGAGCGGCCAGACGAGTCGGTTGGCGTCTGGGTGACCGTCTGTAGCCTTGACGAGCCGCAGCGGATGACACCCGGGGAGCATCTCTGGACGGCGAGCTGGCTCGATTGGCTCCACATAGATGACGGCTTGCCCCGGCATCAGAGCGGCTTCCCAGAGGATTGACGCAGGCAACGTTGTCCGGCCACACGGACTGCTAGGTGTCGGCGGCAAGCAGCCGACGCCTGATCTCGGCACGGAGTGTCTTGCCGCTCGACGTGGCGGGCAGAGAGCTCACGAATTCAAGACGTCGCGGGCGCGCGTGTGCCGCCAGTCGCGTCTTGACGAAATCCTGCAGCTCGGTGGCCAGGCTGTCATCGGCCTCGAAGCCCGGCTTGAGCCGCACACAGGCGGCGACGATCTCGCCGCGCTGCGGATCCGGCAGGCCCACCACTCCGGCCTCCATGACCGCTTCATGAGCCAGCAGCGCTCCCTCGACCTCTTCCGGTCCGAGGCGATAGCCGCTCGCCATGATCATGTCGTCGAGGCGGCCCTGGAAGTACAGAAAGCCATCAGCGTCGATCGATCCCGCATCACCGGTACGAATCCAGCCTTCGCCGAGCTTCGCCGCGGTTTCCTGCGGCCGCCTCCAGTACTCGAGCATGACGATCGGATCGTCACGGTGCACCGCGATCTCGCCGGAGACGCCTGGCCCGACCTCTTCGCCTTGCTCGTCGAGGATACGGGCTCGACGTCTGGGCACCACCTTTCCGATGGCACCTGCCGGTGTCTTGAACAGGGCGCTACACCCGGTGGCAATGTGGTTGGCCTCGGTCTGCCCATAGATGTCGTTGACGGTGGCGCCGAGGACCCGGTGGGTCCAATCGAGAACCTCGGGCGGAGAGACCTCGCCACCGGTCATTACCGTGCGGAGAGCCAACCCCGCGTCACCCGGCGGCGGGTCAGCCCGCATGCGGCGCAACGCAGCGGGTGCGAGGAAAGGACAGGTCACCTGGTGATCTGAGAGGATCCGGTACGCTCCCTGGATGGAGAATCGCTCGACGCTGGAAACAACCGGGCATCCGAAGTACAGCGCTGGCAACACCACCTCGACCAGCGACGCTACCCACGACCAGACCGACGGGGTCCAGAAGATGTCCCTCGGGAAAGGCGCAAGGTCGAAGACCATCTGAAACCCCGGCAGATGGCCGATGAGAACCCGGTGGGCGTGAAGGACACCTTTGGGGGAGCCCGAAGTCCCCGAGGTGTACATGAGAATTGCCGGGTCGTCGGCTCTGCTGTCCAGATGCGGAGGCTCACCAGCATCGCCGATAGGGGCGCCTAGCTCCTCGAGTGGAAGAGCGCCCGGAATCGTTGCCATCGAGGTCAGGTCGGAGGTCGTCGCCGCACCCGCGCGACTCGCCGCAATGGCGACGTGCTCGAGAGCAGGTAGTCGCTCCGGCAGACCGATACCCCCTGGCGGGGAGAGCTTCGCTGCGCCCACCTGGTCGGTTACCAGCAGCCGCGCACCACAATCGTTGAGTCGGTACGCTAACCCCTCGGTGCCGTAGAGCGATGCGATCGGAACCGATATGGCGCCGATCTTGAAGCACGCCAGGTGAAGCGCCAGTACGTCGGTGCCTTGCTCCAGGGTGATCGCGACCCGGTCGCCGGTTCCGATGTCTCGTTCCCGCAACCCCGCTGCCAAGCGGCTCGAGCGGGTCTCGAGTTCGGCGAAGCTGACGACCCGGTGACCGTTTTCCGGGTCGTCTTCGATCACCGCCGGTGACTGCGGCGCCGACCGGGCGTGGCGACTGCACACCGCTTCAGCGATGTTGAAGCGCTTTGGGACACACCACCGAAACGCACGCTGCAGCGCTTCGTACGATGGAGTGTCCCTAAGTATCTCCGAGGGAGAGTCGGCCATCGCCTAGCCGCCGTGTCGCGGGGGGCTAGCGTCCAACGATCTGGACCGTTCCGGTTGCCGGCAGATGGCTGACCGAGTACTGGCGAGCGAGAACTCGCGCGGCGAGCGCCAGAAACGACCAGCCTCAACGATCACTACTTCCACCCCATCCTCCCGGCCGTCTCATCGCTGGTTTCATCGGCCTGACCCCACGGCTGGTACCACGTCTTGTCTCGCAGCCACGCTGCGGTGAGGCCTCCAAAGCGGATATCGGACTTATAGATCCCGAGAGCCCGCGTTGCAATCAGGTTCCGAAGCCACCGGGACCGACCTTCCCCAGGACACTATCAACGCTGCGTTAGTACACACTGGCTCCGCCATGACCTCGTCCGAACGGCTGTCGATGCGCTTCTCCAACGTCGGCCACAGCTTTTCGCACCTGTTCATGCTGCTTTATCCGACAGCCTTGCTTGGCCTGGAAGCAGAGCTGGGCATGAGCTACGCGGAGCTGGTCGCGCTGTTGACAGCAGGGAATGTCCTTTTCGGCCTCGGCGCGCTGCCCGCCGGCTGGCTGGGCGATCGTTGGGACGCGCTGCGCATGATGGTGCTGTTCTTCTTAGGTCTCGGCGTTGCCTCGATTCTCACCGGGTTGATGAGCAGCGCCATCGGCATCGGGTCCGGCCTTGCCTTGATGGGGCTGTTCGCTTCGATCTACCACCCTGTCGGCATCGCCTGGCTGGTACGCAACGCGCGGAGCCCTGGTCGGGTGCTCGGCGTCAACGGCGTCTTCGGCAGCCTGGGAATTGCCTCCGCCAGCTTGATCGCCGGCCTGCTGACCGACCTGATCAGCTGGCGTGCCGCATTCATTGTTCCGGGAGCGGCTTGCACTATCACCGGCCTGTTGCTTTGGCGCTACATCGGTGACGGCACCATCGTTGCGCGACAGCACGACGTGCAGGAGCTGCACCGGGACACGCCAGTCGAGGGCCGATCACGCGTATTCGTGGTGCTGACCGTCGCTATCCTGTGCGGTGGAATGATGTTCCAGGCGTTGTCTGTGGTCATGCCAAAGCTGTTTGCCGAGCGGTTGCTGCAGCCCGGCGAATTTAGCGCGCTGGGGGCCGGCGGCCTGGTGTCGCTCGTCTACCTCATCGCCGCTGCCGCCCAAGTGCTGGGCGGCTATCTGGCAGACCGCCACACGGCGCGCTCCGTTTACGTCGGGATCTACGCGATTCTCACCCCATTGTTGCTGGTCGCAGCGGGCATGAGCGGCTACGGTCTCGTGGCGGTTCTGGCTGCCGTCGTCTTTCTACAGACCGGAGGCATCCCGGTCGAAAACGTCCTTCTGGCGCGATACTCGCCGCCCGACCGGCGTGGCACCGTCTACGGTGTCAAGTTCGTCATTGCCTTCGGCCTCGCGGCGCTCGCCGTGCCCATGGTGGCGGCGCTGTACGAATTCGCCGGTGGCTTCTTCTGGGTGTTGGTGACCCTCGGCGGACTGGCTGCAGTGGTTGCTCTGGTGAGCATGTTCCTGCCGGCCGTGGCGCGTCCAGCATCCCTGCCGCTGCCATTCGGTCGGTAGCGTACGTCGACCGGTTAAGATGCTCGCGGAGAGCAATGAAACATCTTGCCCAGGAGCGTGGACGATGAGCAACGTCACATTGCATGTGAACGGTGCAACACACGCGATGGACATCGATCCCTCGACACGGTTGCTCTATGTCCTGCGAAACGACCTCGGCCTGCGGGGGCCGCGGTTCGGGTGTGGGCTCGGCCAGTGCGGGGCGTGCACGGTGATCATCGGCGGCGTGGCGACTCGCTCGTGTGTCACACGGGCGTCTCGGGTCAGCGGCGAGATAACGACGCTCGAAGGCCTGGCCAAGAACGGCACGCTGGATCCGGTGCAACAGGCCTGGATCGATGAGCAGGTGCCACAGTGCGGCTTCTGCCAGAACGGGCAGATCATGACCGCCAAGGCCCTGCTCGACCGGAATCCGAATCCGACCGACGTCGAAATTCGCGAGGGAATGGCTCGAGCCCTGTGTCGGTGTATGACCTACTATCGGGTACAAGCGGCGATCAAGCGCGTAGTGCGAGGGGCCCAATCGAGCGAAACGGCGAGCGCCACGGGGATGGTCGAATGACGATCTTCACGCGCGTTCCTGAAGCCATCGAAGACGTCCTGGGAAAGCTCAACCCTGCGACCTCTCGGAGGAAATTCCTCAAGACTTCGGGTGCTCTGGTGGTGAGCTTCAGTGCGACGGCGATCACCGGCACCGACTCACTGGTGTCGGCGGCCGGCGGCGCCCAGGTAGCCCTGGACGAGGCGGCGAGTCTCTATCCCGATCCCGACTTCAGGCAGCTCGATACCTGGGTGGCGATTCATGCCGACAACACCGCGACATTCTACGTCGGAAAGACGGACTGCGGTCAAGGTACCGGAACGGCGTTTCGGCAGATGATGTGCGACGAGCTGGATATCGCCTACGACAGGACGAGCCTCGTCATGGGGCGCACCGATGTCACCCCCGACCAGGGCGGTTCGGGTGGATCGGATGCGATCCAGAGAGACGGCTGGCCGATGCGGCGTGTCGCCGCCGAGGCCCGGCGCGTGCTGCTGGAGCTGGCCTCTGAGCGGCTCGGGGTGGCGGTCGAGCAACTCGTCGTCAGCGACGCGGTGATCGCCCTGAAAGCAGACCCGTCCAGGACGCTCACCTACGCCGAGTTGGTCAGCGCCGGACGTTTCAATGTCACGCTGACGGGGCGCAACGTCAACGAGATCTCGGGGGTGGCCGACGTCAAGCCGGTTGAGCAACTCCGCATCGTCGGCCAGTCACCGCAGCGCTACGACATCCCCCCGAAGGTGGACGGCTCGCTGACCTGGGCGGTGGATGTCGCGTTGCCGGGGATGGTTCACGCGCGCAACGTCAGGCCGCCGGTTGTCGGCGCCACGCTCGGCGGCATCGACGAGGCATCGGTGCAAGATCTGCCGGGATTCGTCCGTGTGGTGAGCAAGGGCAACTACGTGGCGGTGGTCTGCGAGCGGGAAGAGCAGGCGATCGACGCGGCGGGGCGGCTCCAGGTGGATTGGGACAAACCGCCGGCCGCGCCGTTCCCGACGTCCGATGAGCTGTATGCATACATGCGCGGCGCAACGCCCACTTCGAGTGACGATGCGGATGTGCTGGGGAATCCTGAGGCGGCGCTGGCGGGCGCCGCACAGGTGATCGAGGCCGAATACGATGTCCCGTTCCAAGGACATACGGCCTTTGGCCCGGCCCACGCGCTGGCCGACCCTTCCGACGGCCAGATGACGATCTACTCCAACGACATGAAGTCCTACGGCATGCGGAACGGCATCGCCGAGTTTCTCGGGATGCCCAGGGATCGGGTGCGCGTCATTTGGATGGAAGGTTCCCAGGCATACGGCCGCACGGCCGCTGACGATGCGGGATTCGAGGCGGCGTTCCTGGCGAAGGAGATCGGCCGGCCGGTTCGCATGCAGTGGATGAGGGACGAGGAAACCGCCTGGGATACGAAGGGACCAGCGTTCACGCTCAGCTTGCGTGGAGGACTGGACGCCCAGGGCAGGCTGGTGGCGCTGGAATACGACGCGCAGAGCGCCGACTACAACCACGTCGGATACAACGAGGTCGAGACGGTGTTGATCTCACAGCTCATCGGCACACGGCTGGCAACGCCGAACAGGGGTCGCGCCGCGACGCCGTCCGACATGTATGCCATCCCGAACCGGCGCACGACGGCCCAGGTTGTGAGGCTTCCGCTGATTTGGGAAACACCGCTTCGTACCGGCAATCTCCGGGATCCCAACGGACCGCAGGTGACGTTCGGCTCCGAATCGTTCATCGACGAACTGGCGTCAGCGGCGAACGTCGACCCGGTCAAGTTCCGCATGAGCCTGCTCGCCGGCAGCAGCAACGATGACAGCGGGTTCAGACGGGCGCGCTCGGTGGCGGTTGTCCGCGCGGCGGCCGATGCCTACGGCTGGGAACCGCGCCGTTCGCCGAAACCGCGCGGACCGGGAACGGTTCTGACGGGTCGCGGGATCGCCTACTCCTTCCGTGGTCAGACGATTGTCGCCGAGATTGCCGAGGTCGAGGTGAATCGTGAGACCGGCCACGTATGGGTGAAGCGGCTGGTCTGCGCACACGACTGTGGATTGGTCATCAACCCCGAGGGGCTGCGCCGCACGATCGAGTGCGGGATGTTGCACTCGCTAAGCCGGGCGCTTCACGAAGAGGTGCAGTTCGACAGCGAAAAGGTCACGAGCGTGGACTGGCTGTCGCATCCCAGCCTCAGGCACATCGATACGCCGGCCGAGATCGACGTGGTGCTGGTGAACGGGGATCCTGATCCGGACCGGTCCGATTTGCCGCCCTACGGAGCCGGCGAGGCGGTCTGCAAGCCGATGATCGCGGCGGTGGCCAACGCGATCTACGATGCGACCGGCGTGCGTCTTCGCCGAGTGCCCTTTCGAGACGATCGGGTGCTCGCGGCGCTCGAGGCCGCGGGCGTCTAGCTTCCTGGCTCCGGACCCTGGGGCGCCGCGACGGCAGCCCGCCTACTGGCCGGCGCTCCTGAGTTGATACCAGAGCCTGAGGCCGTTATCACGCACCCCACCGAACACCCGCTCGGCGTCGTTCCAGATACGTCGGTGCGTCACATCAACACCGGCACGCTCAGCGAACACGAGGGCAAACGCGATCGCGTACGGCGTCGGCATACGCGGATCCTTGATGTCGCCGGCGATCGTCCCGTAGTCAAGATCCGAGTCGACGATCCAGACGGCCGCTTGCTCGATGCTATAAGTCACCGACGGGTATAGCGTCGGCGAGTTGGCGACGGTGTAAGTGCCGACCTGGATCTGGTACATGAGATCCTCGAGGCGTGACGCCGTGCCGGGCGGAAGAATCTCGAATGAGTCGCTGGCGCTCGGAACTCTGCGATCGCGCTGACGACCGACGGTCCTCACTGTCCAGTCGCGCCAGTCGGCATCCGCCAGCACGACCCACCCATCGCGGCGCGCCACCATGTCCCTGGCACCGTCGTCAGATCGAAAATAGGCTCCGACTGGCGATGTTACGGCCATCGGTTGCCCGCCGGTTCGCCTGATGCGAATCGTTATCGATTCGTTGCCGGCGCCAACTGCCCGAGCCTCGACAAGACCGGCGTCGAGGGCATCGAACAGGTCGTAGCTATCGAGTGACCCTGCTGTCGTGTCGTCGCTCGAGCGGAAGAAGAAGAGGTGCTGGCTCGGAAGAAAGTCGTGCAGCTGCGCCAGCTCGAAGCCCGCCGCCTTCCACTCCAGGAGCACCTGGCGCACCGACATCCGGTGGTCGGCCTTGATCTGGTCCCCGCTGCCGTCCTCGACACGATATTCCAGCAGTGCTACCCGCCCACCGGGCGAAAGCGCCCGCCGGATAGCCGCCAACATCGGCTCTGGATCGGACATCTCGTGATAGACGTCGGTGATGATCACCCAGTCGATCTCGCCGGCGGGGAGCAGCGGATCGACCGGTGTACCGAGGACGGCCTCGATACCGATCACGTTCTCATCGGCAGCCAGGCCCTTCATGATCTCGAGCATCTCCGGCTGGATGTCCTCGCAGTACACGGTTCCGCCCGGTTGCACCAAGGGAGCTATCTGGCGCGCGTAGTACCCTGACCCGCATCCCACGTCGGCGACGACGTCACCGGGGTCCAATGCCATCGCCTCCAAGACACGCCCGGGCTGTTCCTCGATTGCGCGGTCGTCACGCTCAAGCCACCCTGCACCGAGATAAGTCATGAAATCCGCCGGCACCCGATGCCGTTCCTGACGATCAATCTGCGCTTCGGCCGAATGGAAGCCGATGGCGATGATCAGGAGAGCGGCGAGCACGATGGGGCGATTTTCCAAGAGAGGTCGCTCGGGGCGAAGAGTTCTTTCACCCTATCATCGGCGGGGCGCCTGACGATGACGGCGCCTTGTCCACGCCGGTCGCCAAACGGTGTTGACCGAGGGAGTGGAAGGATGCGAAACGCAACATCATGCCGGTTGGTTTCGATGGCGATGATTACTCTGTCCACGCTGATCGGGTGTGGCCTGCAACCTCAGGACCCACCCCCGCGAGCGCCTTCGTCGGCGCTCGACGATGGCCTGTTGCAATGGGCGCTGCCGCCGGGAGCCGAGGCTTACGCGGACATCGACGGCAGGCGGCTGCACCAGTACGTCGTGGAGCAGGCGGCCATCTCGCGCCGCTATCGCGACCAGGGACACCCACGGTTCTGGGGCCGCATCACCGGTACCTCCGGGGACGCCGAGAGCACCGAGTGGTTGGTCGCCAAGTTCCGGGGGATCGGCCTGTCGGATGTGCGAGCCCAACCGCTCGACCTGGAGCCCCAATGGATGCCACGGTCATGGGCGGTGACGGTCACGGCCAGCGGCGAGACGACGCAGCTCGAATCGGCGCAGCCAGCCTACCGCGCCAACCCGACTCCGGCGCAGGGTCTGGAGCTCGAAGCCGTGTACGTAGGTCTGGGCAGCGAGGCCGACTTCGCCGGACGCGACGTCCGTGGCAAGGCAGTCTTTACTTTCAGGATGTCGTTATCGAGCTCGGAAGAAGCGCTGCAGCGGGCGGATTCTCGAGGTGCGGCGGCCGTCTTCAACGTTCCCATGCTGCCTGGGAACCTGCGCTACCAGGCCTACCCCTCGGGGACCGATGCGCCGGCGTTCAGCCTCGGAAGCGACGATGGCTATGCGGTCCGAGACCTTATCGCACAGGCCTCGGATGGTGAGGCGCCGGTCATCACCATCAACCTCGACGTCGAGCTGACGGCCGGCCTCGAGACCGCGCTCGTATGGGGAACGTTGCCGGGGCGTACCGACGAGACGATCTACATTATGGCGCACCGCGACGGCTGGTTCGATGCTGCCGGCGACAACGCCTCCGGAGTCGCCTCGATGATCGGTCTGGCGGAGCATTATGCCGAGATTCCACGGGCCGAGCGGCGGCGAACGCTGGTGTTCGTGGGGCTGGATGGGCATCACAACACCGGCCCTGGCCAGGGCGTGGGCCGAAGGTGGATGGTCGATCACAGAGACGAGCTCTTTGCCAAGTCCGCGTTGGTGATCAACCTGGAGCATCCGTCGACGCTGCAGACTACCGTCCGCCCGCGCTACCACGGCTCGGTGCTGACCGCCGATGGCATGAGCTTTCGGGACGGCGACGATATCGTCTGGGCCAACACCTACATGCCGCAGCAATGGTATGCGGGAGGGCCCACGCGACCGCAACTCCAGGCGATCGCCATGCAGGCGTTTCGCGAGTTCGGTGTGAGCATCTATCTCGAACCGAACCCGGTGCCACCGGCTGGTGATCTGGGCCCCTTCTGGCAGTTCGTGCCCGGGCTGGCGACCAGCGAGTTCTACCACTACTTCCACTCCGATCTGGAAACCCCGGAGACGGTGCCGTGGACCGGGCTGGAGGCCTCGACTCGCGCGCATGCACGAATCATCGACGAAGTGAACAACCAGCTCGATCTCAGCGACCTGCAACGACCATCAGAGCCTTGAGATCCAAATGGCTGGACGCCATCGCCCTGTCCGAAGGGCACAACTCGGGCAACGTCGGGGACACAACGATGGAGCTTGTTTATGTCACCCTCAAGCCGTGTCGACCGCTGACGGCGCCACGATTGGTCGCCCACAACACCGCGAGTTATTCGGGAGAGAAAGACGAACGTGCGTAACGAAGCGCGAGTTGTTGTCATCGGCGGAGGCGTAGCAGGTTGCAGCGTCCTCTACCACCTGACGAAGCTGGGTTGGAACGATGTGGTCCTGCTCGAGAAGAACGAGCTGACGAGCGGCTCGACGTGGCACGCGGCGGGTCTGTGCACGCAGATGAACTCGAGCTGGAACTTGATGAAGCTCCTCCAGTACAGCCTCGATCTGTACGGCCGACTCGAGGCCGAGACCGGGCAGGCGGTCGACCTCCATCAGTGCGGTAGCCTGCGGATCGGCACGACAAAAGATCGTGTCGACGAATTCAACAACCGCAAGGGGATCGCCGAGACACTCGGTATTGCCTTCAACATCATTACTCCGGCGGAAGCTCGCGAGCTCTTCCCCCTGGCGAACTTCGACGATGCGCTTGCCGTCGCTCACATTCCGAGCGACGGCTACGTGGATCCGGCGGGTGTCACCCAGGCGCTCGCCAAGGGAGCGACGGCGGCCGGAGCCGAGATCCACCGGCACACCGCGGTAACGGCGATCGAGCGAGATGGTGACGGCTGGCTCGTGAAGACGACGAACGGCGAGATCCGTGCCGACGTGGTCGTCAATGCCGCAGGCCAGTGGGCGAGAGAGGTCGGTCGTCTCGTCGGACTCGAGCTGCCGATTATTCCCCTCGAGCACCAGTTCCTCATCACCACGCCGCTCAAGGAGGTGCAGGCGCTAACCAGCGAGCTGCCGGTGCTGAGGGATCCTGATTCATCGTTCTACGTGCGAGAGGAGGCGGGTGCTTTGCTCGTCGGTCCCTTCGAGCGCGAGACGGTCACGTGGGGGGTCGACGGAATCCCGGAGAACTTTCACAGCCGGCTGCTCGAGCCAGCGCTCGAACGCCTCGAAGAGTCTCTCGCCGGCTGTGCCGAACGGGTTCCCGTGTTTGCGGATGCGCCCATCCAGACCTTCGTCAACGGGCCCGATGGCTACACGCCGGATGGACACTGCCTGATGGGTCCGGTACCGGGCCGGCCGAACTTTCATGTGCTGGCGGGTTTCAGTATCTTCGGCATCATCTTCGGTGGGGGAGCAGGAAAGTACGCCGCAGAGTGGATCGTCGAGGGGCAGCCGAGTGACAACATGTGGGAGCTCGACGTGCGGCGGTTCGATGAGTACGCCGCTGCGTCCAACTACATCTCGGCACGTGCACTCGAGGTCTACAAGCGCGAGTATGCGATTCACTACCCCGAAGAGGAGCTCCCCGCTGGCCGGCCTTTGAAGACCGGACCTCTGTACGATCGACTCCTCGCCAAGGGAGCCGTCTTCGGTTCCCGATTCGGTTGGGAGCGCCCGCTGTGGTTTGACCCGGACGGACCGCGGCAGGACGAGTATTCGTTTCGTCGTGCGAACTGGCACGATGCGGTAGGCAAGGAGTGCGCCGCGGTTCGATCGACCGTCGGCCTTCTCGACCAGGCGAGCTTCGCGAAGTACGAGGTCTCGGGGCCAGGCGCCGAAAGGTTCCTCGATCGCCTCTGCGCCAACAGGTTACCCGCGAGCACTGGGCGGATGACGCTGACGCAGATGTGCACTCCGAAAGGCGGAATCGAGTGCGATGTAACGGTGACCAAGCTCGGGGACGATCACTACTATGTCGTCTCAGCGGCCGCGACAGAGTTCCACGATTACGCGTGGATCGAGCGCCACCTGCCCGATGACGGCAGCGTCAACCTGGTGAACACGACAAGCAGCGTTGCAACCCTGACGGTGGCGGGACCGCGCTCACGGGATCTCATCCAACCGCTCACGCGCACGGATATCTCGAATCAGGCGTTCAGGTTCTTCCGCTGCCAGCAGCTAAACGTCGGCAGCGTGCCGGTAAGGGCGTTGCGCGTCTCGTTTGTCGGTGAGCTCGGCTACGAGCTGCATACACCCATGGAGTACCAGCGTGCTCTCTACGGTCTGCTGATGAAGGAGGGGGCACGGCACGGGATCGTCGATTGGGGATATCGGGCGCTGGACTCGATGCGGCTCGAGAAGGCCTACCGGCTCTGGGGAGCGGACATGTCGGCGGACTGGACACCGCTGCAGGCTGGAATGGAGCGGTTCGTCGATTTCCAGAAGGGCGATTTCATCGGCCGTGACGCACTCGTCGAGCAGAAGAAGCAAGGCGTCGATCGCCAGCTCGCCTGCCTCGTCATTGACGCCGAAGACGCGGATGCGCGCGGCTTTGAGCCGGTCTACGCAGACGGAGGACCGATCGCCTACATCGCGTCAGGCGGCTACGGCCATAGCGTTCAGAAATCCATCGGCTTCTCGTACTTGCCGGTTGCCTACATCGAACCCGGCACAGAGCTGGAAGTAGGCATCCTCGGCGAGCGCCGATCTGCACTGGTCGTGGAGCAGCCACTCTACGATCCCAAGAGTGAGCGTTTATTCAGCTGACCCCAACAGGCAGGTTGTTTGCAAGATGCCCGAGGCGGACAGGTCGAGCGAGCCTGAGTCAGGGTTGACCGATCAAGCTAGGCGTCGACGCCCACGCCAGCGCCCGCCTGGACAACGCATCATGTCTCGGGTGGCACGCTTTCTCATGCCCTGGCTTGTCGGCGGCGTGGTCTTCTTCTGGGTATTCGCTGTAGCCGATACGCTTGTCGGACTCCCGGATACAGTCCGTCAGGTTGTCTTTGGCGTCGTTATGGCGCCATGGGCGCTCTTGTTCGTTGCGCTGATTCCTTTCGCCGTCGTCAACGGAATCGCCTGGTTTCGCAACGCTCTGCCGGCCGAGATCAGCGGGGCAGTTCGTACGACGGTCGGCGTCGTGCTGACCCTCATCGTCGTGGCCATGATCCTGAGCGGCATCTTCGATCCGGTCGTCAACCGAATCGCCAGTCTCTTTGACGTATTTCGGACAAGCGTGTTCGGCTCGAAGATCGGATAGAACGGCGCAGGATCAGGTAGCTCTTCGTCGGTCGCGGCTCCGAATGAGGAGCTGCTCGCGGACGGCTCGATGCGCCTCGTCGAAGGCCGAGTCCGTGTGCGTCGAAGCAGCGGCATCGGAGTTGGCGATGGAAATTCGACCGAATCGCCGCCTCCCGACCACGCATGGGCGATCGTCGGGGGTGAACAGCGCCCACTCGATCGGATCGTCCAGGGTGTTGTAGCTATAGGCATAGCCGTGCGGCCAGCGGTTCACGGTGATCGCCTCGATATCCCGGGCCGGGTCGAAGCCCCCGCCCTCGAGCATTCGACCGAGCTGGTCGCGGATGTTGCGCTCGAAGGTCTCGAACGACGTGGCCAGCAGATCCTCTCGCCCGATGCGATGCTGCTCCTTCTTCGGGTGCCCCGGAGCACAAGGCATCCTGGACATGTGCAGGATCATCGGGTCGTCATCCGATCTGGAGGGTTCGTAGTCACCGAACTGGATGGAACGGCCCAGGTTCACCCCGCTGTGGTACATCCCCGGAGCGCTCACCCGTGAGATGCCCAGCTTCGTGAAGGCCGTCCAATCTCGGATGAGGACGTTGGTGTAGACGAGCGGCATCTTGACGCCATACTTGAGCGCCACCTTCTGCTCGTCGGACATCTCCGGGCACAGGTGCGGGATGATCCCGTTGTAGCACCCCATCACAACGTGCCCCGCCCGTACCTTCTCGGCCTTGCCGCCGCGCACGTAGGTAACCTCGACCTCGCGAGCGGTTTCGGGATCGCCAAGGTGCCGGACAGAGACCCCCATGCTGTTGAGGCGGATCCGGGCGTCGGAGCCCTCGCGGTCGATGCGGTCGTATCTGAGGCGCGACGTCATCGAGTCGTCCAGCGAGGTGCCCGGAAGCGCGTCGGGGATCATGGCGCGAACCATCAGCCGGGCCACCGTCGCGTTGCCGTCGGGAAACACGATGTTCGGTCCTTCGTCCCACTCGTCCTCGCGACCGTGTTGTCCGCCGCCGATGTGGGCGAGGGGGCCCACCGGAGACAACGGATCGAGGTTCATACCCTGGAAGCCGGGATAGCCCTGCACCCATCCATAGAGCGCCGGATGGCCGTCGATGCCCACACAGAAGCTGCCCTTCGGGCGGTCGTCGAAGAAGGCGATCACATCGGGGTGAACCTTGGCGAGATCGAGGAGGAAGTCCTTGTAGCTCATTCGCGCCAGGCGGTCCTTCTTGTCCGCATCCGACAGTCCGGCCATATAGTCCGGGTTTGCACTGTCGTCGTAGAGCCGCGCGATATCTCGCTGCACCTCCGCAGACATCGGCGTCTGGGCGAGCCAATCAGCCCATCCACCGGATTGTCCGCCGCGCCCCATTACCAGCCGATCCTCGCCGAACACCTCCTTGCCGAAGAACGTGGCGCTACCGAGGCCCAGCGATCTGTAGAACCCCCCACCCGCGGTGCTCGTGGCATCCGCACTGTCGATGTCGATGCCGATGGCGGCGAGGAGCGTCCTGGAGACGGCGCTGTAGTGACCCACGGACTCCATGTACGAGGTGCCGCCGTTGAGCATCAGCGTACGGCCCCGATAGGTCATCTCGTTACGCTTGGCGTGGCCGCCGAAGTCATCGTGGTTGTCGAGCACCAGCACGCGTGCGCCGCGGCCCGCCGAGGTCAGGAAGAAGTAGGCCGCCGAGAGCCCGCTCAGCCCTCCGCCGACCACTACGCAGTCGTAGCTCTCGCCCGTGTCGGTGGCATCGGCCCAGGCGTTGCCATCGCGGAGCGCGTGGCCGGCCTCGAACGAACCGGGGTGACTGCCGCGCA
>Ga0315339_1000276_pt1 | contig 74594 bp, 66 predicted proteins | sample ASW17metaG_FD_204514 | JGI IMG/M metagenome (GOLD analysis project Ga0315339, IMG submission 204514) | Ammonia-oxidizing marine archaeal communities from Pacific Ocean, United States - ASW #17 | ecosystem: Environmental > Aquatic > Marine > Oceanic | place: USA: California | collected 2016-12-05 | reverse complement strand
AAACACTAAAACGCCAAGAGACCGCATAGTGCTTTGGGCTACCGCCCACCGGCCCCTAAATCCATCGTTCTGATGTACCAAAAGCCGGCAATGCACTAAAATTCAACTTGGACAACTCAAGTGAGGGAGATCAATTATCTTCATTTGGTATGTTCTAGCTATGCGATAAATTTACTCCGCTACATTTTGATAGGCATCAAGCGGCGGGCAGGCGCAAATCAAATGGCGGTCGCCATAAACCTGATCGATCCGAGCCACCGGAGGCCAATACTTGCCCTCGCGCAGGGAATCAACAGGATAGGCCGCTTCCTCACGGCTATAGGCGTGCGTCCAGTCACTGGCGGTCACCTGGGCTAACGTATGCGGTGCGCCGACCAGGGGATTATCGTCCGGCGGCCAATCACCATCTTCGACTCGCTTAATCTCACCGCGAATGGCAATCATCGCCTCGCAGAAACGGTCAATTTCCTCGCGTGGCTCGCTTTCTGTCGGCTCGATCATCAAGGTGCCGGGCACCGGGAACGACATGGTCGGCGCATGAAAGCCATAATCCATCAGACGCTTGGCCACATCATCGACGGTGATGCCCGAGCTTTCCTTGAGCGGACGGAGGTCAATAATGCATTCATGAGCTACCCGGCCCTGACTGCCGCGATACAGAACTGGGTAATGAGCGCTCAGCTTTTCAGCAATATAGTTGGCGCTGAGAATTGCGGTTTGCGTAGCCTTCTTCAAACCGGTTGCACCCATCATAGCGATATAGGCCCAGGAGATCGGCAGTATGCCGGCGGAGCCATAAGGTGCAGCGGAAACCGGGCCATAGCCATCAGCAGGCGCCAGCGGATGGCTTGGTAGATAGGGCGCCAAATGGGCGCGCACACCGATCGGCCCAACGCCTGGGCCCCCACCGCCATGGGGAATGCAAAAGGTCTTATGCAAATTCATATGCGCCACATCGGGGCCAAAGGCACCCGGCAAGCTGACGCCAAGTAGGGCATTCAAATTAGCGCCGTCAAGATAGACTTGGCCACCAGCAGCGTGAATGATCTCACAAATTTCGACAATCGCTTCTTCAAATACGCCATGGGTCGAGGGATAGGTCACCATGAGCGCCGCCAGCCGGGCCTCATGTTGCGCCACCTTGGCTTTGAGGTCGGCGATATCCACATTGCCGTTTTCATCGCAGTCTACAACCACCACCTTGAGCCCGGCCATCACCGCGCTCGCCGGATTAGTGCCATGGGCTGAACTTGGGATCAGGCAAATATCGCGCTCGCCGTTGCCGCTCGCCTGGTGATAGGCGCGGATCGCCAGCAGGCCGGCATATTCGCCCTGGCTGCCGGCATTGGGCTGCAGGGACACGGCGGCAAAGCCGGTGACCTCACAAAGCATTCGCTCCAGACCCTCTATCATTTCAATATAACCCGATACTTGATCAAGTGGCGCAAAGGGGTGGATGCGAGCAAAGCCCGGCCAGGTTACCGGTATCATCTCGGCAGTGGCATTGAGCTTCATGGTGCAGGAGCCAAGCGGAATCATGGAGTGATTAAGGGTGATGTCCTTAACTTCGAGACGATGCATATAGCGTAGCATTTGCGTTTCAGATTGCTGCGTATTGAACAGCGGGTGGGTCAAAATGGCAGACTGGCGGGCAAGGTTTTCCGGCACGCCAGCGGTTTGCTCCCGTTCGAGCTCAATCAGGTTCAGATCAGCAGCCGCTTGCGGCGCAAAAATTTTCATTAGCGCGCTTACATCTGCCGGTAGCGTCGTTTCATCAAGCGAGATGCCGAGGCAATCCGCATCCACCGGACGGAGATTGATGCCGGCTTCGGCGGCGCGCGCCAGAACCGCTTGCGCTTCACCCGGTACGTTGACGGTGAGGGTATCGAACCAGCTCGTATTCTCCACCTCGACTCCGAGGCGGCCGAGCCCCGCCGCCAGGATCGAGGTCAAACGCTGCACCCGCTCGGCAATAACAGCCAAGCCATGCGGCCCGTGATAGATCGCATACATGGCGGCGATAACCGCCAGCAGAACCTGCGCCGTGCAGATATTGCTGGTCGCCTTTTCGCGCCGGATATGCTGCTCGCGTGTTTGCAGGGCGAGGCGGAGGCCAGGCTTCCCTTGCGCATCCAAAGAGACGCCAACGATCCGCCCCGGCATGACGCGGCGGTATTTTTCATGCGTGGCAAAAAAGGCGGCGTGCGGCCCGCCGAAGCCCATGGGCACTCCGAAGCGCTGAGTGCTGCCGACGACAATATCGGCGCCGAACTCGCCCGGCGGCAGAAGGCGTACCAGGCTGAGAAGGTCCGCCGCCACGGTCACCAGCATGTCCTTTTCATGCGCGGCATCAATGAAGGCGCGGTAATCATTGAGCGCACCGCCGCTCGCCGGATATTGTAGCAAGGCACCGAAGAATATCCCGTCATCAAGGGCGGTGGTGTGATCGCCGACGACAATCTCGATGCCGACGGTTGCGGCGCGGGTACGCAGCACGGCAATGGTCTGCGGGTGACAATGCTCGGAAACAAAATAGCGATCGCCGAGCTTTTTCACCAGCGCCCGGCTCATATTGGCGGCCTCGGCGGCGGCAGTCGCTTCATCGAGGAGGGATGCATTAGCGCATTCCATGCCGGTCAAATCCATCACCATGGTCTGAAAGGCGAGCAGCGCCTCAAGGCGCCCCTGGCTGATTTCCGGCTGATAAGGCGTATAGGCGGTGTACCAGCCGGGATTTTCCAGCAGATTGCGCAGGATCACTGGCGGTGTGTGGGTATCGGAATAACCCATTCCTATCATGGACTTAGCTACCTTGTTGCGCGCCGCCAACCCAGCCAATTCGCCCAGCACATCTTGTTCGCTGCGAGCGCCGGGGAGATCATCCGGAAATTCGGCGCGAATGGTCTCGGGCACCGCCTGATCGGTCAGGCTGTCCAAGGAATCAATGCCGAGATATTCGAGCATATCGGCTATATCGGCTTCACTTGGGCCAATATGGCGATGAATGAATGCGTCCTTAGCTTCCAAGGCCGCCAAATCGAGATTGCCAACAGTCATATTCTTCTCCGCATCTCTACCATCATTCTACTAACGCGCACCGCCTTATACGGCAGCTCAACCGAGATCTTCGACGAACTCCTGATAGGCGCTGTCATCCATAAGCGCCGCAAGCTCTGCTTCATCATCGAGCTTCAGTTTAAAAAACCAGCCGCCGCCGGTGGGATCGCCGTTGACCAGGCCCGGCTCATCTTCAAGCGCACTGTTGACCTCGACCACCTCACCGCTTGCCGGCACATAAACTTCGCTTGCCGCCTTAACCGATTCGACCACAGCGCCCTGCTCACCGAGGGCGATTTTCTGGCCCACGTCCGGCAGCTCGATATAGACCACATCGCCCAATTGCTCCTGGGCGTAATCGGAAATACCAATCGTAGCGATGCCATCCTCGACCAGCACCCACTCATGATCTTTGCTGAATTTGAGATCGCTCATAGCCAATCTATGCTCCCTATTCTTTGTGATATTTGTGCGCCGCAAACGGCATTTTGACGATGCTGGCGGGAATCTTTTTACCGCGCACCAATAATTTGAGGGCGGTGCCGACTTTGGCGTGGGCGGCATCCACATAGCCCATTGCCACCGGTCTGCCGGCGCTCGGGCCGAAACCACCGCTCGTTATTTTCCCGATCACATCCTCATCAATGCTGAGGATTTCGGTATTTTCTCGGGCCGGCGCACGGCCCTCGGGCAAAATTCCAACACGGCGACGCTTGGGGCCATCGACAATTTCCGCCTGAATGCGGTCGGCACCAGGGAAGCCGCCCTGCTCGCGCCGGCGCTTGCCTATAGACCATAATAAGCCGGCTTCCACCGGCGAGATCATTTCATCAATATCGTGGCCATAGAGGCACAGACCGGCTTCAAGGCGAAGTGAATCGCGCGCGCCAAGGCCAGCAGCTTCCACTTCCGGTTCGGCCATCAATGTCCGCCAAACATGGTAGGCAGCATCAGCATGGATCGAAATCTCAAAGCCATCCTCCCCGGTATAGCCGGAACGCGAGATAATGGCGTCGACGCCGGCCACTTGCATGGCGCCTGCAGTCATGAATTTCAACGCCTTCGAACCCGGCGCATGGCGAGCTAATGCCGCCGCTGCCAACGGTCCTTGAATGGCGATCAATGCCCTGTTTAGTTGCATGGTTATATCCGCCGCGCCGTGAAACCCTGCCTTCAGGTGAGCAAGATCCGCCTCCTTGCAGGCGGCGTTGACTACCAATATCTGCCGCCCGCCGGCGTTGGTAACCATCAGATCATCCAGGATGCCGCCTGATTCATTGGTGAATTGGGTATAGCGCAATGACCAGGCCGTTAGACCGATGATATCGCCCGGCACCAACCGCTCCAATCCGGCCGCAGCGCCTGAGCCCCTAATACTGATCTGGCCCATATGGCTCACATCGAACAGCGAGGCATTAATACGGGTATGTAAATGTTCTTTCAGGATGCCGGTCGAGTATTGTAACGGCATGGAATAGCCGGTGAAGGGCACCATTTTTGCGCCGAGCGCAACATGGCAGTCATATAGCGGTGTGGTTTTGATTGATACAGAGTCTGTTATATTCGTCCCGTTCATCGAAATCTCCAGTCACGAAAACGCAAAACGCCAGCAACCCCTCACAAGGTTGCCCGGCGTCCCCTCTGTCTCAGTACCTGAAAGATTGACCGGCAGGCTCAAAGCATATGATGCAAAGAGCGCCGCTGGCTTTCCTCTTCGGTGAGGCCGGGAGTCCAATTTGGAATCCTGCCTGCTTTCCAGAGTCACATTCCCTTGCGGTCCCTGTTGCCTGAGAGTTTTCGGGACGATTGCTCCTTCGGCGCCTGCCAGCGTTTCGGCTGGTCGGTCTCTCCCGCAAGATTCAGCTGTGTAGACCGGATGAACACCAGTGTAACTGCTACTCCGCCTGGGTCAACCGCTTCATCGACTACTCGCGCGCTTCGATTCTTCCCACTGCGCCGTAGTGAGCTGCAAACCGATAAAACTATGATAGTCCCATATATTAGCACCATGGCTGAATGGGATGGTTTGAGTCAGCTTTTGGACGGATTGTGCGATCACCTCATTGCCCGAGTATTGCAGCGTAGCGGTGAATTGCTCTTTCGCCAAAATTTTCCGGGCCATATTTGTCACGGCGGAAAAATAGGCCACTTCGACCTGATCCGCGGCAGCCGCCGGCCCGCGACGGGCAACGAACAGAACATTGTAGTTCACCGTTACGCTATTGCCGTCATCGCTAAAATCATAGCTGCACTCATAGGCGAGATCACGAATTGCGACTTCGAAGGTCACGTCGGTGAGATCGCGCCCAGGGCCGGGGCGATAGAAGGTCACTTTTTTTGCCTGATCCAGAATCGCGACCTGCGGACAGGGCGGTGGCGTACTGCCAAACAAATTACAGGAAGCAAGCGCCAGCGAAACAACGGCCAACGCCAGAACAGGCATCAAATTGTCCCTGATCAAGCGCTGAAATATGTAAAGAACGGAAGACAAATTTTAGAGCTTCCCGTGTGTGCCGTCGCAAAAAGGCTGGCCAGCGGTTTTCTTACATCCACATAACCAATGGATTCCCGATTTTTCAACCGTGAAAATCATCGGCTTGATATCGATACCAGATTTTGAATGGCCGCCATCGCAAAAAGGCTGTTTGGCGCTATAGCCGCACCGACACCAAGCATATTTCTTGCCGGCTTCCAGTTCTATTTCAAAGGGCCCCTTCTGGGCGATAATGGATTCAGTCATGCTCAAGTCAACCTCTTGATATGGAGTGCCAAATGTAACTACCAGTCAATGTACACACAAGAGCAGGCCGCACTAATCCGGCGAGTAGTATATGGGCGCTTGCGCCGCGCCACCGAGCGCGTTATGCCATTTTACACGTTTAAATTAATATCAAGAGCCGCCATATGGCTGTCTACACCCAAGTATCAGATCAGGAACTAGCTGCTTTCCTCGCCGATTTTGATATCGGTCGCGCTGTCTCGTTTAAGGGGATTGCGGAGGGGGTGGAGAATTCAAATTATTTTCTCCTAACTGATCAGGGGCCGCATATTCTTACCCTTTATGAAAAGCGGGTAGCGCTCGGGGATTTACCATTTTTTCTCGGTCTGATGGAACATTTAGCCAGCCGTGGCCTGGACTGCCCGACACCCATACATGGCCGTGATGGTAGAGTACTGCGCACTCTGTGCGGCCGCCCGGCGGCGATAACCAGCTTTCTCTCAGGCGTTTGGCCGCTCCGGCCGACGGCAGCCCATTGCGAGCCGCTCGGCGAGGCGTTAGCTAAAATGCATGTTGCCGGCCTTGATTATTCAATCCGGCGCGAAAACGCTCTATCGGTCAATGGCTGGCGCACTCTGTTTGCCCAATGTGAAGCCCATGCCGATGACGTGACCCCGGGCCTAGCGGCGGAATTAGCCGGCGAACTTGAAGTATTGGCGAATTCCTGGCCGAGCAATCTGCCAGAAGGTGTTATTCATGCTGATCTGTTTCCCGATAATGTGTTTTTTGAAGAAGAATCCCTCTCAGGCCTGATTGATTTCTACTTTGCCTGTAATGATTTCCTGGCCTATGACATCGCCATTTGCCTGAACGCTTGGTGCTTTGAGCCGGATGCGAGCTTTAATATTACCAAAGCCCGCCTGATGATACGCGGCTATCAAAAGGTGCGTCCATGCAGCGCAGCAGAGCTTGATGCGCTGCCGCTGCTGGCGCGTGGAGCGGCGCTGCGCTTTTTGCTGACCCGCCTCTATGATTGGCTAAACCAGGTTGATGGCGCAATGGTAAAGCCCAAAGACCCGACGGAGTTTATCAAAAAGCTGCGCTTTCACCGCAGTGTCACAGGGCCGGGCGAATATGGCATCGGCGATGGAACAGCATGACCGGGGAAGGTAAAAATGGCGAAACCGGACGGGTACGCATCTATACCGATGGTGCATGCAGCGGCAATCCTGGACCCGGCGGCTGGGGCGCCATTCTGGTCTATAAAGGCAAGCGCATGGAAATCAGTGGCGGCGAAGCGGACAGCACCAACAACCGTATGGAACTAACCGCTGCCATACAGGCGCTCGACACGCTGAAGCGGCATTCTACCGTCGACCTCTATACCGATAGCCGCTACGTCATGGACGGCATCACTAAATGGATTCACGGCTGGAAAGCCACGGGCTGGCGCACTGCATCGAAAAATCCGGTGAAGAACGAAGATTTATGGCGCTCGCTCGATAACATAAATAGCGCCCACAAGGTGAGCTGGCATTGGGTTAAAGGCCATGACGGCCACCCCGAAAATGAACGCGCCGACGCCCTGGCGCGGCGTGGTATCACGGAACTATCAAAAATAGGTGCGAATTAACGCGGGGCCTGGTGCTTTTCATGGTTTTTAGAACACTAATGAGTGTTTTCTTTTTTGTAAGGATATGGTTCAGGGGGAATTCTGGAAAATGAGGCCTACATCGATGGTGAGACCCTATTCTTGCCGCGTCAGGAGGGTCGAACCATCGCCTCATTCAGCGAAAGGGAATGCGCAAACGACCTCAATAACGCGCGATATGTTTCCGTCAAAATTTGAAAGAGCCTAGAGTATTTCATCGCCCTGCGCGCCGGGTTAGGCTTTCACACCGACACCGCGTGAGACAAGCACCATGGCTAATATAGAATATTTCTATTCCGCACATTCCCTATTCGCCTATTTTGGTGACGCTCGCCTACGAGAAATTGCCGTCGCTGCTAGGCGCGACATTACCCACCGGCCGATGGATTTAGGTAAGGTCCTCGCTGGCAACGGCGCTCAGCCATTTGACGAGCGGAGCCAGGCCCATCTCGACTATTTCTTTGGCCGCGAGGAAGAGCGCTGGGCCGAATTTCGGGACGCGCCGATCCTGCCTACATTTCCTCAACATCACTATAACGATGCAACGCTGGCCAATTGCATGCTGATAGCCGGCCAGCAAAAGGGCATCAATATCGGCCAATTAGCCCATGCCATTCTGCAAGCCCATTGGCACGATGATGCGGATTTCGCGTCCGCTGAAACCTTGAGCCAGTTAGCCCGTAACGTAGCCATCGACCCGGTACCGCTGCTCGATGCAGCCCACACCACAGAGATAAACGCACTCTACCAAAAAAACACCGAAGAGGCGATTGCGCGCTCGGTATTCGGTTCGCCAACCTATTTTATCGATGGCGATATGTTTTATGGTCAGGACCGATTGGAAATGGTTGAGCGCGCCCTCAGCCAACCCTTCGCCGGAACTTGGCCGCGTGTATAGCTAAGCTAAAGAGCTGCGCAACTGACATGAACAAGATCGCCATCCTCGGCGTATTCGTCGCCGACACCGCCTACCGCACCGCGCGCATGCCGCGCCCGGGCGAAACCGTTCTCGGAAACGGCTTTGCCCTCGGCCCCGGCGGTAAGGGTTCCAACCAAGCGGTTGCTGCGGCGCGCCTCGGCGGCGACGTCACTTTTATCTCAAAAATCGGCCAGGACCCTTTCGGCGACATGGCCTTGACGATTTGGGCCGAAGCCGGAGTGAAGACGGAAGTGCAGCGCATGGCCGAGAGCTATACCGGCGCCGCGGGTATTTTTCTCGAGGAAGGCAGCGGCCAAAACGCCATCGTCATCAGCCCCGGTGCAGGGGGTACGATTTCAGAAGCCGATATCCATGCGGCGGGCGATGTCATCCGCGCCGCCTCAGTGTTTATCACCCAGCTCGAACAGCCACTGCACGCTGCACGCCGGGCGCTTCAAATCGCCCGCTTGGCGGGCAGGTTGACTATATTGAACCCGACGCCAACGGCTGAGCTCGATGCTGAATTTTTTTCCCTCACCGACTTTCTCACGCCCAACGGGACCGAGGCCGAGGATCTTACCGGAATCAAGGTCACAACTGTTGAAGATGCCCGAAGGGCAGCGCAAAGGCTGCTAGAAAAAGGCGTTGGCGGAGTGGTCATCACCCTTGGGTCTGAAGGCGCGCTGCTGCACACCAACGAGATTTCCGAAATGTGCCCTGCTCATAATTTTGCCCCAGTCGTCGATACAACAGGTGCAGGCGATGCCTTCAACGGCGCTTTCGCGGTCGCCCTGGCGCGCGGCGACAAACCATGGGATGCCGTCAAATTCGGTTGCGCCGCCGCCAGCCTCTCTGTCACCCGCCCCGGTACAGCACAATCCATGCCAACGCTCGAAGATCTCGAACAGGCACTCAGTGCCTGAGACCCTCGATTCCTGGAGCCCTTGGAGCATGGCCTCCATCTGTCAGGCGCACCGCTACAAATATGCAGCATTTTAGACGCTCAGCACCACCTTACCAAAATGGGCGTTGGCGCGCATATGCGCCTGCGCTGCAGCGGCTTCGTCGAGCGGAAAAACGCGGTCGAGCGGCACGTGCAGATCACCGGCTTGCACCGCAGGCCAAAGATCGGCGCGCATTTTTCGATTTATCTCGCGCACCTCTTTGACGGAGCGGGTGCGAAAGGTAACGCCGATATAATCGATGCGCTTCAGGGCATGCAGGTCATAATCAAACTCGCCTGAAAAACCGCCGAGCCGCCCGACGTTGACAATCCGCCCTTTGACCGCAGCCGCCTGCATATTTTGGTTGGCCACACCGCCTGATATCTGATCGATAATCAGATTAACGCCCTCCCCGCCGGTGGCCTCACGCACGGCGTCCTGCCAATTCGGGTCAGACGGATCAAGCGCCAGATCGGCGCCAAAATCGGCAAGCCGGGCGCGTCTTCCGGCATCACGCGTGGTTCCGATCACCAGCTTGGCACCAAGCAATTTTGCAATCTGTAATCCCATTAATCCGACACCCGAGCTGGCGCCCTGGATAAGCACGGTTTCGCCTGGCTGCAAGCGGCCATTGGTGGCCAATGCATCATGCATGGTCTGTAAAGCAATGGGTAGTGCGGAAGCTTGTTCGAAGCTCATTTCGGCGCTCGGCAGTGCTGATACCCGGCCCCAATCAGTGACCGCATATTCGGCGTAGCCGGCGCTGCCCGAGCACATCACCCGCTCCCCTTCTTTAAATTGCCCGGCTTCACTGCCAATCGCGACAACCTCCCCAGCCCATTCCAGTCCGAGGATCGCGCCACCGCCGCCTAATTTTCCATGTTTGCGGCCATCGGCCATTAGAACATCGGCCCGGTTTAACCCGGCAGCGCGGACCCGGACAAGCACCTCGTTCACCTGGGGCTCAGGCTGTGGCGCCTCACCAATCACTAGGCCGTTCTCGCTCAACATGGCTGCTTTCATGATTTCCCTGTTTCCGTTCTTTGCTAGCGGTTAGTTTGCAAATATTCTTCTGCCAAGTCGCACGCCACGGTGATGACTTCGGGTGCAATTTCCTTGGCGGTCTGCGTTTCGCTTCTTGTGTGCACCCAGCCTAGATAAGTAAACGCGCGCAACAGATAAAACAGTGGCATGAGCTTAAGTATTTCATCGCTGAGTGGCCGCTCCTGCCGATAGCCGTCTACAATAGCGCCAATTATTTGATCAAAACCATCTGTACCGCGAAACAAAATGGAGAGGGTAGAAAGATCAAACAGGTGCCAGCCAGCGCCGCAATCGTCAAAATCAATGGCCATCACCTGCCCATTATGTTGCAGCAGATTGTCCATATTAAAATCGGCATGGATCAGGCCATAGCTCTCGGGCGGCTGGCCTATGGCAATTAAGTGTTTGCGCGCAAGATCACGTGAGCGCTTCATCAATTCACATTGTGATTTATTGAGGCTGGGAAATTCCCAAAATCGTCCCCAACGCGGCTCTTTGCCTGTGAGCCCATCTATATCCCAGGCATGGCGTATAAAGCCCTTAGGCTTCTGCCAAGTAGTGGCATGATTGTGTAATTGCGCAACCAATCGCCCGACTGCGGTAAAAGTTTTGCTGATATTCTCGCTCACTTCACTGCTTAAACCCTCTTCAAGAGAGCCAAGCGGGGCGCCGGGCAGCCATTCTACCATATCGATCTGGCGTGGCTCGGGCACTTGATTAACAGTGGCAGTGATGAACAGAGCGCCCGAAAGCGTCGGCACAATGGCCGGCACATTGATGCCGTCCTGCTGAACGGAGCGCATCCATTGCAATTCTGACTTGAGCGCCGTGTCACTGTGATAGCCATAGCGATGGATGCGCAGCGCGGCATAGCTACCATCCGCTAAGGAGACGCGAAAAATAGCATTTTCGCGGATTTTTATCAGTTCAGGTATCGAATCGGTCACGCCCCATGATTTGAGCGCTTCCAGCGCTAATTGCCCCATGCGCTGTGCCCGCTCTTCAAGCCCAACGGTATAAAAATCAGTCATATAATTTAGCCTTCGCAAAGTTAAGGGTCACTGTACCGCCAGACAATCATCGAGAACTTCCAACAGCAGATCAGCATTCTCCCTGGAAAACGGCATGGGGGGACGAATTTTAAGCACATTATCGGTGCGCCCGGTTTGACTGATCAGCACGCCGCGCTCGCGCATGCCGTTTACCACGGTACGGGTAGCTTCCGTGGCTGGCATTTTGCTCTTCCGGTCGGTCACTAATTCAACACCGAGAAATAGGCCATAGCCCTTCACATCGCCGATAATGTCATGTTTTTCGGCTAATTCAGCCAGGCCAGCTTGCAGATATTGGCCTACCTTTCGGGCATTTTCCTGCAGACCTTCGCGTTCGATTACTTGGAGCACCGCCAAGCCCACCGCGGAAGACACGGGATTGCCACCGAATGTATTAAAATACATAGTTTTTTCGCCAAAATTCTCGGTCAGTGAGGCCCTGCTAACCACACCGGAGATCGGATGGCCGTTACCCATGGGTTTACCCAATGTAACTAGGTCCGGTACGATGCCATAACGCTGGTACCCCCACATACTTTCGCCCGTGCGGCCAAATCCGGGTTGAACCTCATCGGCGATATAGAAGCCACCCGCCGCGCGTGTCTGAGCCACAGCATCCTGAATAAAATGAGCCGGAACCCTGGGCATGCCCTCTGTGGCGAAAACGGTATCAAACAAGAGAGCGGCAGGCTTCATGCCGCTTTCAGCCAGCGAATCAATCGCCCCCTTCACTTGAGCACTAAACTGAGCTGCAGCAGCCTCTGAGCCATCAGGTTGACGGTAGGGGTCAGGAGCCGTAATCACGCGTACATTGGCGCCGATCCCCTCGGGCCCTGGAAAGGCCGTAGAGAGCTCGGCGATGGCGGTTGAATTACCGTGATAGCAAAAATCGGTAACTATTACGCCATTGTTGCCGCTGCACACCTTGGCAATTCTTAGCGCCAATTCATTCGCTTCCGTGCCGGTGCAACAGAGATGCAGCATGGTTAATTCGTCATCAAAGGCGGCTATCAGCGTCTCACCATAATTAAGAATTCCCTCATGCAGGTAGCGCGTATGGGTATTGAGAGTGTTGGCCTGTTTGTTGAGCGCCTCAACCACATGCGGATGACAATGACCCACATGGGCGACGTTATTATAAGCATCGAGATAGCGCTTGCCATCAGCGTCATATAACCATACGCCCTCGCCGCGAACGAGCTGGAGTGGGCGACTGTAAAAAAGCGGTGATGCCGCGCCAAGGAGGTGAACGCGCCGGTCTAATAGTGCATCTTCTTCCATTATGAGGCTCCCATATAGATATGCGAAAATTTACCTTAATTTAGCAGACGTTGCACCTGTTCAGAGAATTCAACAGCAATCAAATTGATGCGCATTAATACACTTGGCGATTTATTAAAAAGTCTCTGATGTAACCGCAACAAGGGAGAATTCGGGCGGCGGGCGTTTTCATATTAACTATATGAGGGTCGGGTAGTGGTTTTTGCACCGCTGGCGGCCATATCGGGGGAGAGGGGGCACTAAGGGCCGAGAATGGGCTAGATCACTCCGCATGGGGATGCGCATATGATGTGAGAGCGCTGTGCGACGCTCCCCGCATATGGCCCTTATGTTTAATGCCTTTACAGAAATCTTCGCTCCCTTGGCCAGTTGCTTTGCGTAAAGCTTGGCTTCAACCTATCTGAATGCTACGGATTCAGCTGGCTTTAACCGCCGGTAATTTTCCACGTAGAATTTTGCACCGGCCAGAGCAAATCCCGGGCAGGTGGAATCATCTGGCGGAGTAAGGATTAGACATATGAAAGATATCGGCAAGCTGGGCGTGTGGATTACCCCCGATGCGCTGTCTACCAGCGAAATCGTGAAGCTGGCGCAAGGCGCCGAGCAGCTCGGCTATGACACGCTGTGGTATCCAGAGGGAATCGGCTATGAAACCTTCTCGTTCGGTAGCTTTATCCTTTCCGAGACGGATCGCTTGCGTGCCGCCAGCGGCATCGCCAATATATATGCGCGCGATGCCGTCACCGCTATCGCCGGGCATAACAGTCTCAACCGGCTGTATTACGATCGCTTTATTCTCGGCCTTGGCGTTTCGCATATTCCACTAGTCGAAGATTTTCGCGGCCATAATTATGGCAAGCCGGTAGCCAGCATGCGCGCCTATTTGGATGGCATGGAGGCAGCTGAGCTTAGCTTTGATGTGCCACAGCAGAATGTAGTGCTTGCAGCCCTTGGCCCGAACATGCTGGCGCTAGCTGGCAAGCGCACCAGGGGCGCGCACCCCTATCTAGTGACGCCGAACCATACTACGCGGGCGCGCAAGATTTTGGGTCCGGATGCTTGGCTCTGCGTTGAGCAGAAGGTTTGTCTGACACCAGATGTGGCAACGGCGCGGAATATTGCCGCCAGCGTGCTCGAGCTTTATATCAATTGGCCCAACTACCGCAATAATTGGCTCAGCCTCGGCTTTAGCGAGGAAGAATTATCCGGGCGTGGCAGTGATCGTTTTCTCGATGCCATGGTTCTCTCTGGCAGTGCTACAGAAGTACGCGCCGGCCTACAGGCACATTTTGATGCCGGCGCCGATCATGTGTGTGTCCAGCAGCTCAACCCGAATGGCAGCGCTGCCGTGGATTGGAAAGCGCTTGAGGCTGTTGCAGAGATGTAAGGGCACTGTCAGACCAAATTAGTCTGTATAGGTTTTTCGACCTCGACTAGATAAAGATAACCTCCAGTAAGCGGTAGCCGGTAGACATCCAGCTTTACCTTTTCATGGTGCATATTTTGGGTTTCCGCGCTTCCCTGCCATACATACCCCATTTCGCATGGGTTGGTGGCAATGGGCCGGGTTGTCGGAGCAGGAGGGAGACAGGCCCAGCGCCGGCTTGAGGACGCCCGGCGCGCCCTGGGAGTAATGGATAAATCTGCGTCGTTCGGGCTCATTCACTGAGCTCTGAATCAGGATTTTGAGAATCGTTCATCTCTGTCGACGTTGTTTGAGGAAATTTGAGATCGCCTTCCTCCGCTAATTCGTCGTTCAAGCTTTTGTTTATAGGGCGCATCTCACCACTTATCTGTCCTCCTTTTTCAATTTCTATGGAGGCGTAGCTGATCGTGCCCTCAACAGTCCCCGAAGAACGGAGAAGTATGTGACCCGCGACATCTGCACTACCCTGAAAGTGCCCGACAACCTCCATATTCCTAATTGTCGCTGTTCCCTTTAACCAGCCACCTTCACCAATAATGAGGTTCTCACCTTCAAGCTCGCCTTCCGAGGATCCCAGTATTATTAGGTTCTCAAAATACCGTATGGCGCCTTCCATTTGTACGCCCGGTCCGACCGTCATATTTCCTGAGGCGCCGGAGAGAGAAAATTCATTCTCATTCCCTAAAGCCGCACCACCACGCATTGAATAAACAGATTTGCTTCTGTTTTGTATTATCTCCTGGAGGACTCGCTGCCCTTCCGCGTCTGACGATTCCGTTTTCTCGAGCCCGTATTTGAACCCGTCCGAATTTAAAGATTCGCTATCAATCCCGCTCTCTGATGAATTTTTTCTAGAATTGAACATCCGCTGCCCCAATGTGATCGAGATGCGTACAATCGCAGTTTAATGTGGCTGCAATAGGGCTGAACAAAGGCAATTCGGTGGCAAAATTTATTTTGTTACGAACGGTCCTCGGCCGCCAAAGAACTGATCAGGAATCGATATTGCCTCAGAAAGAAATTCAAATGCCCGCCATAAATTCACCATTTTCGTATTGGATTACTGCGCTCATTCAATTTCTGGTTTTGCTAAACAAATGGAAATGTAGAAGGGCGCATAAAATATGGAATCAACTAGTCTGCAGGATAAAATTACTGGGGTATATCTGAGCGGCGTGAGAACTGTGTGTCAGAATTCCCGACACAGCTGCCATCGTTTGTCTGCTGGGCCGCGGCTTGCCTTTAACTACTGGATACTCCCCCTTGTCATCCTTGCACTTACTTTTATTTGCTTTTCTTCCGGCGCATTTGCCAAAGTCCAGCGCACCCTCGTGACACATGAAGATCTCGACCGTGGTGGCTTTGCGTTTCGGTCAGTGGAAGGAGAACTTGAACTTGCTCCTATACTGGCCTCTGAGGCTGACTACAAAGTAAATGGAATTCTGGCCAGGGCACGCATCATCCAGCATTTCATGAATCCCTACGATGAATGGCAAGAAGGAATTTATGTGTTCCCACTACCTGAGACCGCTGCCGTCGATTCCCTTGTTATGCGTATTGGCGACCGCGTGATCGAGGGGAAGATTAAGCAGCGAAAGCTGGCTCGTATAGAATACGAGGAAGCCTCGGCTGCCGGCCAACAAGCAACTCTCGTAAATCAAGAGCGGCCCAATATATTTACTGCTTCGGTCGCAAACATCGCACCAAGTGCGTCGATATCCATCGAAATCGAATACCAGCACAAGGTCGATGTTTACGACAGCAAGTACAGTCTTCGTCTTCCACTCGTCGTCGGGCCACGATATGTGCCGTTGAAGCCAGTGCTAGCTCTGATCAACAATGAACCAGGCGTTTTTCTGGCTCCTGCGATAGAGGATGCGGATCGAATTACGCCTCCAGTGAGAAAGCCATCTGAGGGGTCTATAAACCCGGTGCATCTAATCGTCACACTCGCTCCCGGCTTTCCTCTCGGTACCATAGACAGCTCGAGCCACAAACTAGATATTATCCCCCGTCAGGATGGCAGCTACAGAATTACAAGCGCTGAAGGCGTTATCCCGACAGACAGAGACTTTGAATTGACGTGGACTCCGGAGCGAGATACCACTCCGCACGTTTCGGTATTCAAGGAGCAGATTAATGGTGAAGTCTACCTCCTCGGTATGGTGACACCGCCATCCCTCGAGAGTGATATCGATATGCCACGGATTCCTCGCGAGGTCATCTTTGTAATCGACACATCCGGTTCTATGTCAGGAACTTCCATGCCGCAGGCAAAGGAAGCACTGCAACTTGCCCTACGGCGATTGCAGCCTCAGGACAGCTTCAACATCATCCGTTTCTCGGATGATGCTGAAGCCCTCTTTGACAGTGCCATGCCCGCAGACAGGAAACATATGCTCATCGCGTTGAGCTATGCGTCTTCACTAAGCTCCGGAGGCGGTACAGAAATGATGCCGGCACTTCGACTTGCCCTTCAAGGCGAACCACGCTCAAGCCACCTCAAGCAGATCATATTTATTACCGATGGCTCTGTGGGAAACGAAGTCGAGCTGTTCAAGGTAGTCGCATCCAATATTGGAAACGTACGATTGTTCACCGTCGGTATCGGGTCGGCTCCAAACGGCTACTTCATGCGGAAAGCCGCTGAGTTGGGGCGAGGCCGTTTTACGATTATCGATGATATCCGCGAAGTGGAGAAGCGGATGTCGGATTTGTTTGCAGCATTGGAACGCCCAATGGTGATCGATCTGGCGTTCAACTGGCTTGATGCAAAGAATGTTAGTGTTTATCCCAATCCCATTCCTGACCTCTACGCTGGTGAGCCACTGATATTCACGGCTCGCATGGAGGAGGGCACTGATGCCATATCTATTTCTGGTCAGGTGTTCGGAACCAACTGGATCACTTCTCTACCAGTAGCTAATGCGCGTTCCTCAGAGGGGATTGCGAAGCTATGGGCACATAACCGGATAGACGATCTGAACAACGCCGTGTTTAAGGGTTCAGATCCCGGCTTTATCAAAAAGCGCGTTACAGGTCTGGCATTAGATTTTGGCCTGCTAACCAAGCACACGAGTATGGTCGCGATCGACGTCACTCCTGCGCGTCCGATCGAAGAGGCACTAGCCACGCACGATATTTCTACAAACCTACCGGATGGGTGGGGTTATGAATCCGTGTTCGACCAAACTAATCATTCGCCCGCAGCAATATCAATGCAACAGACTGTCTCTCTCAATATGCCTCAGGGTGCAACGCCAGCACAGTTACTAATTATCTTGGGGCTTATTGCCCTATTTGCAGGTGTTGCAATCCTGTTCGTGCGCCGTAGAACACGGTTCGTCGTATGAAGGTACGGTCGCACAAAACATGGATTGCGCCTGCAATCATTGTGGTGGGCCTCGGCCTTCTTGCCTGGGGTCTGTGGATACCCGTCAAGGCGGTTGTGGCACAGCATCTTCTGGACCAGGCATGGGATCGTTCGCAAAACAGCGAACTAGGGGTACGGCCCTGGCCCTGGGCTGACGTTCAGCCAGCATTTCGTCTTTCCTTGCCGGGTCACGGCAGGTCGTTTGTTATTCTCAATAACTCTTCCGGTGAAGCTCTAGCCTTCGGGCCTGGTCATGTGAGCTCCAGTTCACCGCCAGACGAGCCAGGCGTAATGATTATTGGCGGTCATCGCGATACTCACTTCTCCATTCTTCGTGAAATGACGATTGGCGACACGATAATCATCGAAAATATTCAGGGTATTAAATTTACTTATTTAGTGTCGGATATTTTTGTACGCCACAAAGATAAAGTGCAGATTGTGGTAGGCGAACAAAGCCATATATTAATTCTAGCAACTTGTTTTCCGTTTGAGGATTTAGTGCCCGGGGGCCCAGAAAGATTTTTGTTAGTCGCCAAACAACAACTTGTCTGAAGACATCGCTACCTCCAATGGATATCTCGAGACGGGCCAATATAATTAAAGTGGCGTTTTTGGTGATCGATCACAAGGTCGAGTTGACCCCTGCGAGAGTTGAAGCACTGAGGGAGGCTCGCAACAGAAAATAGTCGCTCAGGAAATTATCCGCTTTTTACCCGCGCTTGAAAGTTCTTTGCCGTTTGCGTATAGAGCCTCAACGGCGATTTCGTATAAATTCTGGATCAAAGTAGCTGAAGCAAAGACCGCCTATATCAAGTAGAGGTCGCCATGGAAAAATAGATATTGCAAAAGCTTCAAAACCCGATTTTGCTGTGAATTGCTAAATAGCGAGCTGTTCTAAACTGTAAATGAGGCACAAATCATCATCGACGAATGGAGGAAATATTAAAACGCCAGGAGACTGCATAGTGCTTTGGGCTACCGCCCACCGGCCCCTAAATCCATCGTTCTGATATATCAAAATCTGGCCCAGCACTAACATTCAACTTGGACCACTCAAGTGGGTTCGCCTACTTTCTATAGCATTCAGAATTGATCTTAGGACAAACATATGTCTCAACAAAAGCCTGCACCAGCTGACGTCAACCCAGCTATCGCCAATTGGACAGGGCCTCTAGGCCTCCCTGAATTCACCGGTATTGAGCCTCAGGATTTTGAAGCAGCGTTTGCCGTTGCGTTGCCGGCGCATTTGGTGGAGATCGAAGCTATCGCTACCAGCCCTGAAGAGCCAACGTTTGAGAATACCATCGCGGCGCTTGAGCGGACGGGGGAGTTACTGACCCGGGCTTCGGATATTTTTTGGAATTTAACCGGAGCGCATACCAATGACACGCTGCAGGAGCTGGAGCGCAAGCTGTCGCCGGAGCTGTCGCGCCACTATTCTGCTATCAGAATGAATCTTTCTTTATTTGGTCGCATTGATGCGCTCTACCAAAAGCGCGAGAGCCTTGGCCTGGATATGGAGGCGGGGCGAGTATTAGAGCTGACGTGGAAGTCATTCGTGAGCGCTGGTGCAAAGCTTAGTACAGATGATCAGGTGCAGCTTGCTGCGACCAGCGAACAGTTGGCCGCACTCGGAACGGTGTTTTCTCAGAATGTACTGGCCGATGAGAGCGACTATGCCCTGGTGTTGGAGACCGGGGATGACCTGGCCGGGCTACCAGATTCGTTACTCTCTAGCATGCAGGCGGCGGCGGCGGAACGCGGGCACGAGGGTAAGTACGCAGTCACCCTGTCGCGCTCGATCATTGAGCCGTTTTTGACATTTTCTGAGCACCGCGATCTCCGCGAAAAGGTGTTCAAGGCTTGGGTGGCGCGCGGCGAAAATGCGGGCGAACACGATAATCGGCCCATTGTTGCCGAGATGGTCAAGCTGCGTGCCGAGAAGGCTGCGCTATTGGGCTTTGAAAGTTTCGCTCATTTTAAGCTCGACAATACAATGGCCAAGACGCCAGAAAATGTCGGCGCTCTCCTTAACACCGTGTGGGGAAAAGCGCGTGCTCGCGCTGGTGAGGAGGCCGCCGAGCTAGCCCAATTGATTGCGGTAGAAGGAAAAAATCATGCTGTCGCGCCCTGGGATTGGCGGCATTATTCTGAAAAGGCACGGGCAGCGCGCTATGATCTCAATGCCGCCGAGATAAAGCCCTATCTGCAATTGGAGAAGATGGTTGAAGCGGCATTTGATACTGCTGGCAAGCTGTTCGGCGTCAGCTTTAAAGCGCATGAAGATGTCAACGCTTATCATCCAGATGTCCACGTTTTCGAGGTTCTAGATGCGGGTGGCAAGCGCATTGCCATTTTTCTTGCCGATTATTTTTCCCGCCCATCAAAACACTCCGGCGCCTGGATGAGCGAATTTCAGGAGCAGCATAAGCTCACCACACCCGACGCCACCGGAGAGAGCGGCCATACCGGCCAGACGCCGATTATTCTAAACGTTATGAATTTTGCTAAAGCGCCGGCCGGTGAGTCGGTACTGATTACCATGGATGATGCGCGTACGCTGTTCCATGAGTTCGGGCATGCACTGCACGGCATGCTATCTGATGTCACTTATCCCTCCATCTCAGGCACATCGGTCAGCCGTGATTTTGTCGAGCTACCATCGCAATTGTATGAGCATTGGTTGACGGTGCCGGAGGTACTACAGCGCTTCGCTGTGCATCATCAAACCGGCAAGGCCATACCAGAATCATTACTCGCCAAGATGTACGCTGCCGAAAAATTCAACAAGGGCTTTACCAACGTGGAATTCACCGCCTCAGCCTTGGTCGATATGGCGTTCCATTCACTCACTCCTGAGCAGGCCGAAAACATTGATCCGATGAGATTTCAGGCTGATATATTATCCAGCCTCGATATGCCGGAGGAGATCGTCATGCGCCACGCGACGCCTCACTTCGGCCATGTGTTTGCCGGCGATGGCTATTCCGCCGGATATTATTCCTACATGTGGTCCGGCGTCCTCGACGCCGATGCCTTCCTTGCCTTTGACGAAGCCGGCGACGCATTCGACAGGACGACGGCCGAAAAGCTACTGCGCCATATATATTCCGCCGGCGGCAGCGCAGACCCAGAAGAAGCCTATAAAGCCTTTCGCGGTAAACTTCCCTCACCCGACGCCTTGCTAAAAAAAGAAGGGCTGACATAGAACCCAGCGTGAGGCACCGTGATCCTCTCCCAAAGAATTTATCCAGCCCTATAAATATTAGAGGAGGGTCAAGACATGGTAATCAAGAAACATAAGCCGGAACAGATCGTTACGAAGATTTGCCAAGTTGAGGTGCTCGTTGGTTAAAGGATATCGCAGGTTGATATGATTCGAGCAATTCAAACCGCAGAGCAGTCGTTTTATAGGTGGTGGAACAGGCATATTAAATGCCTGTGGCGACGTGAGGGGCTGAAAGTCACGATGGCGAGGGCGGGTCTTTCCGATACTGAATATTCTCGATGAGAACAACCGTTTAATGTCTGGCGAGCTAGATAAAGCGCAAGCTCAACGTTTGTGAATCAACTAATCAAGCACTTAATCTCTTCATTATAGTGGCTCTTATTTTGTCACTATAAATTGACCACTCACGTATTTCTTTGATCGTTCTACCACAACCTTCACAGACGTTCTTAGCATCTATACGACACACGGATATACAGGGGCTTATAACTTTTTTCTTATTCATATTGTATTTCATTTAAAATAGGTAAAAATTTAATCAGCCCGACTTGAGTGGTCTAGAACTATGTAATGCGCGCTTTGAATCTTAATTAGCTCCTGCACTCCCTTGGGGGAGCTATTAGGAACAAAATAAGATTCTCACAACTGGGCCATGGCCTGGTCGAGGACATAACAGTGAGTTCTCGTCATGAGGATGCGAAGGTTATTGGTAAGTCAGTGCCGAGAGGATTGCAGCATATGGGTCGACTATCTGCATGAAAGTGACAAAATATAATATTTGTGCCTTATTTCACAAGCTGATCGAGCGACGGTCATTTGGTGGCGATGGTGCGCACCGCATCGGCGAGCTGGTCGACACGTTCCTGGGTATAGAGGTCGCTCCACATATTGTAGGAGAAATCGGTTATTTTTCCTTGATCAACCTTCCGGGTGTCAATCTCGACTGCTTCGCCTCCGAGATAGATCGTCTTGAACCGGCCACGGTCGAGAAGCTGGCCGACATCGGCAAGCGGGTCGCCATCGAAGGCGACGATATCAGCGTGCCGTCCCACCTCTAGCGCGCCAACCCTTTCACCATCGCTAAGATACGACCCGCTAACGGAGGTCGCGCAACGCAGTGCCTCGGCTGGGGGAATGCCAAGATAGTCGACAAAGATCTTGATTTCCTTGGCGTGCCATTCGCCGTAGGGGGTAATGGCAAAGCCGGTTTCGCTGCCGGTGAGCATTGGAACCCCCGCCTTATACGCTTTTGCAAGGCCCTCGAAGGCTATCTCGGCTTCAGCCTTGCTGGCCTCGAACCACCCCTGGCCGGCCTTGTCTGTGGGCTGGCTGAATTCATAGTTGTTGACCAGCAGGGTCAGCGTCGGACAGAGCGCAGTACCGTTTTCGAGAATCGCGTCAAGACATTCATCGTCCATCCACGAGGCATGGAAGATGACGTCAACCCCGGCGCGAGCCGAGTAAAGTGTTGCTTCCTTGCCGCGGGCATGGGCAAGAACCCGCTTTCCGAGGCGATGCCCTTCTTCAGTCATCCTCGTCGTTTCATCCTGGTTGAAGGCCGCGATCAGGCCTCTATCGCGCGATACCCCAGCCGGCTGCAAGGTGAGGTCGCCGTCCATTGCCAGCTTTATCACGTCGACACCGTCCTTGACCTGACAGCGGATCTCTTCGATCGCCTCGTCCGAGTTGCGGACAACATGTCCGATCGAGGTTTCCGGTTGGCCGATCCAGGTCGGATACCAGTCGGTTAGACCCTGGCGGCTTGTGACATAAGGACCGGCTGTGGTGATTCGAGGGCCGACAAACATGTTAGCGTTGATGGCGTCGCGGATTGACGGAGTGATACGGCCCGCATCTCCCGGGTTGCAAATTGAGGTGTAGCCGGCGCGCAGAACCCGCTGTGCCATGAACATGCCGCGTAGGGCGCGGAACTCGACCGGCGCATAGATGTCGATATCCTCTTCCGTCTTTGCGTTACCGTAGGCTAGGTGGGTGTGGAAATCGACAAGACCCGGCATTACGAATTCTTTCGCATGGTCGACGACTTCGTCGCCGTCCTCTACCACCGGCGCCGATGCGGTCGGCCCGACATAGGACAGAAGGCCATTGCCGACGACGATCGTTTGGTCCTGCTTGACGTCGGTGGCAAGGCCATCGAATAACCGTCCACAGCGAATGTGAAGTGTCATCGTAATGCTCTCCTTTTTGTGGGTCCACGGCGACTTTGAAACCGGCTGGACGTCACCGCGTTATACCCGAACGCGCCATCATTGGTGGCGCGCCCCGGCCAAAAACTTAAGAACCGGCCCATTGAACGCGTCGGCCTTCTCAAAATATGGCGCATGACCCGCACCCTCTATTGTTAGCATCGGAACATCGCCCAGAAGGGACCTAGATTTTTTGCCGACCGCAAGCGGCACTGCTTTGTCAGCGCCCCCCCAGACCAACATGATCGGCAGCGTCCCGACAAGTGCACGAAGCGCATCAGCGACTATATCGTCATCGACGCCATTAGCAATGTAGTCGCCCAGCCGAGCAAAGCTTTCCGCCGCACCGGGCGAATTGTTTATTCGGTATTCTTCCTCGATCAACTCGGGCGTGGCGAGGGCCGGGTCGGCGAGGACAAAGGCTAGTTTTCCGGCGATCGCCTCGCGCGTCGTTTTGCGAACATTCTCGCAGATTGCCTGCCCTGCCTCGGCCCCGATTGGAACTAGGCCGAGGGTACCGACCAGAACCAGTGCCTGGACACGGCCCGGGTCGCGGCAGGCGACTGCGGCGGCAATATGGCCGCCAAGCGATGTGCCTATCAGGATGGGGCGTGCGATGCCCATCGCATCGAGGAAATCGATGAGGAAATCCGCCAGGCCAGGAACCCCATGGGGCACCGAGTCGCCCTTCCCAGCAAAACCGTGTCCCGGCAGGTCGACGGCATAGCAGTGATAGCCGGCGTCGGCAAAGACCGTCAAGTTCTGGCGCCAACGGTCGGCACGGGCACCGAGGCCGTGAACGAAGATTGCAGCATCGTTGCCGGTCCCAACCTCGATCACACGGGTCAACGATGGGCCGACCCCAAACGGGTATTCAATCATGCCGCAGCCGCTCATTTCCTACTCCGATTCATGAAGTGCCAGGGTATCGCCAGCCGTTCAATGACGCCGACAGAAAGGAACAAGGCGATCGCCATGAATGCGAGGTAGAAGATCGCAGCAAAGATGACATCCGTCTTGAACCCGGCATTGGCGGCGATCATCACTGGCCCGAGCCCCTTATGAGCGCCAACCCATTCTCCGACGATAGCGCCGATCGCGCTGATCGCCGCCGCGTTCTTGACCCCAGCAAAGATGAAGGGCAGCGCCGCCGGAAACCGCACCATAGAGAAAATTTTCCGCTCATTAGCGCCGAATGAATGCATCAGGTTGATGGTCTCGCGCTCTACCGAGGCCAGTCCCGATATGGTGTTGACTGCCACCGGGAAGAAAGTAACCAATGCGACGACGATGACCTTGGGCGCCATCCCAAAGCCGAACCACATGATGAGAAGCGGCGCAATTGCGATAACCGGCACCGCCTGGGTGCTGATCACGATGGGTAGCAACGCGCGGCGCATGGTCTTGAAATGAAAGATCAGGGTGCCAAGGACGATGCCGGAGCCTACGCCGAAAGCGAAGCCGAGCAGCATTTCCTGGAGCGTGACCCATGCCGCCGGCAGAAAACGGTCCCCGGCGCGATCGATCACCGTCACGAGAATCTTATGAAGCGGCGGCAGCACGTATTCCGGCTCGCCAGTGATGACGTTGAAAAACTCCCAGAATAGGATGATCGACGCAACCACCAGCAGTGTCGGCAAGGCGCTTTCGAGATGGCGCCGCAATGAAGACCGGGCCGGCTTGACCGACCTGCCATCTCCGTCACCCGTACCGCTAGACGTCGCCATTGCTTGTTTCCCTGGGCCGTGCCGGTCAGCCCGGCAGCCCGACGATTGCCTCGATTTCAACTTTCATACCCGGAACAGCCAACTCGTTGATGCCGATCGCCGTGCTCGCCGGGCGGGTGTCACCGAAATATTCCTCACGCACCGGGTTAATAGCCCCCAGGTCTTTAATATCGGTGAGGTAGACTGTTACCCGAAGCACATCGCTGAAGGTGGCCCCTGCCGTCTCAAGTATCTTTTCCATACCGACGAAGATCTGCCTCGTCTGCGCAGCCGCATCGTCGCCGCCGATGAGGTTCATGTCCTCGTCGAGCGGAGCCAGGCCCGAAATAAACAAGAGATTGCCGAACCGCACCGCATCCGTGTAATGGCTGATTGCCGGGTTCAGACCGGGGACTTTGAATTCTTCGCGCACACTCTTGGCCATGTCGGCCTCCCTAGTTGTTGGTTTCAAACAAGTCGCCCCGGACGGGACCATGTCGTCCCGCCCGGGGTCAAGTACCTGTTGCCATTGCGGTAGTAACTACTTTGTCGGATTGTAATCGTTGGTGAAATAGGTGTTCGGGTCGGAAGGAACCGCGATTAGTCCCTGTGCTACGGCCCAATCCTGCGCGTCCTTCCACAGAGCCACGTCCTGCGTGAAGATCGTACCGTCTGCGTCCTTCCAGTGCGACTGAGTCGCATCGAAGATGCCGCGATGTTGCTTGGGCGTGAAGGCCTCGTTCCCTTTAGAGATTACAGCCAGGGTATCGGTTGGGTCAGCGAGCCACTTTTCTGTGCCCTTTTCCGTCGCCCGCAGAAACCTGCAGGTCGAGTTCGGGTTAGCCTTAATCCAGTCCTCGTTACCGACCAGAAGTTGATAATAGAAAGCCGGCACCCCATGCTCGCGATAGAGAAGCCATTTGGCCGGCTTCTTACCTTCGCCCTCCAGCACGAGGTCGGCTACGACGCCCTCGCCAAACACGAGGCCGTGGGCGGCAGCAATCTTACCAGTCACGACCAACGGTACATGGGCATAGCCGGGGTCAACGATCTCAACGTCCTCCTTGGTTAGCCCGCCCGAAGCAAGGAGCGTGGCGAGGAAGGCCTGGGCGTCCAGCTTTGGCCCAACGCCAAGAGTTTTACCCTTGAGGTCGGCGACGCTATTTACCGGCGAATCGGACAGATAGAAGAGGCCGGATCCGAGAACCCTCATGAAGGCGGCAACAGAGATCACCGGAATTCCGGTTTCGCGCGCGAGCATGACCTCCGGAACATAGGTCAGGCTGAAAGTGACTCTTTCCCGCGCAACTAGCTTGATCGGGTCGGCGGGGTTGGCGGGGGCGATGATTTCGACCTCAAGACCTTCGTCCTTATAGTAGCCACCCAGTTGTGCGGCCATCATCGGACCCTGCGAGGCCCACGGCAGCCAATCGGCCATGACCGTGATCTTGGTGCTTTCGGCCGAGCTGTCGCAAGGCCCGGCGACCGCATCGGCTGAGGCCATGGAAAGGCCGAAGGCAGCAATCGCGATTGCAAGAAAACTGGCTATAATTCGTTTCATGTCGTTCCTCCCTAAGTTCATTTGTTTATCGAGAACACCCGACGCGTTTCAGTCGGGGCGGTCAGCTTTTAGGCTTTCCTCGTAAATTTGATCGAGGATCGCCTTCTTAAGTTCGGTGAATCGGGGCGAGGTCACGATGCGATGATCGCGGGGCCGCCCTAGATCGATTTTGATTTCATCCTTTATGATCCCGGGCCGGGCCGACATCATCAGCACCCGGTCGGAGAGAAAAACTGCTTCTTCTATATCGTGGGTAATGAAAATAATCGTACGATGATCGTTTTCCCAGATACCAAGCAGCCATTCCTGCATGATCGACCGGGTCAAGGCATCGAGCGCACCGAACGGCTCGTCGAGCAACAGCATCTCGCGGTCGCACAGCAAGGTTCGCATCAGCGCGACGCGCTGGCGCATGCCGCCGGACAACTGGACCGGGTATTTGTTGGCAAATCGGCCGAGCTCGAAGCGATCCAGGATCGCCTGTGCTTGCGCGCGAGCGTCCTTTTTCGGCACGCCCAACACCTCCAATCCGACAGCGACGTTGTTGCGTATCGTGCGCCACGGGAAAAGCAGGTCCTTTTGGAACATATAGCCGAAATTGGCGCGGCGGTCGGCGACTTCCTCGCCGTCGATGACGATACGCCCGGCAGTCTGCTGCTCAAGCCCGGCGATGACATTAAGGATCGTACTCTTGCCGCAGCCACTGGGCCCAACGATGGTTACAAACTCGGCATCGTGAACGTCGAAACTCACACCGTCGACGGCGACCACCTCCTCGCCATCGCCGTCATCTACGAATGTCTTGCCGATGTCGAGCAGAGAAACCCGTGGCGCACGAGTCGCGCCGATACGGGTTTGTCGGTTACTTGGGGTATTGCTTTCCATCAACATTGTTTCGCCTCCCGGCTACTACGACCCACTTCGTTCTTCCAGGAAGCACGATACAAGCTATGTATTTTTGGATTTGTGCATGCAAAATATATATAATTTCTTGCAAGTTCAACCCCTCGTCGACCTCGCGCGAACGGCCACGTCTAAATCCGCACCCCCGCTGGGAGCCCCCGATCATTCCTTGACACTGTTGACACCGCTGCCGCCATCGACCGGATAGCAGGCGCCGGTCACCCATCCGGCACGATCAGAAGCCAGGAAGGCGATTAACTCGGCGACATCTTCTGGCGTGCCGGGGCGGCGCAGCGGATATTCGGCGGCCCGTTTGGCCATCAATGCGGTCACGGCATCGTCGCTAACGCCCGCCGCGTGATAAATATCGGTATCGACTAACGCCGGCGCTACCGCGTTGACGCGGACGCCGTCCGTCGCTACCTCCATCGCCAGCGCCCGGGTGAAGGCCTCGATCGCGCCCTTGCTGGCAACATAGACGGCAGCCCCCGGTCCAGGCCGGTGGACCAGCGATGAGCTGACGTTGACTATACAGCCGCGGTTGGCGCGCAGCAGCGGCAGTGCCGCCCGGCAGACATTAAATGTGCCGAAAAGGTTGATATCTATCTGATAGGCGATGTCGTCCTGGGTCTGAGCCTCGAAGGGGCCGGGCCGAACGACGCCGGCATTGTTGACGACAATGTCGAGACCTCCGTGGGCCTTCTCGATAGCGATGACTAGGGCACCAACCGAGCTCGCATCGGCCACGTCGCAGACATAAGGTGTGAACCGATCGCCAGCAGCGGCCGTCAGTACATCAGCGCGGCGGCCGGCGATCGCCACCACCACACCGTCGCGATCGAGCGCTGCAGCCGCGGCCAGCCCGATTCCACTGCCGCCCCCGGTGACCAGCGCAACTAGCGCCATCAGCCGGCGGCCCGCCCCAGCTTCTTGACGGCCGGCGCATCCCAGCTTTCGGGAAAACCGATGACCCCGCGCGCCGCGCTGAAGACATAGTCGCGCAGGCGGTTAAGGTTGTCGATCGCCTCGGCGACCAGGTTCGGCATCGCCAGGCGGATCGCCTCGCACAACAGCATTCGGCCGATGCCGAGTTCGTCCGCCATCTTGGCTGGGCTCACCCACTCACCGCCCAAATAATATTCGTTCAGGATGCGCTCGCGTAGATACCAATAGGCATGCTGCAGCGTCGTCACCGCTGACCCTTGATCGACTGCCATGGGCCGTTCTCCTAGAGCGGTGTCGCCAACAACGTTTGTACCGCCGCCGTGTCGACGACAACGACCTTTTCCTTGAACTTCGGGCCGTCGTCGAGAAAGATGACCTTGTCGACATATTGGCCGACGCTGAAGATTCGCGTCATGCCGTCCTGATCGGTCTGGAAGACGGCGTAATTGGCTTCGACCGAATAGATGCCGTCCGCCTCGCCGACGATCCGGGGTCGGCCGATGACGTGGCGGTCAACATGTATGTTGTAGATGTTGGCCTTGCGCAGCGACGTGATGCGGTCGCGGATCATGTTCTTATTCTCGCACAACATCAGGCTCAACGGTAGGCCGCGCACAACGTTCTCGCGGGGCAAGATCTTGTAGACGCTATCCTCGACGAAGAAATCGAGCCACTCCTCTAACTTATCGGCGTCAATCAGGTGGCCGTAATCTGCTAGCATATCCGCAATCGCCTCGCAGGCGTCGCCGTTAGTCATCGCGCTCATGATACGGCCCCATCCGGTTGGATACCCATCAACTCGCAATAATAGGCCCAACTGCCGCGCATCGGCGTTTCCGTCACCAGGGTATCCTGGCTGCCTATCTCTCCGCGGCCGCCATATTCGACTACGGCGTGAGACTCCTTCTCCCGCAAGATACCGCGATGGACAATCTCGATAGCTTCGCCATCCTCCATCGAAATTAAGCCACCAGGCCCGGCCATATTGGCCTGACGCAGGCGATGGTCGGTCATCTCTTGATCGTCGTCCTCGTAGCCATAATAGGTCCAATAGAGCTCGAACGCATCCGGGCCTTTGGTTCGAATTTGGCGGGTCGCCAGGCTGTTGCCGATCTGTTGAAAGACAGCGCCCGGGTATATCGACAGGATAGACAGAGTGATGTCGTCGCCGAATTCACGCCGCAGATCGAGCATCGCTGTGTCAGCCAGCCCATAGTCTTTGTTATAAGCCGATGATTCGCCGTAGGCCTCTGCCGCCCGATCGTCGGTATCGGTGCCTTCGGCGACATAAGAGATATTGTGGCGGTTACGACGGTCGAGCAGGGCGCCGCCCCATTGGGTCAGCCGGGCAATGCCGAATCTGACCTGGAACGGGTGCAACAACCCACCGTGATTGGGGTCGCGCACATTGTCGGTATAAAGTTTCCAATTGCCACGGATATACTGGCGCTGGTAGCCAAGAATGCGGACCGGTTTATGCATCAGACGTGCCAAGTGATTCGTCACCGACTCGTCAAGATAATCGGCCAACGGCTCAGACTCCTCCGAAAAGGTGCCGAAGATGATGCCGCAATAGATATCAATCCGCAGTTTTTGCAGTCCATGACAGCCAAGATCGAAATCCTCCGGTAGGCCTCCCTTCCCTTTCACGCCGTTGCGGAACGGGACCCCGGTTAGGTTTCCGGCCAGGTCGTAGGACCACAGGTGATAGACGCAGACGTGACTTTTGGTATTGCCGAATTCCTCGCGACAAACAGTCGCGCCGCGGTGGGCGCAACGGTTGACGAAAGCATGGATCGTGCCGTTCTTGTCGCGACTGACGACGACCGGAGTGTCACCGACATAGACCGACTTGAAGTCACCCGGGTTGGGGACCTCGGCCTCGAAGGCGAGATAGTTCCAGGTCGGGCCGCGGAAAATCCGGTACTGTTCCTGCTCGTACAGTTTCGAATCGTGATAGACGCCGAAGGGAATGCGAGTGAAGTCGTCGCGGGGCCATGTGTAGCCGGGTTTATTTTGCATCTCGAGACATTCCTCTACTTGGACCGCGGACCGAAATGATCATCACCCGACGATCACAGTATATATCCCATCGTAACATGGTCATTGGTGTTGTTAGACTAAAATATTAGCTATTTTTATAATCGCCTAATAGAGAGATAGCATTTTCCCAAGTCCTTTCTGCTGACCAGAAAGCTTCTCCAACTACAGGTATTCAGTAATTGTTTGGTTTTGTTTTTTGAGGGGTAGCCATACATGTATCTGGATACAGATATGAGGAGCTTCTCCTTCCAACACCAAATCACTCACAAGAAGTTCTACCGCTGCAACTAAACGCATACCGTAGTCACTGATGAGGGCCAGCAAATGGTGCCCGTCAAATAATCTTGTTATTTTCTCTTGTTAAACAAATTAAACACAGGATTACACAAACTATAAACAGTGCTATATTCAATTATTGTTTAACTAAATATTTTAACCATTCTTTGGAAATCTATCATGGATAACAAACCAATAATTATTGACGCTCTTCAATATAGCAAATGGAGTGAATCTATCTTCAGACAGATGAATGAATCTGGGGTGGCCGGCGTCCACGTGACTATAGCTTACCATGAAGATTTTTCAGAAATGGTAAACAATATAATAGTATGGAACCAGTATTTTGATAAATATTCGCATTTAATAATTCATGGACTTACAACTGAAGATATATACCGGGCCTTTAATGCAGGTAAGACAGCTATAATATTTGGATTACAAAACTGTTCACCAATCGAAGATAATCTAGGGTTAATAGAGATATGCCATCAATTAGGTGTAAGAATAATGCAACTATCATATAATAATCAGAGTTTGCTTGCTACTGGTTGTTATGAAAATTTAGACACAGGCATTACTCGTATGGGTCGGCAAGTTATCCGGGAAATGAACCGCTTGGGTATGATAATTGACATGAGTCATTCGGCCTCTGTTTCTACATTAGATGCAATTAATTATTCTAATAAGCCGATAGCAATCACACATGCTAATCCTTCATTTTGGCATAATTCTCTTAGAAATAAGTCAGATGAGGTTTTAAATGCGCTATCCGACAATGGCGGAATGCTTGGGTTATCACTTTATCCACATCACTTAAAAAACGGCAGTGATTGCAGCATCAAAGAATTCTGCATCATGATAGCAAAAACGGCTGAGAAAATAGGGGTAGATAACATTGGCTTTGGGAGCGACCTGTGTCAAAATCAGCCAGATAGTATTGTCAAATGGATGCGCAATGGTACGTGGACTAAAGATGTTGATTTTGGGGAGGGTACGAAAGATACACCCGGATTTCCAGCTCAACCAGAATGGTTTCAGTCAAATATAGATTTCAGTAATATTATTAATGAATTGCAAAATATTGGGTTTTCCAGTCAAGAAATAGAAAAGATCTCTGGTAAAAATTGGTTAACATTTTTCAAAGGTTTCTTTTAAATATTATTAATTAAGTAAATTATTTATGGATAGTCAAAATAATATAATTTTACCTCGCCCATCGACTGAGGTAATGCGTCTTAAACAACTAGGGTCCACATTTCAAACTCGACTGAGTTTTATGCGAAGACTTGTCCGCCAAATGCATATAGAAAATTGGAAAATTGTTTGCAGTAATTTTTCTCTTGATGATAAAGGTTATGGAACTGCGGTTTACTCTGTTAGAACGCTAAATAATATTTACAGTTTAATTTGTTTTTCGCACTATCTTGACCCACAAAGTCGGACCGATCGGGTAATTGCGGAAAACTGGGATAGTACTTTTACCCTTTTCGATGGAGTTCCAACTGAAAAAGATATTAAAAGACTATATCACCAAACAACTAAACAAGAATCCGGCCGATTTAACGCCACTGATTTAGTTTTAAGTAGAGCTAATAAAAGTTTGAGATTATTTGACCATGTTGTGAAGTCGTTAGCTTCCGGCCAACAACCGGATCCACATTATTTAAATTCCGTTGGTTACCTAATGCGAACAACAGCCGTCTACGCCAACGGTAAATTTGGGTTAGCAGATCGCTCACTTTATGCGTCCCGGCCCGAACTAACACCGCCTTATCAGGTAGAAATGCTAACGGTTTACTTGATTAGGGAATTTAGCTTAGATTTAGTGAACCATCTAGCAAACTGCGCAACACCTAATAAAGCCGCAAAATTAGACAGAAAACTCAAGAGATATTTGGGTATGGGGAATGCAACTGGACTAGGCATGGCACCATTTTTAGTCCATCACCCTTTGCTCATTCATAAATGGTTTGAATCAAAAGAAATAGCATTTTCAAGGGTTAGGTCCATACCAAAGGCCTCTAGTACAAAAATTGACTATTTTATTAAAATTTTATCACGCTCATACCAGCATTTATGTGAATGGAATATAGAAGATAAGCAACAAAAAAACAAAATTTTAGTAATGCAAAAGGAATTAGCGTTACTGATTCAGTCATTCTCTGATAATAATTTATTATTAAACGGTTCATTTCCCTGGAATTCTTTGTACGAAAAAGTAAAGTCTTCATGGTCTGTTGAGGGAACTGAGCTTTTGGTGGCATTAATTCTTGAGCCTTATCCTGAAATCGTTGATGAATTAGGGGATTCACTTCATTACCAACAGAATGCTATATTCAACCCCGCTCAAACCACCTCCGATTTGTTAATAATTGTCGAACAACAATATAATTGGGCACTTGAGATAAATTTTGACGATTCAACAGAAAGCCAATATTTTTGGTACTATTCTGAAGAGAAGAACGAACCCCGTCGAGGCAATCGATATACTGAAGACGGGGTTGATAATGAAATGAAAATTACGGTCGCTAGAGATATTTATAGATTACGCAAAGCACTAAAATCGTTTAATAATAATCTTATATTATCTGAATTTTTGATGCATTATCCCGATCTTCGGCATATTTGTCGACGCGTACAGCTTTTAATGACACATCCATATGCTGAAATACAGGATAATATAATTTCTGTACATTGCGAACCAATCGATATACTGCGTGGTAAATTAGCATTTTTTGGCGCATCAAAATTTGACCCAAAATCAGATCTTTGGACACGAATTACTTTATGCCAGGGAGCTCCCCTGCGAGATGAATTATCTGATCAACATGCCGATGATTGGTGTTTTCCTATTACACCGGTAATCGCATAATGCGCGTCTCGCTCAATGAAATACAAACTATTACATATAAGGCCTGTATTGCAGTAGGTTTACCTATAGGTATTAGTCAGGATGCAAGTCAAGCAGCAGGACATGTTTATCCACAATACCAGGGATCTATGAAACCATTTGCTGATGCCGTATCCGCAGTAGATAAAAAATATTCTGACAAATACAATATAACTCAGGCCGTTGAAGGTATATTTAGTTCAATAACAACTGGTAAACAATTGTCAGCTTTATATGCTGCACCGACGGTTTGTGACCAAATACTTGTACGTAATAACAATTCTCAAGCTCACTCTCTAATTACATTGATAGAACTAGATGTTCCCGTAATAATAATTTTTGAGATAATGTTCACCACCATGTTTATAAGAAATGGGGTAAGTATCACTTGGAGCATCAACCAGGGCGATAAAATGCAAGGTGCGTGTGTGAGCGGAAATATTATTTTTACGCGTGGTAATTATGAAGATTTATTTTCTCTTAGAAAATCTAAATTAACAATATCAATACCAAATTATATTTCATCGTTATCTTTTTTAAATGCAAATAATACAGATAAGTTACTGAATTTAGATATAGATAACATGACATGGAAATGTTTATCTGAATATGCAGACCGGCTTTTAGTGCCATCAAGCGATGCGTCCCGAATGAAAGGCGCCGGTGCAGGGACTATAGACACAGATTAACTCTGGTGAATAGGTAGTTTCTTCATAGAGCTAAAAGTTTTTTGGTATATTGAGACTCTATTATTTAATTATTTTTATCGTTAATAGAGTTAGATATTTCTGGTCTAGCTAGTGAAAAAATTAGCGTGTCAATATCAATATCACCAATAATTTTTGAATTATTAACTACAGAAGCTGATTTTTCGCTCCCCTTTACAAGAACTTGTAGCGCTTCTTCTACAACCATATCGCTTTCAATTGTTAGGCGGTGTTCTGATATTTGAGCATTCATTATTGAACCCACTTTTAATACGCGGCCTCTATTAATATCCTTGGTAAAAGCTGCTACATAATCATCAACGGGCTTTAATATAATCGTTTGCGGAGATCCTTTTTGAACGATGACTCCGTCTTTGAGGATGGCTACACTATCTCCAATTCGTAAAGCTTCGTCCAAGTCATGCGTGATGAATATAATAGTTTTATTTAATTCTTCCTGCAGGCTTAAAAGTATATCCTGCATATCTGTTCTAATTAATGGATCTAAGGCCGAGAATGGCTCGTCCATAAGTAGTATGTCGGCATCTGTAGCGAGTGCACGTGCCAACCCAACGCGTTGTTGCATCCCTCCTGACAATTGGGCCGGGTAATATTTTTCAAAACCCGAGAGACCCACACGGTCAATCCATCTGCGGCTACGTTTTTCCGCTATTTTTTTGTCGATTTTTTGAATTACTAAACCATAGGCTACATTTTCGGAAACTGTTCTATGAGGCAACAATGAAAACTTCTGAAAAACCATCGAAGCGTCGAATCGACGAAAATTCATCAGTTGATTTTTATCCATTGATAAAACATTTTTTCCCCCAACGATAATTTGCCCTGATGTTGGTTCAATCAGTCTATTTATATGTCTAATTAATGTTGATTTTCCTGAACCAGATAGGCCCATGATAACCTGTATTTCATGAGCCGCTATTTCTATATTTACATTTTCTAGCCCCAATACATGTCCGTGAATTTCCATTAATTGTTGTTTGGAAACTCCACTTTTCACTAAATCGATTACCGTTTCTGGGCGAGGACCGAAAATTTTATATACATTTTTTATTTCTACGGCTGAATCAGTCATCGTGGCCGCCCTCAAGATGTTTTTGTAGGCGCTTGCCGTAGTTCTGGGATATGCGGTCAAAGATAATAGCGAGACCTACTATAGCAAGGCCGTTTAAAAATCCGAGTGCAAGGTATTGATTTGATACTGCTCTCAATACTTGCTGACCTAGACCTTGCATGCCAATCATAGCAGCAATAACCACCATAGCTAACGCCATCATTATGGTTTGATTCACCCCGGCAAAAATATTGGGAAGTGCTAGCGGAATTTGAACACCAAATAATTTTTGGCGATAACTTGCTCCGAACGAATCGGCAGCTTCTAGAACCTCCCGGTCTACCAAACGGATCCCTAAATTAGTAAGCCTAACTATTGGAGGTATTGCGTAAATACAAACTGCCAATAAACCGGGTACTTTTCCAATGCCTAGCAACATAACAACGGGAATCAAATACACAAAACTTGGAATTGTCTGCATAACATCTAAGACTGGAGTAACAATAGCCCTTACCCGATTGGATCGTGCCATTGCAATACCAACAGGGATTCCCACTACTATACATAATAAAGTTGATACTGATACAATGGCTAATGTTGCCATCGTATCTTTCCACATTCCAAAATACCCAATTAAAAGGAATGCTCCAACCGTACCAATAACTACATACCAGTTACGTGCTCCAAACCAAGCTAATATAGCGAACACACATAATATCACTGGCCAAGGCGCAGCTACTAAAATTTTTTCAAACCACACTAAAAAATACAGCAGCGGATCAAAAAATGATTCTAATGAATCTCCATAAGCTCGAGAAAAATCCCTGAACCCCAAATCGATAGATTTCTTAAGATCACGGAGATCTTGCGGATCCATCGTTGGGGGATTTGTAAGATTCATTTTAACTCTTAATTAAATTGAAAAAATAGGGGTCTACCGATCAGTAGATCAGTAGACCCCCGAATTTTTACCATAGGAAACTACATGCCAGCTTTTACCTTGGCTGCAACATCCGACGATACCCACTGTGTCCATAAATCTTCGTGAACTTTTAGAAACTCCATGGCGGCGTCTGCGCCATCAGCTTGATTATCCTGCATATAAACAAGCATTCCGTTCATAACAGGACCCGGATAAACACGTGCGGCCAAATAGTCGTTCGCAGCGCCGCCCTTTTTCTTAAATTCATCCGTTACTATCGTCTGGACTTCTGATTTGGTCCATGAAGATGGTTTTGGATCATCACATTCTTGCTCAGGCTTTACGATGCAGCCGTCCCAATTTTCTGATCCTGCAAAGTCTACGCCGAACGGAACTGGAACCATATTATATTTTCCGATCATAGCGGTAGGAGACCAGTAGTAACCAAACCAGTTTTCTCCGCGTTCAACCGCCTTTGCCATTGATCCATCTAGACCAGCTGAGGATCCTGGGTCCACTAACACCCAACCCTTGGCTTCCATATCAAAAGCACGGAACAGATTGGCGTTTGTTAACTGACAGCCCCAACCGGCAGGGCACGTCACAAAAGCACCCTTTGAGGGATCTTCCTTGTAAGGAAACAATTCAGGATGTTCGAGAATATCAAGAACAGTTTTTAATTCAGGATGATCATTTGCAGTCTTCGGCGGTATCCACCAACCTTCACCTAGGCCAGTAATCGGAGTTGGATTTGCGGCATGAAGCCGGCCTTCATCAAAGGCAATCTGCAACGGCCCGCGAAATGAATTCGACCAAACCTCGGGCGCAACATCCGGCGCTCCCTTTTCATTCATTGACGTGAATGTTGGCATGGTATCGCCTGGAACTAACCCGACGTCACATCCGTATCCTTTACCTAGGATGATTTTATCAACATTGGCCATAAATCCCGCAGATGCCCAGTTCATTTCTGCAATAGTGACAGAACCACACGAAGCAGATGCACCTTGCGCCATTAACATCGCAAAACCAGCCACCACTGCACTGAGTATAAGTTTTCTCATTATTCGCCTCCCTCGGTTTCTACTTAGATACTAAATATTAATGCTGCTAAAGTAACTGTCAATCAAGTCGGTTGTAAAATAGCCACAGCTGGTAAAAAAAATTCGAAATTCCACTTTATGTTTATCTTAATTTTAACTTTAAAAATTGAGTGTCTCTGCTGACTTGCCCCCATGTTTAATAACGTTCCGCTAGTTTCGAGCATGCTTGGTATTTGCCGAGCGATGATTGCCCGTAGCCCAAAGCGCGATTGACTTCAAAAATCTTCGCTCAGGCCCCGCCTGGGGCTACCAGCCACGTCCTTTAGCAGGCCGTAGTGCTTTTGGCTGAAAATTTTGCCGGCCCTGCCCAGAATTTTTGTCTCCCCGAAAAAAAACACGCCAACCGGTTTGGTTAGCAAGAAAATTTTGGCCGTGGGGGAGGGGGGGGGTTAAGGTTTGAACCTACAGTCTTCAGATTCCAAATCAGATGCTGTAGCCTTACGCCACTAAGAAACGCTTAGAAATTTATGCTCTCGGGTTCAACTAACCCGCTGTACAATATCATAACACGCACAACGTTGCGCATGGCCGAACGAAGCTTAGCCAGGGTCCCAGCCTATGCCCTGCGGGGGGGGGACCACGTCCGAATGAACCAAAATAGCGAACCTAACGGGTTAGCGACCCACGCGAGCGTCCCAGATACGTCTGAGATGATTGCGATTCTATGCTGACCGGGCGGCGTACAGAAGCCTGCGCGCGTACCCGCTGGACAATTGTCGCGCTTGCCGTCATCGCGGGCATTGCAGTCGGATTTGCGGTCGGTAAGGTGCCTCCAGCGATGGCTATGATCTCGACGGACTTCGGCCTCGACAAAGTGACCGCTGGGTGGCTCGCCTCGATCTTCTTCGCATTCGGCGCAGGATTCGGCGTGCTGACGGGCATGGCCGGGGGTCGGGTTGGTGCCCGCAATCTTTTGCTAACTGGCCTCCTCATCCTCGGGCTTGCCAGTTTGGTCGGCGCGGGGGCGACTGGCGGTGGAATGCTACTCGCGATGCGTGTCGTTGAAGGCGTCGGCTTCGCCGCAATCGTCTCAGCGGCACCCAAACTCATCTTCGATGCTGCCACGCCCAAAGACCGTGATCTCGCGCTCGGTATATGGAGCACCTACATGCCTGCCGGCATGGCAATCGCGATGGTCGTGACATCCTTTTTGATCGAGCCGCTCGGATGGCGTGGCATCTGGCTCGTGTCCGCTGGATCCGGGCTGGTGATTGCCATCCTCGCTTTTGCTGGAACGATGCGCAGCCGTTGGCCGGAGCAGCCGCAAACAGACACGAACGTCGCCTTCGATTGGGGTGGTACCCGAGCGACATTGGCATCTGGTGCACTGTGGCTCTACAGCGGTGCATTTATCCTTTTCACCGTTCAGTGGTTCGCTATCGCAGCCTGGATGCCCACATTCCTGACAGAGACCCAGGGCCGCATGGCGACGGCCGCTGCACTCTTCTCAGCGCTTGTCGTTGCAACGAATGTCGCGGGCAATCTCATCGGCGCATGGCTGCTCTATCGTGGAGTGCCCCGCTGGTTACTGCTGGCCGAAGCATACCTGACCATGGGCGCAACCGGAGCGCTAATATTCGCCGGGTTCATACCCGATGCCCTAAAGATACCGCTCGCGATTATCTTCAGCACCGGCAGCGGTGTACTTCCCGCCGCTGCTTTCTCGGGTGCCGCGGTACACGCGCCGAAGCCTGGTCTCATTGCCATGGCGAGTGGCCTCATCGCCCAAGGCGCAGCAATCGGCATGCTTCTCGGCCCGCCTCTGATGGCCGTTGTGGTGGGAAGTTTAGGAAGCTGGGAGGACGCTTGGTGGTGCATGTTGATTTGCCCTGTTGCTGGGCTCGCGATCGCCTTCGGTATTTTTACAATCGAGCGCAGGCAAGATGTAGGCGGAGCATGACCGAGAACAGCCTCAGGCGATCACAGGGAGCCGCCACGGTGCTAGCACAACCCGTTAGAGTGGCGTCAGCTCGCGGCGTAAAATTGGAGTCGACCAAAAATTTAGAGACCGGTTTATATAAGTTATATTGACACCACCGCGTCGGATAGGAAGGACGAAACATGGGCAATTTGCAAGAAGCGTCGGACTTAGAAAATACCGTGGTTGTCAGCGCTAGACGATTTGAGGAATCGCCGTTCATTGAGCGCACGGGCAGCCCGCAGATGGTGCGCGGAGTTTATGCGGGGCGCTATTTTCCCATTTTCGCGGGCGAGGACTGGACCGAGAAATACTGGACCCTGCGCCAGAAGGCGCTGATCTTTGATGTGCCTGAAAAACCGGTCGAAATCTCTGGCCCCGATACCGTGCCATTCCTTGAAAAAGTGCTGGCTCGTAAGGTCTCAACCATGGCACAAGGGCGCGGCTATTACGCCATCGCCTGCACCCCCCAAGGCGGTATCTTCATGGATGGCGTGGTCTTCAGGCTTGGCAAAAATCGGTTCTGGTATGTCCAGGCAGATGGCCCGTTCGAAACCTGGTTGATAGCCCATAGCGGCGGGTTTGATATCACGATTTCCGATCCCTATTCCCGCGTGCTTCAAATCCAGGGGCCTGCGTCGCTAGACATCATGCATGCGGCCTCAAACGGCGCCATCGATGATACCATGAAATTCTACCGTTCAGGATATTTCGATATCGGCGGTCAGACCCTCTATGTATCGCGCACCGGGTTCACCAATGAGCTGGGATTCGAGATTTACTGCGATGGCGCTGCAACCGATCACCTGGCTCTCTGGGACTACTTGACGGCCTGCGGCGGACCACATGGCATGGAATTCTCCTCAGCCCGTGCGATGACTATTCGCCGTATCGAAGGCGGTATTCTGGGCAATCTTACAGATATTGATAAGACCATTACACCATTCGAGGCAGGCCTTGCCCCATTCATCGACATGGACAAAGGTGATTTTGTGGGACGCGATGCGCTGGTAGCCAAGGACACCCGATCGTGCCTCTTTGGACTGACCTGCGCAACCGAAACACCCGCGGCAGGCAGTACAGTTTTGGATGGCGATACGCAAGTTGGTAGGATTACGGCGGGCGTTCCGTCGCCAACACTAGGCTTGGGCATTGGGTACGTCCTGTTCAATACACCCGGCAACTGGGTGGGCCATGCACTGTCGTTGCGCCTGCCCAACGGCACAATTCACAATAGCCATATCGTGAATATACCTTTTTTTGACCGTGAAAAGAAAATCGCCAGGGGCGTCGATCGTAGAATTCCCGTAAGGCCTGGAAATTAGATGCTAATGATTGCTTCTTCACCCGATGGCGTATGCCAGGAGTTCTATGCCAATGCCGCGAAGGTTCGCGAGGTCTTCAAGTCAGTATTTCTGTCCCGTGAGTGTCCTGAACCGAGAACCCTTGGGTAGGAGGAGGTAGCTAAGTGCCTGAAAAGAATGGCGCACCCGACAGGATTCGAACCTGTGACCTCTGCCTTCGGAGGGCAGCGCTCTATCCAGCTGAGCTACGGGTGCAGAGTCACGCGCTCGCTTCATGTATCGCAATAGGGGTAATCTACCGTGCGCTCGCGGATTGTAAAGCCGGGTGCTGGAATTAGCCGGTATTTGCCAAGTATTTGGGAAGTTTGTTAAGAAAATATTTGATATCCGCCGTTTCGACCAAAAGATGCGCGGAGAGGCGGACACGGCCGCTATCTGACCAGATCAGGGTGTTGGTGTTGTCCTTGGTCGCTAATTCCATCAGGCGGTCTGCAGCGGAGTGGGTGAAGCAAATGTTTCCGGCGCGAGCTTGCTCGGCTAATCTTTGGCTGCGGGGCCGAGCCAGACATCTAAAAAGCTGTCGAACCAGCGCCGTATGATCGGATTATGCACAGGTGCGCAGGCGCGCTGCTCGGCCGCAGTTTGCGCACCAGGCATGCTGAGCTGCGGCGCGCCAGCCTCCGAGGTGATCCAAACTTCCATGGTTTTGACATACATTTCCGGATGGAACTGGATGGCATAGGCATTGTCGCCGTGGCGGAAGGCCTGATTGTAGAAAGCCTCGCCACCGGTCGCCAACAACTCAGCCCCTTCCGGCAAGTCGAAGCCTTCGCGGTGCCATTGATAGGCGATCATGCTGTCGGGAAAGAGCCCGCGCCCTGCCGGCGTGGCATTGACCTCATGATAACCGATCTCGCGCACCCCATCTGTACGCTCCCAAACTTTGGCGCCAAGCGTGTGGGCCATCATCTGGGCGCCAAGGCAAATGCCTAGAAATGGTGCGCCGCTGACCATTTGTTCGCTCACCCAGTCCAATTCGGTAGCAAGAAAATCGAGCTCAGCAGCGTCACCAACCATTTGTGCGCCGCCAAATACCACGGCAGCAACATAGCCCTCGGGCCGTCCTTGGCGAAGTGGAGGCAGGCTGTCACCGAGAAATGGGCAGCAAATTTCCGTCGTGTAGCCAAGCGCCTGCATGGCCTCGCCCACCGGGCTGGGGTCGGCTTTTTCCGAATGGGTAATGAAGATGATTTTTTGTTCGCCTACAGCCATCAAATATATACGTTCCTGTTCCGTCCGGTCTCTACAAGCCTGCTTTTACTACAAATTAAATAGGAGAACTTCACGGCGCTGCGCCGTTTTTATTTTTCTTATAGCGCCATCCTACCTCAGGCAACAATTTCTATGATGTCGCAATTTGTTGTTAAAAATACTCCTATTACGCTGGGCTCAGCGAGTGCTAACATTAAAGTAAGAAAGTATGAAGCGCTTCTAGGGGAAAGAAATTTATGGGCTTGCATCTCTTTTTGGTCGTGCTCGGCCTGTTTGTCCTACTGTTTATAGCCAGTCTGCTGGTACCGGTGGCGCGCCGGCTGAATTTCCCGTTCACGGTTCTGCTCGCCGCCGCCGGTGTGGTGCTTGGTATTATTGTGCTCGTTATTCCAGACAAGAGCAGTGCTGGGATTGCCGGCGATTTCCTGCACGCCGTTGAAAATCTTGATATCACCTCCGAGGCGGTGTTTTTCTTGTTTCTGCCGGCGCTAATTTTCGAATCCTCCATGAGCATTAATGTGCGCCATTTGATGAAGGATATTAAACCGATCCTGATGCTCGCGGTGATCGGCTTGCTGATCTCAACCTTCGCCGTCGGCTTCGCCATGCAATGGGTTTCCGGCATTGGCTTCGTTGCTTGCCTTTTGCTGGGAGCTATCGTTTCGGCAACCGACCCCGTTGCGGTGGTGGCGATCTTCAAGGATCTAGGAGCGCCCAAGCGCCTGACCATATTAGTCGAGGGCGAGAGCCTGTTTAACGACGCCACGGCGATTGTGCTATTTATCATTCTTGCCGCCGTCATGGTGGGCACCGCCGAGGCGTCGGCGGGCTCAGCGGCAGTGGCGTTCATCAAGGTCTTTTTTGGCGGTATCGCGGTTGGTCTGGTGGCGGCACGCGCTATGGCCTGGTTGATCGGCAAGATGCGCAATATGCCGCTGGTCGAGATAACGCTGACGGTGGTGCTTGCCTATCTGTCGTTCCTGATCGCCGAGCATTATCTCCATGTCTCGGGCGTTATGGCGGTGGTCACGGCCGGTCTAGTGATGGGCTCTTACGGGCGCACCAAGGTATCGCCCGCCACCTGGCACGCGCTGCACGAAACCTGGGAGCAACTCGGCTTCTGGGCTAACTCGCTAATTTTCTTCCTGGTTGGAATCCTGGTGCCCAATGTCCTCAAGGATTTTACCGGCGAGCAGGCGGTGTGGCTAGTGGTGCTGGTCGCGGTTGCCTTTGCTGCCCGCGCCGCAGTGTTGTTTGGTATTCTGCCCCTGATGATTCGCGCCAAGCTTAGCCACAATGTTTCAGGCGCCTTCAAGACCATCATGTTCTGGGGTGGGTTACGCGGCGCGGTGTCCCTCGCCCTCGCTCTGGTTATTTTCGAAACTGATGGTATCGATCGCGAGGTCAAGAATTTCATCATCGTGCTGGTTACCTGTTTTGTGCTGATCACGCTATTTGTGAACGCCACGACGATCCGCTTTGTGATGGCGATGTTTGGTCTGGATAAACTGTCGCCGGCCGATATTGCGGTGCGCGACCGGGTGATGGCGTTATCACTCAGCCGTATTCAAGGCGAAATTCATGAAGTGGCCGAGGCCCAGCAGGTGGCGCCAAAACTGGCCCATGAAATCTCCAATAATTATTCCAAGCGCCTGGCCACGCTTGAGCATCAGATTGCCAACACCGCCGAGCTCAATGATAAAGATCGGCTGAAAATAGGCCTTGGCACATTGGTCAACCGGGAGCGCGAGATTTACCTCAAGCGCTTCTCCGATGGCGTGGCTTCGGATAATATCACCCGCGCTCTGCTGGCGGCGACGGACACGGTGGAAGACGGCATGAAAGCCGACGGTGTCAGCGGCTACGACGAGGCCGTGGCGCAGCGCCTAGGTTTTGATTTCGGCTTCCGCATAGCGATGTATCTACAGCGTAAATTTGGCCTTACCGGGGCTTTGCAAAGTCAGTTGGCCGAGCGCTTTGAGGTCCTAATCGCCATGCAGAGTGGGCTGCGCCAATTGCTTGCTACAACCACACCCAGCATGGCCGGCCTCCTCGGTACCGGCATCGCCGAGCATCTCGAAGAAATTTTGCGGGCGCGCGCCAGTAAGACAGATCAGGCGCTGGATGCGCTTAAGCTGCAATATCCTGACTATTTCGACGCCGTGCAAAGGTGCCATCTTGGGCGCGTAGCGGTGCGCCTTGAGGATTCGGATTACCGTCGCATGCTCGCGGAGCAGCTCATTAGTCCTGAAGTCTATACCAATCTGGTGCAGGATCTTGATTTACGGGCACGTGGTTTTGAGGCCATGCCCGAACTTGACCTCGGCCTGCAGCCGGAAATTATGGTGGCTAAGGTAACGTTCTTTGCCGATCTGGATCGCGCCCGTATTCGTCAAATCGTCGCCCTGTTGCGCCCGCGTCTCGTTCTGCCCGGCGAGAAGGTGGTTAAAAAAGGCGATGCCGGCGATGCCATGTATTTCGTTTCCACCGGCGCACTGGAGGTTGATATAGGCGAGACGCCTATCCGCCTTGGCAGCGGCGATTTCTTTGGCGAGATCGCCCTGGTGCGCGATGCGCCGCGCAATGCCGATGTGACGGCGCTCAGCTATTGCCAGATGCTGATGCTGACGGCGCGGGAGTTCCGCTCGCTGATGGAGGCGCATGCCGACCTCAAAAGCACCATTGAGCGCGTAGTTGCTGAACGACTAGGTGATAATAGTGGTTAGAGAGCTTGCCATTATATACTATTTTGGCAAAAAATTGGTTTAATAAGATGCGCCAGGATCCGATGGTCTCCTTCGCGTCACATATTTTTCTCTCCGGCGACGATACCGACAAGCTATTGGAAAATCTGGGTGAGATCGGCGAGCGCAACATCAATATAATGTTGGAGGTCAGCGCTCCAGCACAGCGCGGTGTTGTGCGCCGTGCCCTGGCTTGTGGCTACGCAAATCGAACGTGATCCGCATCGTCAGTGCGCTTAAGCGGGCCGACGGCTGATCCATTGACGAGATCCACACAAGTAACTAGAGAGTATTGATGAGCATAGAAGCGCCCCTTACCGTCCATCGTGAGACCGTCCTGCCTGAGTGGATCGATTATAACGGCCATATGAATGTTGCCTATTATCTGATGGCAGCTGATCACGCTATGGAAGCCTTTGGCGGCTCTATCGGCCTTAATGAGAGCTATAAGAAAAAAACCAACCGGTCGACCTTCGCCCTCGATACGCGAATCATTTATGCGCGTGAACTGGTGGTCAATGCACCAGTGCGGGTTACCGCCCAATTGATTGCCTATGATGCCAAGAGATTCCATGTTTGTCTGTCTTTATTGCATGGTGAGGAGGGCTGGCTGTCGGCGCTCAGCGAATGGGTTTTGGTGCATGTGGATCTTGGCGCACGGCGCTCGGAACCCATGCCAAAAGAGACATTGGCGAGATTAGAAGATATCATGGTCGCCCATAAAGACCTGCCGCGCCATGAGGCACTGGAGCGTCCCTTCGGCTTGGCGCGCAGCTCTAGTAGTTGAGCAAACTCTTGCGGCACGGTAAACCTATAAACATATGATCCTGTTGATAAAAAAATTGCCCCCGGCGGCGCTTCTGGCCCTGTTATTGGCAGCAGTGATGATGTCGGCGCCAGCTTTTGCAGCGTGTACCGATACGCCGGCGCCCGGCGTGGACTGGCAGCGCTGTTATCAGGACAAGCGCCATTTTAAAGATGTCGATCTGACCGCCGCCAATTTGCGTGGCGGATTTTTTGCCCGCAGTAATTTCAGTGGCGCCGATTTGTCCCGCATTGACGGTCGGCGGGCGAAATTTGTCACCACCGTGATGAACCATACACGCTTCGATAAAGCCCGCCTGATTGGCGCTGATTTTACCACCGCTGAACTTGCCAGCGCTTCCTTCCGCGAGGCTGATTTACGCCGCGCAAAATTTTTCCGCGCCAATTTACGTGGTGCGGACTTCACCGGCGCTGTTCTCGGTAGTACAGATTTTCTCAAAGCGGATCTGAGCGGCGCGACCTGGGTCGATGGTACGACCATTTGTCCAGAAGGCTCGATTGGACAATGTAACTGATCCGATGTTGGATTTTAGCCACTATGGGCGCGCAGCTGGCTGAGGGCGTATTCCACTTAAAGAGAGCATTGTTGCCGGCTTTATCGCAATCATCTCAATTGGCACCAGCCCTTCGGTCGGACGCGAAGGGCCAGCGTTTTATATCGGCGCCAGCTTCACCTGATGGACACGGCCGCGATCGGGCGCTCAAAGTCCATAGCGACGCGCTGTATTCAGCTTGCTGCGAAAGCTGCGACAACCGGCGCACTCGATCATCGACATTACCGCCATCTGGCTAAATTAGATATGTATCCCGTTTACTTATCTTGGAATATTCAAGAGATACATAAACTGAATACATAACTATTGCTCGAACCGATAGAGCGCGTTTGGCTCGCAACAAGTGAAAGCTCTGGTCTAATTCGTAATTGGTGCCAACCGTTCTAAGCTCAGGCAAAAAATATTCTGCTCATAGAGCGTTTTACGGTCGTGGAATGGGGGCGTACGAATGCTATATATAAGGCTATCGATTCGCTGGATTTTATCCACTAGGCAGGCGGTACATGAGCGATCCCTTTGATCTTGCAGTTATAGCGGAGGCCAATTCCACCGAGTCCGCTCTACATGAACCGGTCGCAAATGCGCCGGATGCCTTCTATCTGGCGTCGCTCAATTCCGAGCAGCGCGCTGCCGTGGAGACGACAGATGGGCCAGTGTTGGTGCTGGCCGGTGCGGGCACTGGCAAGACTCGGGTGCTGACCACGCGCCTCGCCCATATCCTCCATCAGGGGAAAGCGTATCCCAGTGAAATTCTCGCCGTGACCTTCACCAATAAGGCGGCGAACGAAATGGTCGAGCGTGTCTCCAGACTAATTGGCCACCCGGCGGAAGGGCTATGGCTGGGGACGTTTCATGCCATGGCGGCACGCATTTTGCGCCGCCATTCCGAGCTCGTCGGCCTGAAGCCGGATTTCACCATTCTTGATAGCGATGATCAGGTGCGACTGTTAAAGCAATTGCTACGCGCCGCCAATGTAGATGAAAAGCGCTGGCCGGCGCGGGCGCTGTCGACCGTTATCCAGCGCTGGAAGGATCGCGGTTTGACGCCGGAAAAGGTCCGTGAGACTGAAGAAGCGGAGTTCGCTAATGGCAAGGCATCAGAGCTCTACCGGCAATATCAGGCGCGCCTGCGGACAGTGAATGCCGCCGATTTCGGCGATCTTATGATGCATAACCTGACCATCTTCACGGCAGAGCCGGAGATTTTAGCGGAATATGAGCGGCGTTTTAAATATGTTCTAGTCGATGAATACCAGGACACCAATGTAGCGCAATATTTATGGCTGCGCTTGCTCGCACGCACGCGCCACAATATCTGCTGTGTTGGCGATGACGATCAATCAATCTATGGCTGGCGCGGTGCCGAAGTGGGTAATATTTTACGCTTCGAGAAGGATTTCACCGGTGCGGGAGTGATTCGTCTGGAGCGTAATTATCGCTCCACCGGAAATATTCTCGGTGCTGCCTCGGGGCTGATTGCGCATAATAGCGGGCGCCTCGGCAAGACACTCTGGACCGAGGATGCAGACGGTGAGAAAGTCAGCGTCACCGGCTGTTGGGACGGCGATGAAGAAGCCCGCATCGTCGGTGAAGTGATTGAAAATTTTCAGCGCGGCGGTGAGAGTCTGGAGCAGATGGCCATTCTGGTGCGCGCCGGTTTTCAAACGCGCTCCTTTGAGGAGCGCTTTGTTGCCATCGATCTGCCCTACCGGGTGATCGGCGGGTTGCGTTTTTATGAACGCCAGGAAATTCGTGACGCTATTGCCTACCTTCGTGTGCTTAATCAGCCCGACGATGATTTGGCGTTTGAGCGAATCGTCAATCTACCGCGCCGTGGTCTCGGCGACGCCACCCTCCAGCTTGTGCACCGCCTCGCTCGGGCTAGCGATTGTTCGCTCCACCGTGCATCCGAAATGCTGGTCGAGACAGATGAGCTGAAAGCTAAACCGTGCGTTGCGCTGAGCAGCCTGCTAGAGAAATTTGCTAGCTGGCGTGTGCTCGCGGAAGAGAAGCCCCATTGGGATGTGCTCGCCACTATGCTCGATCAATCGGGCTACCGCGAGATGTGGAAGAAAGACAAAACGCCGCAAGCGCCGGGGCGACTAGAAAATCTCGAAGAACTGGTCGGTGCGCTGGAGGAGTTTGATTCACTCGGAGAATTTTTAGAACATGTCAGCCTGGTGATGGACCGTGAGGAAGGTCGCGGCGAGGAGATGGTCAGCCTCATGACCCTGCACGGCGCAAAAGGCTTGGAGTTTAACAACGTTTTCTTACCCGGTTGGGAAGAAGGACTGTTCCCGCATCAATTAGCGCTCGATGAAAGCGGCGCCAAGGGCCTGGAGGAGGAACGCCGTCTAGCTTATGTAGGCATTACCCGGGCGCGCAAGCAGGTGCATATCTTAAGCGCCGCCAATCGCCAAATTCATAATCAATGGGTCAGCTCTCTACCGTCGCGCTTTATCGACGAATTGCCCACAGAACATAGCGAAGTGCGCAACCGCGATGGCTTCCCGGTGGTTCAGGACATGCAGGCTGCGGCGGCGGAGCGCAATGCTAGCGGTTGGCGGAGAGGACGTTCTTATGGTGATAGATATGGTGGCGGTAGTTCTTCCGGCGCGTCCGGCTTTGCGCCGCGCCACGTTCGCCCGCATGAAAAAAATGCTCCTGCCAGCTTGGCTTCAAAACCGGCCAAGGGAAAATATTCCGTCGGTACGCGCATCTTTCATCAGAAATTCGGCTATGGTCGCATCCGCACCGTCGAGGGCAGCAAATTGAGTATTGACTTCGAGAAGGCCGGAGAGAAAAAGGTCATCGACCGTTTTGTCGAACTCACCTGAAATCGCTATTGCCTGGCGGGTTGACCTGACGGTTTCGGAATATTTACGCACAGAATTTGAAATTCTGTTGGAAGATAATGTGGCGGTGGTCTCTGCCACTCTGCTTGAAGATTTTAACGAAATAGAAGTGGAGCCGGAGCGCTTGTGGCGTCTCAGCTTCTATTGTACCGATGAAGCGGAAGGCGCTGTCCTCACTTCTTTATTAGCGGACAACGCCTCTCGTCTTGGACTGGCCGAGCCCGATATCACGGGCACTGCCGTGCCACCGGAAGATTGGGTAGCCAAAAATGCGCATAAATTTCCCCTAATATTTGCCGGACGCTTTGTTGTCCATAGCGATCATTTGCGCCCGCCGCCGGGGCGCACGGCGCTGTGCATCAATGCCGGCAATGCCTTCGGTTCCGGTATGCATGGCTCAACGCGCGGTTGCCTGCTGGCGTTGGATGCCATAGCGAATAAACACCAGGTCCGTCGTGCGCTTGATCTCGGCGCCGGCTCCGGAATCCTAGCTGTGGCCCTTGCTAAATGCTGGGCCAATACTTCTGTGCTGGCGAGCGACATTGATCCGGCTGCAGTAGCAAGCACAAACATTGCCGCTCACGAGAATGGCGTCACGGATCGCCTGCAAAGCTGCTTGAGTGATGGTTTTGCTGCAAACGAGGTGCGTGATGGTGCGCCCTATGATCTGATCTGCGCCAATATTCTCGCCAATTCGTTATGCCAGTTGGCGGTGGATATGGCAGAATACCTGACACCGGGCGGACTGGTTATCTTATCGGGCTTGTTGACGCGACAGGAGGACGATGTTGGTGCGGCCTATCAGCGCGCCGGATTGCGCTTGGTGGATCAAATTCGCCTTGGGGGTTGGTCAACCCTGTTATTGACCAACTGAAGTGGTAGCTGTCACAACAACGTCATGAACGAGTTGAACCAAACATACGCCGGCGACGGTTACCTCGGCGAACTATTGAGCGCTGCCGGTGCTGCGCAAACGGCAGCCGAGATGCGCCAATTGTTGGCCGGTGTCGCTGCGGCGCCGCATACTGCAGGCGCAAACGACTGGCTGCGCCTGATCGCACCATCGCCCGCAGGTGAATTGCGAGACCAACTGGTAGCGCTTTATGAAACGCTAGCAATGGCGGATGACGGGATCTATGAAAAAGATGCTTCGGCGGCGCGTCTCGCCGATCTCCGCGCTGCCCTTCAGCGCCGTGGCCTGGATGGCTTTATTGTGCCGCTCGCCGATGAGCATCAGGGAGAATATGTTGCCAATCGCTCGCGGCGCCTAGCCTGGCTCACCGGCTTTACCGGTTCTGCCGGTCTGGCGCTGATTTTGGCCGAGGAAGCGGCAGTCTTTACCGATGGCCGTTACACATTGCAGATCGAAGATCAGACCGATAGTGATCTTTACGCCTGTCATCACATTACAGATTCACCTCCCGATGTCTGGCTTGAAAAGCGCCTTGCCAAGGGTATGAAAATGGGTTTTGACCCGTGGCTGCACAGTGCCGATCAGCGCCGACGTTTTGCCGCCGCCTGCGGTCGCGCCGGCGCTAAGCTGGTGGTATGCGACAGCAACCCGATTGACGAAGTTTGGCAGGCCCAGCCGCCCCGCCCGGTGGCAGCCATCACGCCGCATCCGTTATGTTTTTCCGGCCGCGAGTCGACGGATAAACGCCAGGCTGTGGCGGCGTTAGTGCAGAGGGCCGGCGCGGCGGCGGTATTCTTGAGCGCGCCCGATTCAATCGCCTGGCTTCTCAATGTGCGCGGTGGCGATGTGGAATGCGCGCCGCTGCCTCATTCCTTTGCGCTACTGCAAATTGATGGTCGGGTACAATGGTTCGTCGATCCGCGCAAGCAAGTGGCGGAGTTGGCCGCGCATCTCGGCAATGAGGTTTTCTGCGCGCCGCCCGAGGCGCTTGGCACGGCGCTCGATTCTTTAGCCGCCGAAGGTGCGGCCATTCAAATAGATCCCGCCGGTGCGCCTGATTGGGCAGTGCAGCGGCTGCGCTCCGGTGGCGCCGCAATTATCAAGCAGGAAGACCCCTGCGCGTTACTAAAAGCGTGTAAAAATGAAACCGAAGTTGCCGGCATTCGCGCCGCGCATGCGCGCGACGGCTTGGCACTGACCCGCTTTCTACATTGGCTGTCGCAATTGGATGGTACCGAAGGAATCACGGAGTTGGCAGCGGTCAACAAGCTAGCTAGCTTTCGCACCGGTGGGGCGCATTACCGGGGGCCTAGTTTTGATACTATTTCCGGTGCCGGAGCCAATGGCGCCATTGTGCATTATCGCGTGACGCCTGAGAGCGATAGCCCTCTTACCGTCGGCACGCTTTATCTGGTAGATTCGGGCGGGCAATATCTTGATGGCACCACGGATGTCACCCGCACGATCGCCATCGGCACCCCAACGCCGGAGCATTGCGATCGCTTTACCCGGGTGTTGAAAGGCCATATTGCATTAGCGCGAGCATGCTTCCCGGGCGGTACCACCGGCACTCAGCTCGATAGTCTGGCACGGCAATTTCTATGGCAGGCCGGGCTCGATTATGATCACGGCACCGGGCATGGCGTTGGCGCCTATTTAAGTGTTCATGAAGGGCCCCAGCGGATTTCAAAACACCCAAGCCAAGTAGCGTTGCAGGCAGGCATGGTCGTTTCCAACGAGCCCGGCTATTATAAGGCCAGCGGTTATGGCATCCGCATTGAAAACTTGGTTCATGTCATTGCCGCGCCCGGTTTGGAACGGGCGGAGCGCCCAACCCTCGCCTTTGAAACACTGACCATGGCGCCGATTGACCGCGCCTTGGTAGATCGCGCAATGATGTCTGAAGAGGAGCTCGCCTGGCTGAATTCATATCACGCCAAGGTTCAGGCACGCCTCATACCAGATTTAGGCGAATGGCCAAAAGTGGTGGAGTGGCTGATACGCGCAACAGCGCCGATCTAGCCTCATTCACACAAGCTATTCTGCACACATAATTCCGGGACGCGTCAACTATTCCGCCCAGCGCTTGAGGGATCAAGATAAAGGAATAAATAAACCGGATACTCAATTGATGCTTAATTACGGGATTCTTAGTTAAAAATTTAAACCGTCTAAGGTTCTATCGTTTTCCAGCGGCGATTAGGTAGGCGATCACATCGGCGCTTTCGAGGGAAAATTTTATCTCCTTGCCGGGCGCTAGATTTTTATAAATAGCTGTCGAAGGTGGCGCACACAACCTGCAAGAGTGGCCGGTCAAACTAGGAGGCCGTAATACGCCGGCCACTTAATCTCGGCCAATCCGTCCTAGTGCAGTGCTTCAAGGGCGCCTCAGAGATGGCTGCCACATAGACCGACGAATGCGCGGCATGCTGGACAAAATCCTGCAGTGATCACTGATGACGCGCCCTTGCCGATCAAAGGGGCCACCAGATCATCCCTATACCCCTGGAAATTGCGCTTCAGGCACCCGGTCGCTAGCGCCTGCGCTAGGGCGCCTTCCAGTTTGGCAAAATGATCGAGGCCTATCTAAATATAGCCGACGGTACCCATAAATTTCTCCAGGGGGGCCTGTCTATTATCATTGATATGCATTAATGAGGATACGCCTAGTGCCGCAATATACAAAAAAATGTAAATCTGGGCTTGCACTCGAGCAGGGCAATGCGCATCTTGCGGGCGGGCCTGTAGCTCAACTGGTTAGAGCCGGCCGCTCATAACGGTCTGGTTGCAGGTTCGAGTCCTGCCAGGCCCACCATTCTTACTGCTGCAAACCCATGGCCAGACTGGAACCGGGTCCAAAGCCCCCGGTTCTGGCGGCTTTGCCAGGTATCCTGATCAGCGGAGACTGAGGAGTAGAGATAAAACCACAGTAATCTACCAAAAGTCTCTGATGGGCACTTTCAGCAGCCTGTCTAAATTTTTCCAACAATTTGAGGCAATAGAAAAGTGAGATGGAGAACCTGCGAGATCTTATGCTCGTTTACCCTTTCACATGTTTCTATCTCCCTAACCGTCGAAGCCTGCCGGGACAACAATTGATCGAGCCACAGGAGCCCCCTTTTAACCGAAGGCTGCGGTGGCACTACCGCTCTCTATCTAATCAATGGCATGTAACTATCTAGGGTTTCTAGGCAAGTATCGCGATCCGCCGTCGGCATCTGCAGCAACACACGGTTGACGCCGGCCTCGGCATATTTTTGCAGCGCGGCCTTGTCGGCTTCGGCGTTGAACACCGTCACCGAGAGTGTTTCCATGTCGCGCCCGGCTGCGTCAGCAATGCGGCTGAGGCGGGCCATGCCATCGACCATGTCGACCGGCCCGCGCGGAAACCAGCCGTCACAGAATTCGACGACGCGCTTTAGCGTGTAGTCCGTCTCGCCTCCGAGGAGAATTGGCGGATGGGGTATTTGCAGTGGCTTGGGCGATGAGAACACCGGATCGAAATCAACGAACTCGCCGTGATATTCGCCTTGCTCCTGGGTCCATAATTGCTTGGCCGCAAGAATGGTCTCGCGCATCACTTTGAAGCGATCTTTGTATTCTACGCCGTGGTTTTCCATTTCGTCGACATTCCAGCCGCCGCCGATTCCGAAGATAAAGCGCCCGCCTGACAGACGGTCAAGGCTGGCGACAGCCTTGGCCAGATTGAACGGGTCGTGCTGCGGCACTAGGCAAATGCCGGTGCCGATCTTGAGTGTTTTGGTCACGGCTGCGGCAAAGGATAGGCCGACGAACGGATCATAGGTATGATAATATTGCTCGGGAACGTCGCCTCCACCCGGAAACGGCGTTTTGCGGCCCACCGGTATGTGGGTGTGTTCGCAGGTGAGCAATGATTCGAAACCGCGCTGTTCGAGTTCGCTGGCAAGCTCCGTGAGCTCGATTGCATAATGCGTCGGAAAGAAAAAAACGCCGATATCCATGCTTGGTTCTTCCTATTGAAATCTATTGGTGCCACCTTTGTGGGCAGCAATAAAGGACTGTATAATCAGTGCATTATACCCTCCTCAATAAGCATTCGCCACCAGCAATTCTCCGGCTGGAAACAGCATGTTATACGGCAGCCTTTGTCGGTCTAAACTACTTCCTCCTCAACGCGCCGCTTTCTGACTTCAGATGTAAACAGTGGGCCGAATTGGTCCTACCAGAGCGGCACAGTCTCATAGCAAATACCGATGTCGGGCTTGAACAGAAAATCCTTGATCCGCCCCAAGGTTGTGGGTCCCAGATAAGCTCCTAAGGGGAGGGCGAGGTGGCGGAGAATTTTTTCTTAATTCAGGGTCAGTGGCCTATATTTAATCCTGTGTGGCTGATCTGCTGCTGCACCCAAGCGACGACGGCGGTCTGCGTCATAATCCTCGTAATTGCCTTCAAACCAAACAACTTGGCTATCACCCTCAAACGCCAGGATATGTGTCGCTAACCGGTCTAGGAACCACCGATCATGCGATGTTATCAAAATACAGCCTGCGAATTCTAGCAATGCCGCTTCCAGGGCACGAAGAGTTTCCATATCTAGGTCGTTGGTTGGTTCATCGAGAAGTAAAACATTGGCACCCGATTTCAACATATTTGCCAAGTGTACCCGATTCCGTTCGCCGCCCGATAACTGACCAATTATTTTTTGCTGGTCGGCGCCCTTGAAATTGAATTGGGAGACATAGGCCCGGCTTTGTATAAAGCGCTTACCCAGTTCTAGTTCGTCCAAGCCACCGGATATCTCTTGCCAGACGGTATTTGATTCTTTCAACGTATCTCGCGACTGATCAACGTAACCTAAGACTGCCGTCTCGCCAGTTCGCAACGTGCCCCCATCAGCCTGTTCCTCCCCCACAATCATGCGAAACAGTGTCGTTTTACCCGCGCCATTGGGCCCAACAATACCAACAATTCCCCCCGGCGGCAGTTTAAAATCCAGGCCATCAATCAAAAGGTGATCACCAAATCCCTTTCTTAAGCCCTCTGCTTCTATTACCAGATTACCGAGGCGGGGGCCCGGCGGTATCATAATTTGTGTCGTTCCTAAATCTTGCTCTGCGGCTTCAGCTAATAATTTGTCATACGCTGTGACACGAGCCTTGCTTTTAGCTTGGCGGGCACGCGGCGAGGATCTAATCCATTCCAATTCCTGCTTGAGAAGCCGCTGGCGGGCGTCTTCTTGCCCCTCTTCATGTGATAAGCGTTTTTCCTTTTGTTCCAGCCAAGACGAATAGTTTCCTTTATACGGGATCCCTTTACCCCGATCGAGTTCAAGGATCCACCCTGTAACGTTATCAAGAAAATATCGGTCATGAGTTACGATGATGACAGTGCCTTTATAATCTTCTAAATGCCGCTCTAACCACGCAACGGATTCCGCATCAAGGTGGTTGGTTGGCTCATCCAGCAGCAGAATATCCGGCTTTTTTAGAAGTAACCGACAAAGTGCTACCCGACGTTTTTCTCCACCTGAAAGCTTAGATACATCAGTATCACCAGGTGGACAGCGGAGCGCGTCCATTGCGACGTCCAATATCCGCTCCAAGTCCCATCCGTTAACCGCATCAATCTTTTCCTGCAGCTCTCCCTGTTCTGCCAACAAGGTATTCATTTCATCGTCGTCCATTGGCTCTGCAAACTTAGAACTGAGCTCATTGAACTTGTCGATGAGGGCTTTGGTTTTCACCATCGCTTCCATAACATTGCCCATGACATCCTTGTCCGCATCAAGTTCAGGCTCCTGTTCAAGATATCCCACCGAAACACCGTCAGCAGCCCATGCCTCGCCATTGAATTCTTCATCCTGCCCAGCGATGATTTTCATCAGGGTGGATTTACCTGATCCGTTAGGTCCTAAAACGCCAATTTTAACACCAGGAAGAAACGAAAGTGTGATGTCCTTTAATATATCTCGGCCTCCAGAAAAGGTTTTAGAGACATTTTTCATCACATAAATATATTGGTAAGAAGCCATGCATTCACCTTTAACAAATTGATTAAATTTTTTTAAAGTTACTGGAAAATCAGAGTATCAGAGTATCAGAGATGCACTAAGAACGCCGGAGCAATAATCCAGAGCTGAAGCGGCCCGATTATCTGGTTGTCGGCCGGATTAGAAATCCGCTAATGCTAAGCTTTCTACTTTTGCAGAGGGTGGGAATGACGCAAGTGCAACTCTATGGTTGCGTAGGGTATTCGGTAAATATTTAAGGTATGAGCCCCTGCAAAGCGCAACGGTTCTTTGGCATTGACCAGCGCACGGCGACAACGGAGAGCTAGCTGGAAGGCAATGCTAGCTGCAGAAGGACTTATTAAATAGCTGAAAGGGTGCTATTGTTGTGCTCTAATTTTATGTACCATTTTATGATAGAGTCTCAGGTCTCGGCGGCAACTGCCGCTATATCTTCAAGAATAATAGCTTTGCAGCATTGGCTGAGTAGCAGCAGTTGGCAGACAAACAGCCTCTCTGAAAAGAACTTTGGAGACTAGTTCGATATAGTCTAGCAGCGCTATTCTGTTTGCTAGAATCAATGAAAACGTAACATGAAAGAGAGAGAATTATGGCGGTTTACAGAATTACTAGATTTGCGGCATCCGATATGGATAAAACTGGGGCGTTCATCGAGAATTCTCGCGATGTACTGGAAGGCATTGGAGCAGACTTCATTGATTTGGTTTCTTATGGAAATGGGAAGGGTGTCGTCATTGCCAAGTACCCAGACCATGCAACGATGGAGTCTGCTACTGACGCAGCCAAACAATTATTTAGTCAAATGATTGAGGATGGTTTTATAGAAGCAGATTCAGTCCACCCCCACATAGGTGAGGTATTTAAATCATTCTAAAGCACTGCAAATAATGCGGACTCCATCGGAAAATTTCTCAAATAGACTTTAGAAGGACAACGAGCATGTTAGGTTTCGTCTCTTTAGGCACCAACGATTTGAAGGCAGCGGGGGGGGTTCTACGACGCCGTCTTCAACGTCCTCGGGGCTAAGCGCTCGCAAGAAGGCGAACGGATTAGCATGTGGTCTAGCAAATCTGGCACGGGGTCAATTGCCGTCATCACACCGTTTGATAAGAACCCGGCGACTGCTGGCAACGGCACTATGCTGTCTCTTGATGCGGGAGATTCGCAGAACGTGAAGGCGGTGCACGCCAAAGCGATTGAAATGGGCGGCACGGACGAAGGTGCGCCAGGACCACGCGGTACAGGCGATTTTTATAGCGGGTACTTCCGTGACCTGGACGGCAACAAGTTAGTCGCGTTCTGCCGACAAGAAATCAAATAGGGACGCAGCTAGAGTGCGGCTTAGAGAAAGGCTCGCACTCGGATAATTCTCGAGGCCTTTCAGATATCTACCAAACATTTGGTTGTAATTGTGCAGTCAAAAATTTCATCTTGCAATGAACATTCCTCTGCCGGTGCTTGAGACCTTATCAAGACGTGGCACAGATATAAGGTGCAGGACAAGGTGCTTAACCGCCTTTCATTCTGTGGCTTCAGCCGAGCGTAGCCGCGCCCAATCATGCTCCTTGTCACGCAAAAATCGAAAGTCGTAAGCGCGCGCATATTGTGGTGGTGAGGTAATTTCCACGTCGAGCACCGCGGCTGCCCGCACCGCCCAGTGTGGATCAAACAGTAGGCCCCGGGCCAGGGCCACCATGTCTGCCTGCCCGTCGGCAACAACACTCTCCGCATGGTGGGGATCGTAGATCATGCCGACCGCCATGGTAGGGATGCCCACCTCCTTGCGAATTTTCTCCGCGAACTTGACCTGGTAGCCTTCGCTCAATTCAAGCCGTTGCCTCTCCGATATCCCACCACTCGACGCGCAGATGTAGTCGCAGCCAAGTATCTTCAATTTCTGCGCATACAAAACCGAATCCTCAGGGGTCCAGCCATTGTCCACCCAGTCGGTCGCCGAGAGGCGCACGCCCATAGGTTTTACCTCCGGCCAGACCTCGCGTAATGCGGAGAATACCTCTAATGGAAAGCGCATGCGGTTTTCGATTGATCCGCCATATGCGTCATTGCGAGTATTGGCGATCGGGGAGAGAAACTCATGCAGCAGATAGCCGTGTGCACTATGGAGTTCGATCATATCGAAACCGAGCCGGTCCGACCGCTTTACAGCTTCGACGAAGGAGGCCTTCACAATATCCATGTCGCCCCGGTCCATCATCTTCGGAGTATGCCAGCCATCATCGTGCGGATTGGCGGCGCTGCTGACCGTCTGCCAAGGATTCTGATCAGCCCGCAGTGGGTCGCGCCCTTCCCAGGGAAGGTTGCACGAAGCCTTTCGGCCGGCGTGGGCAAGTTGGATGCCCATCTTCGCCTGGCCAAATTCCTTGCAGAACCGCATGACACGGCCCAGCGCCTCCTCGTTCTCGTCACTCCACAGACCAAGATCCTGCGGTGAGATCCGGCCGCGCGGCTCCACCGCGGTAGCCTCGGTGATAACGAGGCCAAAGCCGCCGGTTGCGAACTGGCCCAGATGCATCAGGTGCCAGTCCTGCGCGTTGCCTTCGACTGCACTGTATTCGCACATCGGCGAGACGATGGACCGGTTGTCAAGCGTCATGCTGCGCATGGTGAACGGGGAGAACAGTTTGCTGCTCATAGGTCAGTGTTTCCGTGATGATGGATGTTAGTATTTGCGAATATATTTAGCTGCTAGATGCGTCAAGGCCAATGACCACCAGCCGCTTGATCTGACAAAGCCCATCCGTGAGCTTAATCAATCAACGATGTTTTCTTCCGTTATCAGGTTCTCGTGAGCACAAAGCGCAGCCACGGAATCGCGGTATGAGATCTCGACGAAGCGCACGATCTCCATCGGGCGTGCCTGGCCGATATGTGCCATATCGATTGTGATTACAGTGCCTATCCGCGCATAGCCACCGATCGTCGGCGAATCGACGCCAAGCACGATTGGCTCGACACCGGATGGCACTTGGATCGTGCCCACCGGCGCACCCGGGTCGATAACAATATTTGAGGGATCTGTGCCGGCATCTTCCACAAGGTAGCGCGGGCGGCCAGGTTTGAATTCAAGTTTTGGGCCCATGAGGCGCATGCCCGTGCGGTCGGACTTAGGATTGAGCTTCCATTCCGTGGCATAGAAGCGCTCGATACTCACTTCTGTAAAGAGATGCGTTTCTGGCCCCGGTACGACGCGCACCTGCCAGGGCGGCACGAAAGCCGGCATGAGATCTGCCCGCAAGCGCCGGCCTACAAGCGCCCCAGAAGCGCCGGAGGATGGGCCTACCGCGAGGCGGTCGCCCGCCTTAAGTATTCGGCCTTCGACCCCACCAAACTTGCCGTTGACGTGTGTTGCGCGACTGCCAAGGTAGAGTGGCACGTCGATGCCACCCCGCACAGCAAGGTAACCGCGCGCTCCTAGCTTCGCCATACTGCAGGCAAGAACTTGGCCTGCCTTCAGCATGATCGCCTGCCAAAGCGGCGCAGGTTCAGCATCGATAGTGGTGCCGAGGTCGGCACCCGTCAACGCTATCAGCTGATCTTGTTCAGCGCGGAGCTTCATGCGGCCGAGCGTGATCTCCAATCCCGCACTGCCGGGGTCATTGCCCAGGATCAGCGGCCCGCCCGGCGGGTTACCTACAAGCAAGTTGCCGATGCGAAGCGCGAAGCCGTCCTGTGCGCCCGACGGAGGGATGCCAAGCGACATAACACTGCGACGCCCCATGTCTTGCACGGTTGTGTGCAAGCCACCATCCAGGATCTCTAGCATCAGGCCGGTCCCCTTATGGTGCTCTCGGTCTCGTCCCACGTTGCATTGGGGTCTTGTTTCTGCAGCGGCTCACCCTGCTCTTCAAGCCACGCCAGGTAGCCGGCGCAATCGAACGTGTCTTCCTCAATCGCGTAGTCGTAGGCACCGGCCTCCACCTGCGCGCGGATGTCGTCATATTCATCGCGCACGATTGCAATGTAGCGGTGCCGGTCTCCCGCCTTGGCGAGCACAGGGCTCTCGCGGAAGGCAGCATTTTTTTGCTCTGGTTCGAAGATATTGAGCGGCGTGCGGCCGAACAGCTGGCCGCCGCCCGGCACTCGCATGGGGTAGATAGTCGATGTCGTGCCGCCGAAATTAAGCAGCCTTGAATGCGTCCAAGTACGCGGTGTCCGGTATAGCGGCGCACCGATCCGAAGTTTCGGGTTCATTGCATAGGACAGGAAGGCCCCCGGCACAAAACCCACGCCCGTCACCCAGTAATCGCTGCTTGTGTGCGCTTTAATCACCTGCTCTACACTCATTTCGTTGAACTCGGCGATGAAATCCATGTTATTGCGCACGCCGAACGACTCGGCGCATTCGCTCGACCAGACGTCGTCATAAAGCGCAGGAATTGTAAGTCGGCGACTTGCAAGCTTGTCGACTTCGCTGCCTGCCTCGATGAACTCACTGAGCGCGCCGATTAGATAGTTACGCGTGACAGAGAGCGGATCGTAAATGATGCCTAGGGAGCGCACTTGCGGGTTGGTCTCAATGATGCCTTTGGGTAGGCTTTGATGAATCGCTGCATCCACACCCAGTATCCTAAAGTTGAGCGGAATACTGGTTTCGTCGCCAAACTCTAGATTAAGTGCAGTATCACCCAGCGTTCTAAATACTGGCCTCTCGTAGATCATGTTCGCTTTTCAATTCCACTGGTTCATTCCAACGCATAATCAATTGAGTAAACATTGGTGCAGTGCTTCTCTTAAATACTATGCTCTTACTACACAGATAAGCCACTGCCGCTTGTTAGCTAATCTCGGAAAAGACCCATCCTACGATTAATATCCTACGCTGGGAACAAATCAGATATAGCAATGCTCCGTATTATAAACTATTTATTTATGATAAAAAAAGGGAAAATTAGTTACGTCTAATTACCACATTTGTTAATAATATTATCAACTATATAAGGGAAATAATTTATAATAATATTTCTAATTAATTAGTATTTATCGTACAATATTATATTAATAAATTTATATTACTTTTTAAATAGAGCGTTTGGTAGAATTAATTATCGCCTTAAAATACTTAGAGTAAACCTCATTCTCTATCTTACCAATTTGGGACGCAGCTCCCTGTCAGGCCGCCATCAACAATCAACTCCGTGCCAGTAATATAGCTAGCCTCTTGTGAAGCCAAAAAAACTGCAGCATTTGCAATATCAAAAGGGTCTCCCATGCGGCCCATTGGGATCATTTGGTGTCGTTCTTTTCTAATTTCTTCTATTTCTGCTTTACTGTGAAGGTTTTTAAGTGGTTCATTTATTAGGGGAGTATCAATAATACCAGGAAGAATTACATTGGCTCGTATTCCCTTGTGAGCATATTGTAATGCAATCGATTTGGTAAATTGGAGTATTGCAGCTTTGGACGTGTTGTAAGCAATCGCGGGAACTCCCCAGTAACGAATAGCTGCTACTGAAGATATATTTATAATAACGCCACTGCCTTGCTCTTCCATTATAGGCAAAACATTTTTACAGCTAATAAACACACTTGTAATATTTGTATTAATTATTTTATTCCAAGCGTTTTCCGATAATGTGACTGGCCCCTCAAGGTCTAGTATACCAACGTTGTTATGCAATATATCAATACGCCCATATTTTTTCATAGAGATATCAATAATATTACTAACTGCGCCAATGTCAGTAACATCACATGGAAAAGTAGTCACTTGGTTACCTTCTTTATTAATTATCTCACTTGTAGAGATTAGTGAATTTTCATTGATATCAAGAGCGATAACTTGTGCTCCTTCTCGAGCGTATTGAATTGCACATGCTTTACCATTTCCAATTCCAGGCCCAATAGATCCGGCTCCGGTTACTATTGCAACTGCGCCATCAAGACGTCGGGTCATTTCTATACTCTTTTATAATTTAATAATTAATACTTAGAGGAATATAAACACGATTGTACAAAAATAAAAATAAATGTCCTGCTAAATATTTCTATTCAATTTTTACTCGAAAAATACTTCGGTAGAACTGACGTGAGACCCTAATTTTTTTCCAAGAATGTCAGAAATCCACCCACAAAGTCGTGACAGCTTCCTGAGGTCCTTAAACCGCCCTAAAGGGCAGCCTGATAGAGCCCATAAGTAGTTTTATCAAATTAGGTACGGGCGCAATACTTACTGGCTGAACCCTTCTATTAGACACGCCCCCTTCGGCTTAACCACTAACTATCTTTTTACACAGGTGGCTAAAGCCTTTACCAATAACAACAGTCATAGCTATTCCGGCAAAGTTTGCTTCCCCTCTTATCAGGACATCCATCATGGAAATTAATGGAAAGATCATCAAACTCCTATCAGAGCAGTCAGGCGAGTCAGCTAAAGGCCCATGGCGTAAGCAAGAGTATATTTTGGAAACTGACGGCCAATATCCCAAGAAGGTTTGCTTCATGGCCTGGAGCGACAAGATAGACGAGTTCGCCATCAAGGAGGGAGAGAGCCTTTTTGTCTCTGTAGATCTAGAGAGCCGAGAATATAATGGCCGTTGGTATACTGATGTTAAAGCATGGAAAGTTACACGGGCTGGTGCTTCAGCAGATAACGTTCCATTCAATACACCCGAAGAATTCAATACAACACAGCCAGAAAGCCCACATCTACTGGATGATGACATCCCATTCTAGCTGCCTCTTGAGCTAGCACCCAGAATCACAGAACGTCTGTAGCCCCCTCAGAGCGCTATACAAAGTCTTGAGTTCTAACTCTTACCCAACTTCAAATGATTGGCAGCCCTTAAACAGAAGAGGGTTTCAAAGGATCATTACTATCAATCAGGTCCGCCGCTTTTTCGGCGATCATCACGACCGCCGCGTTGATATTGCCGCGCACAAGTGTGGGCATGACGGACGCATCGACGACACGGAGGCCTTCGGTGCCACGAACCCGCAATTCGCTATCAACTACAGCCATCTCATCATCCTCGGTTCCCATCCGGCAGGTGCCGAGCGGGTGATGTACGGTGATCGCCGTGTTGCGGATTATTTCGTCGATAGCGTCGTCTGAGGTTTTATCCGCGCCCGGCAATATTTCCTTGGCGATAAAGGGAGCAAGTGGACCCTGGGCGGCAATGTCGCGAGCGATTCGTATGCCCGCCCGCAAGGTCTTCCAATCAGCATCGCTGGCGAGAAAATTCTGCCAGATACGGGGCGCTGCCGTGGGGTCCCCCGATACCAGGCTCACGCTGCCCTGGCTCTTCGGCTGGAGCATGACGAGGCGGGTCGCGAAGCCGTCGGCAAATGGCTGCTTGAAAGGTTTGAGATAGGGGCCGGCGCCGAGAGGCGCGGCGGTGAAGAGATATTGCAGGTCGGGCAACGCAACATCGGGGCCGCTCTTCAAAAAAGCCACCACACCGCCCGGGACATCCGCCGCAAATCCCTTGCCGAATACATACGCCTTGCCCAGCTCGCGGACGATGCGATCGACCCGCATGTTACGGTGAAACGGCCCGGGCTCGCGGCGCTGATACATGAGGATCGTTGAAACATGGTCGCGTAGATTCTTGCCGACACCGGGCAGCGCCACCCTTAACGGGATATCATGCGCCCGCAATTCCGCCGCATCACCAATGCCCGAGAGCATTAATGTTTGTGGTGTGTTGATCACCCCGCCGCAGAGAATCACTTCGCGTTCCGCCCGTACGGTGTGCGTCTGACCTGCCTTCACATAATCGACGCCAGTCGCCACCGCCCCTTCGAAGTTGACGCGCGTGGTCAATGCCTCGACCTCAACTGAGAGATTTTCACGTTTCAATACCGGGCGAAGATAGGCGACGGAACCACTACATCGGCGACCGTTTCGAATGGTCATCTGAAGGCGCCCGAAGCCCTCCTGAGTTGCCCCATTATAGTCATCGGTCCAGCCGAATCCGGCCGCTTCGCCAGCGGCGGCAAACGCCTCGACGAGAGGGTCCTGATAACGGCAAAATTGTGTGCCTAGCGGGCCCGAACCGCCGCGATACACATTGCCGCCGCCTTCCCAGGTTTCCTGTTTTTGAAAATAGGGCAACGCGTGAGCATAGGACCATTCGCTGAGGCCCGCTTCCGCCCAACCATCGTAATCCGCCGTGTTGCCCCGCACATAGGCCATGGCGTTAGTCGACGAAGAGCCGCCGATAACCTTGCCGCGCGCGCATTCCACGCGGCGGCCGTTCACATTATCTTCGGGCTCGCAAAAATAGCCCCAGTCATGCAAACGACCCTGCAGGATCTTACCCCAACCGAGGGGGATATGAATCCATGGATCACGGTCCCAGCCGCCGGCTTCCAGCACCAGCACACGAGTACCGGGATCGGCCGAAAGCCGGTTGGCCAGCACGCAGCCCGCCGAACCGGCGCCAACGATCACATAGTCATAGGTCTTGGATTGACTCATTCCACCACGCCTTTGATTTTGCAGGATAGCGCTTTCGGCGCTTCGCATAAAAACCTGAGATCGGGACGCTGGCCCTGGCGTAATGCCGTCATGTTGAGATCGTTGCGCGTCGCCTGCCAGTTGCCGGTGATTCCACAGAGAATATTCTCCACCGCCATGCGCCGTCCGCCGCTGCGCTGATAGATCAACGTGCCGTCGTCCATATCCCGCCGGAGCCGAATCACAATGTTATTTCCGGCGAAAACAGGTGCGAATTCCAGTGTTACGAAATGCGCAAAAACAAGTTGGCATCTCAGATGTGAAGCGTTCGTTCCATTGACAACCTCAAGCCGCACCGGCGCGCTCGGCCCCGCCGGTTCGGCGGCGGAAACGGTCTCAGCGGCGATACTGAACATGGCCGCCAGCGCAAACAAAACGCAGAGAGACAATATTTTTCCGAAAACAAACGCAGGCATAAGTATTTCGCGGTCCCGATTATTCTTGCCTGTAACATACCATGTGCTGCTCGGTATGAAACCTCATTCCGGGCGCATGGAGGTGATCGGGGCCAAGGGCTTCCGGCCTTGTAAGATATCGCTGGCGCGCTCGGCGATGGCGACAATCGCCGCATTTACCGGCCCGGTGGTGATGCTCGGCATGATCGACGCATCGACGACGTAGAGCCCCTCCGTACCACGAACCTTGAGATCCGGCCCGACAACGGCGGCATCGTCATTGTTGCGATTGCCGCGACCACCCATGCGGCAGGTGCCGACCGGGTGGTGGTGGGTGTAGGCGGCACGGGCGAGAAATGCCTGCCGCGCCGGTGCTGTCTTGACAGCCGAACCGGGGAGCAATTCGCATTTCCGCCATACCGCCAACGCCTTCGCGCGGCCGAGCCGTTGCGCCATGTCCAGCGCCGCCACAAATGCGGCGCGGTCTTGCGGCGCGCTGAGATAGGCCGGGTTGATCAACGGCGCTGCGGCGGGATCATTCGAGGCCAGGCGGATTGCGCCCCGGCTTTTCGGATGGGTAAAGCCGAACATTAGACTATAGGCCTCGCCCGCCGCCGGCGCCTCAAAGCACTCCGTAACCGCCGGCAGCAAAACGCAGGCGACCACCACTTCAGGTGCGCCATCATGATCGCTAAGGCGAATGTAAAGAAGCGATTCAGAATGCTGATAGTGCGACACCGGCACGGGTTGCGCGGCGGCATAGAGATTTCCGCCGGCAAGCAGATGGTCATGCAGGTTGCGGCCGACGCTCGGCAGGTCGAGGCGCGAGGCGATGCCAACATCGCGCAACTCATCGGCCGGCCCAATACCGGAATGCAGGAGCAGCGTCGGAGAGCCGATCGCACCCGCAGCGAGGATAACGGCGCGCTCGCCAACCACCTCCCGATGCGCTCCGCGATAATCAACCTCGACACCCCGGCACCAGCCGCCGCTCGCAAACAGAAGGCGCCGCGCATGACAGGAGGAGAGAACCGTAAGATTTTGCCGCGCCAGAGCCGGCGTTAAATAAGCATCTGCGATACTTTGCCGTTTACCGTCCGCAATGGTCAGCGTATTGAGTGTGGGCCCGCACATTCGGGCGCCGTTATGCTCCCCCGTCGCGGCGAAGCCACATTCCTCGCCGGCCGCCATAAAGCTCTCGGTGACGGGATTCGGTTTGTCAGGAATGAGGAGAGAAACCGGGCCGCTGGCGCCGTGATAGGGCGAGGCCGCAAGGCTGCTGGTTTCGGAGCGGATAAAATAGGGCAGCAGGTCCGCATAGCTCCAGCCCGCACAACCGGCCGCCGCCCATCGGTCGAAATCAGTCGGGTGGCCTCTAACATGGGCCATGGCATTGAGACAACTGGTGCCGCCGATGACCTTACCGCGCGGCCAAGCATGGTCGCGCCCGGCAGTGTACGGTTGCGTGCTGGTGCTGAAACTCCAATCGAACGATGCGCCGGCCAGGAATGGCCACCGCGCAGGATCGGCGATGGCGGGATCATCCGCCGGCCCACCCGCTTCGATCAGGGCGACGCGGATGTTGTCGTCTTCACTCAGCCGGGCGGCAAGCACACAGCCGGCGCTGCCCGCGCCGACGATCACGTAATCAAACGATTTTGTTCTCAGCATTTTCAAGAATAATAGCTTAACTGGGGAGGTGAAGCACGGTATATTGACCCCCGGCAATCATGAGGAATCCACGCATGAAAAATGCTTCCATCAAGGCGCCGACCATGACCCTGACCTCCGGACCAGTGGCAATTTATCCGCGTGTCCAGGAAGCCCTGTCACGGCCCGTCCCTTATGATTACGACCCCTATTTTCAAAATCTCTACGAGCAGGTCAGTGTGAAGGCCGGTCGCGCGCTGCGCAGCGCACAGCCGGCGTTGATATTGCATTGCGAGCCGGCGGTGGCGCTGGAGGCCACAGCGGCATCACTGATTTCAACCGACGATGTGGTGTTGAACCTGGCGTCCGGTGTCTATGGCAAGGGCTTCGGCTATTGGGCGGCGCGCTATTGTAAGCGCTTGGAAGAAGTGGAAGTGGCCTACAATGAAGCCATCGATCCCGCGCAGGTAGCGGCAGCGCTCCGCGCTAACCCGGACATTACAATCGTTTCCGCTGTCCACCACGACACCCCGTCTGGCACCATCAACCCGATCAATGAGATCGGCAAGATCGTGCAGGAACACGGCGCCCTGCTGCTAGTCGATGCTGTTTCCTCCTTCGCTGGCATGGATGTGCATCCCGGCGATTGTGCCTCGGATATTTTTGTAACTGGCCCCGGAAAATGCCTCGGCGGCTCGCCGGGCCTCTCCGTCCTCGACGTCAGTAAAGCGGCTTGGGCGCATATGGCAAGCAACGAAGGTGCGCCGCGCGCATCGGTTCTCAGCCTACTTGATTGGAAAGATGCGTGGCGCAAAGAAGAAGCCTTTCCGTTCACCCCCTCAGTGTCGGAGGTGCAGGGCCTGGACGCCGCCTTGGATCAATATTTGGAAGAAGGACCGGAGACCGTATGGCAGCGCCATGCGTTGACGGCGCGATCCTGCCGCGCCGGCATCAAGGCGATGGGGCTTGAGCTCTGGCCGGCGCGGGAATCGATCGCCGCGCCGACCACGACAGCAGTCAAGATTCCAGGCAATTTAACCACCAAGCAAATCCATTCTGCCGCGCGGCAAACCTTTGGCGTCACCCTCTCGGCCGGACGTATGGAGACCTACGATAAACTGATCCGCATCGGCCATATGGGGCCGGTGGCGGAACCGATTTACGCCATTGCCGCCATTGCCGCCTTTGGCGCGGCGATACGCCAACACGGCATCACCGCCGATGTCGGCAGCGGTATTGAAGCGGCCATGGCGGAACTACCAAACGGCGCCTGAAAAAATTAGTAAATGGGAGCGACAAACGCATGGATAGATTTAACGGACAGACGGCCATTGTCACGGGCGCGGCACGGGGCATCGGTCGGGCGGTTGCCGAACGGTTGGCCGGTGAAGGTGCGACGGTCGCGTTGGCTGACATCAACGCAGAAGGCGCACGGGCGAGCGCCGCTGAGATCGGCGGCAACTGCTTCGCCGTTCCTGCGGACATTGCCGAGCCTGATTCCGTAGCAGCCCTGCACAGCGCCGTGATGGATAAAACCGGCCAGCTTGACGTGCTCGTCAACGCCGCAGCCATTGTGCCATTCGTGAGCTGGGACGATCTCACCTTCGAGGAGTGGCGCCGCGTCATGCGGGTTAATCTAGACGGCCTCTATCTAATGTGCCGCGCCGCTTCCGACTTGATGCGGCCGCAAAATTATGGCCGTATCGTCAATATCTCGTCGAATTCCATTTTTGCCGGCACGCCCAACATGGCGCATTATGTGGCCTCAAAAGGCGCTGTGTTGACGTTCAGCCGGGCGCTCGCTACGGAACTTGGCGGCAACAAAATTACCGTCAACTCGGTCTGCCCAGGCCTCACCGATACGGAGGGCGTTCAGGAATCGCCGCACAAGGATGCCTTTGAATTCGTGGATATGCTACAAGCAATCAAGGGCACCGGCACACCGGCCGATATCGTGCCCGCCATTGCCTTCCTAGCTTCGGAGGAAGCGCACTGGATTACCGGCCAATCGCTTGCGGTCGATGCCGGCATGATCCGTAACTAGAGCAGATCAGGAATAGAAGTTAGGCGCTTTCAGATAGTCCGGAAAACTTTCCGGGTCGTGCGAGTAGAATAATTCTGCATCATATTTCTCGGCCAATTCCTTCAGGCGGGTCATAGATTGGAGGCTCGCCACCGGGTCCAGATGGAAGCTGGAGATGCACATTAAATCCATATTTTTTTTGCTATAACAGGCATCGGCGCTAAACAGCATTGGACGGCGGTCGGCAAACTCCACCATCAGGCTATAGTGGCCCGCCGTATGGCCAGGCGTTTCAAACAGCCACAGACCCTTGGCGATTTCCTGATCGCCGGTCACCGTTTCGAATTTCGGTGTATAGATATCGAGCGCCGGGGCGCCTGGCGCTTCGACGCCGCGTTGTGTCCTTATTTCTGGCGAGAAGCTTAAATCCGAATAGCCCAGATTTTCGAACGGCTGCGGGCAGCCGCAAGCTTCAAGCTCCTTGGTGTGACAAACCGTGCATGCCTCGGTGAGGTGAATATTTCCACCGCAATGGTCAAAATGGTAGTGCGAATTAATAACATAGTTGATGTCGCTTGGGCGCAAGCCGACCGCCGCCAGTTGCCCGGGGATAGTCTGTGCCTCGGTTTGCAATGGCTTCTCGAATGGCAGCACCCGCTCCACATGAGCATGATCATATCCGGTATCAAAAATATAGAGGCCGTCCGGATGGTCGATGAGAACCGCGTAGCACGGAAAGCGAAGCTCGCCGCCAGGCCCCCGGTTCCAAAAGGCGTGAAAACCATCTATCACCAGCGTGCCGCCATCAAGCAGGTAAACTTTGTTCGCACTCATTGCCTAACTCCTATCGAAAATTCCAAACAATTGTTTCAGCGCTCACCGCGATGATAGGGAAGGCCCAGGGCCTGCGGCAAATAGCTGTGCCGGGCAAACAGCACCAGGACCAATATAACCATGGCAAAGGGAAGCATCTGAACGACGTCCGTTGGGATGTTCAGCCCAGCGACCTGAAGGGCCGTGGTTAACGCCAGACTGGCCCCGAACAATGCGGCGCCAAACAGAACCCAGAGCGGATGGCCACGCGCCAGCATGGCCAGGACGATGGCGATAAAGCCATTGCCGTGGGTCATAAAGGGGACAAACAGACCAGCGCCGATATTGGCCATAAAGGCACCGCCAAGACCGGCGAGAAAGCCGGTCGTAAGTACCGCGACGGCACGCGTCACCTTGACATCAACACCAGCGGCATCCAGTGCGGCCGGCTTATCGCCCGCGGCCTGGAGGTTAAGCCCGACATAAGTACGCTTGAACAGCCAGGCTACAATGGCAACAAGCACGACGGCAAAATAAACGATGGCATGGCGTTCGAAAAACGCGGAGCCGATCACCGGAATATCGGCCAGCAGGGGGATGTCCCAGGTGGGGACTTCGGAGAGGCGCGGATAAGTGCGGCTGAATTGAAAATGATGGAGGAGCGCCGTCAGACCTTCCGCACCGATGGTCAGCGCAATTCCGATGACGATTTGGTTCATGCTGAGAATGACACAAAAAAGAACCATTAGCGACGCCACAATCATCCCCGAGACACCGCCGACCAAAAAGCCGAGCCAAAAAGAATCTGTGTAGTAGGCCACAACAAAGCCGCCATAGGCGCCCATCAACATCATGCCCTCAATGCCGATATTGAGGACGCCGGCTTTTTCAGAAATTTGCTCACCGAGGCCGGCTAAAAGCAACGGAATACCGACAGTCACAGCACCAAACAGCAGCGATGCAATAAAGGCTTCGGTGAGAAGTCCGCCCATCGTTCAGGCCTTTTTACGCTGGCGCGACAGATGATCGAGATACTCGACCAAGGCCAGGAAGATGAGAAGCAGGGCAACGAGGACGAGGACATAGAAATTGGGCACCCCCAAGCGACGCGATGCGCTTTCGCCGCCGATCATGAGGATGGCAAAGAACAGGGTAAAGCCAATTACCGCGATGCCATGGAACCGAGCTAAGAAGACCAGCGGCACCACCAACAAACCGTAAGCCGGATTCCAATCCGCCCGCATGGTGCCCCAGACGCCTAAAATCTCCACCGCCCCACCGAGGCCGGCAAGGCCGGCGCTAAGCGCAAATGTTGCATAGGTCAAGCGCCCGACACTAAGCCCGGCATGTTTCGCAGCACGTGGATTGGCGCCGACAATTTGCAGACGCAAGCCGAAAGCCGTTCGCGTCATCAAAAAATGGACCAGGAAAACAGCGGCCAGGGCAATAATGATACCGCTATGGATAGTGGTATCAAACAACCGCCCTAAGCGATCCTCAACCGGTAAGGTTGCGGTCTGCGGCACGGTGTTATTGGGATCGTTAAAGGGAAGTTTGACCAACACATTGGCCAAACTGATACCGAGAAAAGTCATCATCAAAGTGGTGATGATTTCGTTCAGTCCATACTTGGCTTTTAAAAAGGCCGGGACCAGAGACCACAGCGCCGCGACCAATATGGAGACTGCACAGCAAATGACGATTGTCAGCCAGGATGGCAGGGAGGTAATGAGGATTGGCGCCAACACGGCGGCGGCCACAGCGGCCAGCAGAAACTGGCCATCAACACCCAAATTCCAGATGCCAGCTCGAAAGGCGACGATCAGCCCCGAGGCAATAAGGAGCAAGGGCGCTGCGCGGATGACGGTTTGCTGAAAGCCGCTCCAACTAAAGAGGCCGCGCTGTAATACATATTCGTAATAGGCAAAAGGGTCCTTACCGAGGGCGAGCAAAATAAGGCCGCCGACGATGAGCGCCAGAATGATCGGAACAAGAACGCGGGCGACGGAAGAAATCATGGCGCCGGGGCGATCATGCCGCTTTTGCCCCTGTCATCAGACGGCCAATTTGCGCTTCCGCGTTCTCATGATTGTCAATGATGCCGGACAATTCGCCGCTGAACATCACGCCAATGCGGTCGCTGAGTTCGAGCAGTTCGTCCAGTTCCGTTGAAACGACAATCACCGCGATACCGGATTCCGCAGCCTTGATAATGCGCTCGCGGGCGAGGCGTGTATTTTGCAGGTCAAGCCCATAGGTCGGCTTGTTGAAGATCACGACCGATGCGTCGGCAGAAATTTCCCGCGCCAGCAGCACTTTTTGAATATTGCCGCCGGAGAGACGCCCGAGTGGCGTGTGCTCCGATGGCGTGCGGACATCATGCTCCTCGATAACCTGCCGCGCGTGACTGAAAATGCGCCGCCACAGGGTCATGCCCTGAAACCAGTAGGGCGGTGCGCCAATCTCCTTGAGGACCAAATTATTGGCAACGGAATGGGTGGCAACCGTTCCCTCGCCGAGCCGCTCATCTGTAATATAACGCACGCCAAGGCGCCGGCGCGCGGGAACGCTGCCATGGTTGGCCCGCGTGCCGTTCACCGTAATTTCGCCCGAGAGAGCAGGCCGTTGCCCGGCCAGTACCTCGGCTAAATGTTTCTGGCCATTGCCGTCGACGCCGGCAATACCAAATATCTCGCCCAGCTTGACGGCAAAACTGATGCCGGCGAGCGCACATTCCCCGGGCTCGGCACGTGTTTCAATATTGCTCAGCGTGAGCGCGTCAGCGGCCGAGCTGTCAAAAACAGTGCGCGCGCGTCGGCCATGCCCTTCGTGCGCCAGCGCTTTCGCGCCAGCATCGGAATTGGTGACCTCAGCATCTCGCGCGCCCTGAAACATCAGACGGATTACTTCGTTGGTGGCTTCCTCCTCGGCCATGGCGCGCAGGCGCTCCGGCGCAATATCGCCAACTAGGCGCCCGAGCCGTAACACGGAGATACGATCTCCAAAGGCATAGGCCTCGCGTAATTTATGGGTGATGAAGATGATAGCGACACCTTGGTGGCACAGGCGTCGCATGACGGCACCCAGTTCCTGAACGCCCTCGGGCGTTAGCATTGATGTCGGCTCGTCGAGAACAAGCACATTGCCGCCGAGCCACAATGCACGGACAATTTCGACCTGCTGTTGTTGCCCGAGGGACAGGCGGCCGACCGGCACATCTGGCTCAAGTTCAACACCCAGTAATTCGGTTAATTCCCGGAAGCGAGCGAGCGCCGCCTTGCGGTCATGCCGGCGCCACCAGGCACCACCCAACATGAGATTCTCAAGAACCGTTAGGCTGTTCACCAACAAGACATGTTGAAAAACAGTTCCGATGCCAAGGCGTAGACTTTCGCGCGGCGAAGAGACCCGCACCCGATTGCCGGCTATTTCGATAGTGCCGTCATCCGGCTGCTGCATTCCGGCCAAAATACCGATCAGCGTGGATTTACCGGCGCCGTTTTCACCGAGCAGCACGTGTACCTCGCCAGCCTGGAAGGCAAGCGAGATATCGTCATTCGCCAACACCCCAGGAAATTGTTTGGTGATTCCGTGCAGTGATACCACAGGCGCCCGATCCGCCGCCGGATTTGCGTGATTTTCGCCGGTCGGGCGCTGCTCTTCATTCATTGACGCCTATCCAAACCGGGGCGACCCCAAAAGGGCCGCCCCGCGCCTGATGGGTTGTTGTTCTATTCTGCCACGGGCGCCTCGACGGAGGTCATCAGAGCCCGAACATCCTGAGCGTCATAAACTTCCCTGACCTTGACGGAACCGTCAATGATCTGTTGGCGAACGCCCATCAGATCATCCCAGATACCGTCGGGAATGTGCTTAGTCTTGAGCAGGCGAACGGAATCGTCCTCCAGGCCGATCTTGTAACCGACCGTACCGAACTTACCCGAGTTCAAATCCTCGACCATGGCGCTATAGACCGGAACCATATCCCAGAGGACAGAAGACAGAAGATGCCCTTTGTCCAAGCCGGTCTTGTCACCGATCACGTCAATGAACCACGCCTTGCCGCCATCGACCGCCTTGGTGGTCTCGACCGCCTGGATCATGCCGAAGCTCGACCCATTGCCTTGGCCGAAGATTACGTCAGCGCCCGCCGAAATTACGGACTCTGTCACGCGCCGGCCGCCGGCGGCATCGCCGTAAGCTGCCGGGCCGATCACCGCATAAACGATCTTCGTCGACATATCTGCCGATTGGACGCCCAGGGCGAAACCGGCGGATTGGGAATTCCAGGACGGCGGCTCACCGGAGACGACGATGCCGACCGATCCTGTACGGCTCATTTTGGCGGCAAGAATACCGGCAAGATAGGCGCCATCATGGCCGCTCAGCGTATAATCACCAACCAGGCCGGCCACGAGACCCTGCGGACTGTCGACAATAGCCACTGGCACGCCGGTCTCCGCCGCAATTTCCGGCGCTGCCGTATTGTATCCGCTGGCATGGGCGATCATCAGGCTCGCGCCCTCATCGGCCAATTCGCGCAAAGTTGGGCGAACATCACCATATCCGAGGCCCTCTGCCGGCAGAAATTCAAGGCCGTATTTCTGGGCCACCGTCCGCGCCGCATCGACGCCCTGCTGGTTCCAGCCATAATCGGTTCCCTGTTCAGGAACGAGTACGGCGATTTTCTTCACTATATCGCCCGCCTGCGCGCCTGCGGTTGCCGCAACTAGAGCACCGAGCGCCAGGCCCGCGATGGCGGTACGGCGAATCGTTTTTCCAATAAATCTACGCATTAGTTATTTGCCTCCCTTTTTGCATTGCTGACCTATCCTGTCAGGTTGAAACGCGTGATGCAGTGGGTCAACGACACCACACCCAATTCTTAATCTCCCTATTTATTTTCCAGCGCCTTGCGCGTCGCGACAAGTTTTTGCGCGCGCGCTTGGCGCAGTTCAGATACCTGTTCCGGCGTATAATCAAAAATACCGCCGCCGCTCTTGATGCCAAGACGTCCCTGCGCTGTGCGCTCGGTGATCAACGGGCTGACATCGTCTCGGGTGCTCAGTTCCTTGTTCAGGTAGCTTCCTACAGCCTGGTAAATATCCAACCCGGCCATATCAAGAAGCGCCATCGGCCCGACGACCGCGAGTTTGTAACCAATGCCCCAGGAGACGCACTGATCGAGCGCTTCGGCGTCGATGACACCATCTTCAACAAGGTCCACGCATTCCCGCATGATGGCATAGAGAACCCGGTTCTCGACGAACCCCGGCACGTCCTTTTTGATCAGAATAGGCAACAGATTGATCTGCCGGATAATGGCCATCATCTGTTCGACCGTCTCCGGGGCGGTATCGCGCCCGGCGACAACTTCAATGATCGGAATAATATGTGGCGGATTGGACCAATGCATGCCTATGACCCGACAAGGGTTGGAATTTCCCTCCTGTAACCGGGTGATCGGCAGGCCGGAGGTGTCGCTCGCCAATACGCAATCAGGCGATACCAGCCCGTCAAGCGTATCAAGCAGTTCGAGTTTGAGTTCAAGCACCTCCGGCACTGTTTCCACCACGAGGTCAGCGCCCGCGACGCATGCCTTGAGACTTTTGCTCATGCTGATCTGGTCCGCGCCGCCACGATCCGGCATGCCCAGCGCATCCAGCACGCCGAAGGCGCCGTTGATCAGCCCAGCACTGTTCGCCATGGCTTCGGGGTTGGTGTCATAACCGCGCACGGTCAAACCGCCACGCGCCAAAGTGGCCGCGATGCCAGGGCCCATGGTGCCCATGCCAATTACCGC